>Ga0073932_1003747_pt1 | contig 19549 bp, 9 predicted proteins | sample DewCreD2012metaG_FD_76967 | JGI IMG/M metagenome (GOLD analysis project Ga0073932, IMG submission 76967) | Hot spring sediment bacterial and archeal communities from British Columbia, Canada, to study Microbial Dark Matter (Phase II) - Dewar... ...
CGTTCGGCTCGTTCCGGACGTCGACCGCAGCAACATGGTTCCACTCCTTCTTCAGGCGGCGGGGGGCCTCCCGACCGTCAGGTGCCCGAGGCGATGGGTTGCTCCTGCCGGCTGAGGCTGATGACGGCCCGCGATTCCAGCGCTTCACCTGCTGCCAGCGCCGCGCGCACCGCCTCCCGGCCAGCCTTGCCGTCCACTTCGATCCGGTTGCGTCCGGGCACGGCTCGGGCGAACTCGGCCATGTCCTCGGCAAGGGGATTCACATCGGGGCAGCTGACGTCCTCGAATGTCCGGCGTTTCTCGTCCTTGACCGTCATCGAGTGCAGGTGGTTCGGCGCGATCGGCACCACGTCGTCGAGATCGGATTCGATCGAGGCCTCGTAGCTTGGGAAAGGCGCGCAGCCGAAGGTCGAGGAGAAGGCCTGCCATCTGGACTCGGGTCTGGAGAAGCAGCCTGCAATGACGATTTCCTGCGCCTTGCAGGTCGCCCTGGCAAGTTCGAGGGCGTACGATCCAAGACCCACGTGACCTGTACGCGCCTGGTTCATGCTGGCATCCTCGACCTTCAAACGCGTTCGACAATCATGTATACCACTTTATTACCAAAAAATGGAACCGATTTTATATAATATTCTTAAGACAATATATTCAAAAAAGTAACATCAATATGAATCGAGCGAATTAGCTTCGTTGAAATTGGTATATAATGGGATACAATCTGTCTTGTGGTACTTGAGAGGAGCGTGCATGAAGAAGAAGGGTCCCAAGTATCTCCAGCTGGCGGACAGCCTTCGCAAGGACATCGCGTCCGGGCTTCATCCGGTCGGCAGTTTCCTGCCCAGCGAGCGGGCGCTCTGCGGCCAGTATGGCGTAACGCGGATCACCGTGCGCGGTGCGCTGCGGGAGTTGGAGAAGCAAGGGCTGCTTTCGAGGGAGATCGGTCGCGGGACCCGCATCGTTGCAGCGCCGACCGAGTCCAACCGGCTTGAAGTGCTCTTCTTCAAGTGGATGAGTCCCTTTGCCGATCCGCTCTACGCGGACTTCTTCTCGAGCCTGTCGCGCCACACCAGCGAGATCGGCTATCAGGTGATCTTATCCTACATCTCGGATGCGCAGGCGGTCAAACGCCACCTCGAACGTCTGCGGACGCCGGTTGCGAAGGGGATCGTCGTCGCCGGCGCGTGGGAGTGGTACGGTCCCGTGATCGGCGAAGTGGAGACCCGCTATCCCACCGTGCTGGTGGGCACGCCGCACGGTTCGCTGCGGGCCGACGTCCTCGAACCGGACTACGAGGGTGCGGTTTCGATGGCGGTCGATCACGTGCTGCGAATCGGCCATCGGCGTCTGCTGCTGCTGGCGGGCTACTTTCCTCCGGAGGAAGGCCGGGACGAACGCACGATCTCGGCGTTCCGGCAGGTCGCGCGTGAGCGCGGTCTCTCGGCTGACGAAGCGGTCGTTTGGAGCAAGCGAGAGGCCCCGTCGTCGTCGTTGCTGGCGCTGGACGGCTCCGCCAGTTTCAGTGTTCCCGAGGACCTCTACCGTCGGTTCCCGCCTCCGCGCGCGGTTCTGGCTATCTCGCCCACACCGGCCTGTCTCAGCATCGACCTTGCGATCCGGAAAGGCCTGCGCGTCCCGGACGACGTGGCGGTGCTCTCGCTTCAGGACAGTTCCGCGTTCGCGTTGCGATCGCCGTCGATCACGGGAGTCAGCCTGTACGGAGCCGAGACGGGGATGCGGGCAGTCGAGTGCCTTCGCGAGCGTCTGGCCAATCCGGTCCTTCCCCGCCGACTGGAACGGGCCCCGGTCCGCCTGTCCATCCGCGCGAGCTGCGGCGCACCTGCCAGTGCCCCTCGATCCATACCCAGTCTTCCGGCGGATGCCGCGGCGCAGAAGCTGCCACAGCATGCCGCTCCGTGAGACGACCGTCGGAGAGCGCCTCCAGATGGTCGTCATGCTTCCCATCCGCATGAAGGCCGACTAGGAAGACGGCCGGGTCCAGCGGGCCTATCGCGAATGGCTGGCGAATCGCCACGAAGAAGATGTCGGCAAGCTGAACCGGGCCTACGGGACCGCGTATGCCTCGATTCCCCACTTCCTGTTCCTGCGCGATCTGGACCTGCTGAACACCTGCTGGGCCCTGATCCTGCCGGGGTTGGCAGCGGCCAAACCATCTTCCTGCTCAAAGGCTTCTTCGACAGTCTTCCCAAGGAGTTCTACGAGGCGGCGGTCATCGACGGCGTTGGCGAGGTGACGATCGTCTGGCGCATCACCCTGCCGATGGCCAGGCCGGTGCTGGACTACCTCGGTCTCGGCGCCTTCACGGCAGCGCCCGATTCGAGGTCCTTGACGCCAATCCGTGACCTGCACTTCTCGCAGAAGATGATCTCCTCGCCAACCCCCGCTCTCCTGTAGTCGGTCGCCTTTCGACAAAGCTCATCACTACTCGCGCGGATATATTATGCCACTTAATAACCATTTCGTCAATATATGAAATCAAATCTATACTTTACTTATATAAGTACTTGCATTAAAAATTTTTCAATAGCATGAATATTCATATCATATATGCTTGACTTCGGTCTAATGTGGTATACAAATGGTGATGATGGCGAGATCGAACACTCCCGAGACTGCAGGAAAGGCGCGGGAGATGTCAAAGGGCCGCAAGGCGGAAGGGAGACATCCGCGATGGGGGTGGACGCCAACGCACGCGAAGCTTTCTCAGAGGCCTCCTGCTCGGCGGGCCGTTTGCAGTCTGGGCCTGCTCCTGCACGCATCCTGCCCTCGGGCGCAGTCCTCATGCCGGAGGTCGACTCTTCCCGGATCGACTCCTCGGCCGTCATCACGGGCGCGTCGCTGATCGAGGGTCCGTTGACCCGCATCGGCCCCGGCGTGCGGATCCACAACGCGCACCTCTGCAATGTCGTGGTCGAAGAGGGCGCGCGCATCGACGACTCGACGCTGGTCTCCGAGGACGGCCCGGCCGGTCATCGCCCGCACGGGTTCGCCTCGCGCTGGGCCATCCCGAAGCGTTTTCCCGCCGTCGTCGGCGCGCAGGCCGACATCGCGCAGTGCACGCTGCGGAACGCCTGCGTCGGCGCGCGGAGCGTCCTGCGCGATGCCCAGGTCGGCGACGGGCAGATCGGCGAGGACAACCGCCTGCAGCGCGTCTACGCGCAGACCGTTTTCACCGGCAGGAACGTCGTGGTCGAGGGGCCGACCGAGTTGAGCGAGGCTTGGCTGGGTCACCATGCCCGCATCGATGCGTGCGGCTACTTCGAAGGGGCGTTCTCCAACGATCTCTACGCGATCGAGTTCGACCGCGCGGCGGGTTCGCTGCGCGTGAAGGAGATCCTCAACGTGCCGCACGCCAGCCGCTATGGCATGAACACGATCAACTCGACCAACTCCGGCAACCTGTTCGACCAGCCCGACGGCCGCCTTCGCTCGCTCGGCCGGCGCGTAGGGCTCTGGCACGATGCGCTCCTGTCGCACGAACCGATCGTCCTCGGCCCCTGCTGCTGGGTGGCCGGGTGGACCAAGGTGATCGGAAAATCGGCCCGGGTGCACGGGAGCGCCGACGAATTCGTGTCGGACCTGCTGGCCACCCACCTGATGCCCTTCTCGGTGTCCGGCCTGGACGGCGCGTCGGTGACCGGCCAGGTCGCTCCGGGCGAACTCTTCAACGGGCTCATCTACAAGCAGCGCGAAGCGGCCTGGGCCTTCGCCCACGCCCCCGACGCGGTCATCGAAATGGTCCGCCGCGTGGCCGAACTCGCGGGCGATACGGCGCTGGCCGACCGGCTGGTGGAGCTGTCCCTGTCGAGCGCCCTGGCGCTCGTCGAGTACCAGGCGCACACGCGGCAGGTCGATCTCGACCGCGCCGGCGACCGGCTGCCCCGCGGGTGGGCCGGGTGGCTGATCGCGGCGCGCAACACCCTTCGCAAACACCTCGACTCCGGGCTGTGGGCCTTCCGCAACGCCGAACCGCTCCACTGGCGTCTGCGCGACGGCCGCTGGACTCCGGCGGACCCCGAACGGCTGCGCGCCATTGCCCCGGACGCGCTCGATTGTCCGCGCGACGAGCAGGCGCTGATACGCTGCGAACTGAAGCCGCTTCCCCGCCGCCTAGGCGTCGCGCCCGACGAACTCTCCGGGGAGGCCGCGCGGATCGACCCGGCGGCCCGCGTTTCGCCCACCGCCTTTGTCGGCCCCGGCGTGCGCATTCTCGGCCCGTCGGTCGTGGGGGATCGCGCCTGGCTGTGGCGCGCGACCGTCGACCGCAGCACGGTCGGGAGCGGCGCCGTGGTGTCGCGTTCGCTGTTGTGCGGGGCCGAGGTGGGCGCGGACAGCCGCGTCGTCTCGTCCGCGCTGCGCGATTCCGCCCTGGCCGAAGGCAGTTCCTGCGTCTGCGCCCGTCTGGAGGCGTCGAGCGTTCGGGGCCGCGCGCGCATCAGTCCCTACGCCGAAATCGTCCGCTCCAGGCTCGAGTCCCCCTGCATCGTCGGCAGCACCCTCGTCGATTCCACGGTCGATAGCATCTGCATGTCGTACCACATGCCCGGCCAGGTCGAGCATCTGGCAGTCGAACCGTCGTACGTCACGCGCGACGGGCACCGCATCGCCGTGCGCGCCATTCCCATGCTGGGCGGCGGGCTGCGGGTCCTGGGACGGGCGGACGCGCCGGTGCGGATCGCCTGTTCCTTCATCGGCTCCAACGCGATCCTGGAGGCCGGCGCTCGGGTGGGCTTCGGCTGCTTCGTCCTGGATCGGCTGACCGGGAGCGAGGGGCTTCCGCCTTTCACCATTTCCACCGCGCCGGGACCGGAACGCGACGAGATCGGCATGGTGGTGCACCGGTTCGCCAACGTGGTCATCACCCACTTCGTTTCGTGGGCCTACCAGGCCCTGGGACCCGACGAGGCCGAACTTGTCGGACTGCTGGTTCCCTCGTACCTCCGCGAAGGGCGCGACGCGGTGCGGTGGGCCATGGAACAGCGCGCCGCCGGCACGTTCGACACGGGCTCGCCGTTCGCCCGGTACAAGAGCCTGCGGCTCTATTCCGAGCCGCAACTGAAGGCCGGGTTGGAGTCGTACGAGCTGGCGCTTTCGGATGGGCGGTGGGAGATGGGCGTGCGCGAGGGCGAGCTGCGTTTCACCGGCCCCGGCGTCTGGGTGGTGGCCGAGGGAGCCGCCCGCTGGGCCGGCGCGACGGAGGCTCGGGACTGATCCCCGCAATCGCCGTCAGGGCTTCGCGATCGCCCGGGCAAAGGCCGCCTTCCACTCGGCCGATTCCCAGAACGGCTTCTCGTCCGGCTGCGTCGGTTCGCCGAGCATCGTCCCGGAAAAGACGACCGTGCGGCCACGCTCGACGTTCCGCGCGAAGAGCACCGGCACCTCGCCGGCCCACATCCCGACGCGCGCGTCCGCCCGTGGCTCGACCGCGTGGAAGAAGTAGAGCTTCGCGCCGTTGCCGAAGGCCTTTCCCTTCTCCACGCCCAGATCCAGCGGCCGCGGCAACTGGTACACGTCCCTGGCCGGACGCAGCGTCACCGGCAACACCTCGGCCAGCGGCGAGTCGGCATAGCCGCCCTGCCCCAGGGTCATCGGGCCGCCCATCAGGACCAGGCCTCCGCCGGCGCGGACGTAATGCGCCATCCGCTGCATCCGCTCGTTGCCCAGCGCGCGCGAATCGACGTTGACCAGCACCAGCAGGTCGTGGGCGAAGAGTTCCTCGTACGTCGCCGGTATGACCTGCTGATGGCCCTTGCCCTTCTCCTGGATCGTCCACTCGCAATAGTTCACGCGCGCGTCTGGCACGGCCGTCCGGACGATCGCCGGGAGGTCGTACAGGCGATGGTAGTGTCCGACGACGACCAGCACGTCCAGTCCCGGCGAGCCGCCCAGCGGCAGGGCGGCCGGAGGCGGGACCTTCGCGGGAACCTTGACCGGCTTGGCCTCGCCCCCGTTCGCCGGCGCGGCCTCGGCCACCGGGACCGGTGTCGGGTTGGGCAGCCGGTCGGCGATGGGCACCTGCGGCGCGGCCATGACGCGTTCGATCTCCTGCTGCTCCTCGGCGGTGAAGGGCGGCGTGAAGGGCGGAGGCGGGACGGGCACCTCGAATTTCCCGGAGACCTCGCAGACCAGCATGCCCCAGACCGCAAAGGCCGGCAGCCGGTACTCCAGGCTCCCCTGACCGTTCTTCGCCGTCAGCGGCACGGCGCGGTTGGGTTTGTCCGGCACGATGAAGAACGCCTGTTTCAGCGTCTGGCCGGCCGGCAGCCGCAGGCTGACCTGGGCGCCCTCCGCGGGCGGCGGCAGGGCGTCCTCGATCTTCGCGATCTGATCGTCCAGCGGCGGGTTGACCAGGTTCAGGATCAGGAACGCGCGGTCCGGCGCGACGACGCGAACGTTGGCGAACTCCTTCCACCACAGTTCGCGCGCGGCGCCGACCTCGACCTGCCGTTCCACGTCGCTCCAGGGCTTGAGCCGATGGTCCCAGAAGAAGCCGGACCAGCGGGTCAGGAACGGGCCCCAGTCCGCGTAACCGGTCAGCTTGGTGTGATCGCCGACGTACTGGTGCGCGCCCATCAGCGTGCCGAGGGCGAACTTGTAGAGGTCCTGCGCCTTCTTGCCGCCCTTGCCGTCGATGCCGTAGGAGTAGACGAAGTGCCCGCCGTGATGCTTGATGGTGCGGATGCAGCGCACCTCGTCGCGGGCGAACTGGCTCCAGGTCCTGTACTTCACCGAGCCGTTGCGCATCGGTTCCTCGCGCAGCGCCTCGCCCATCCAGAGCGCGCCTCCGGCGAGCATCTCGCGGATCTCGCGCGCGAGCGGGTCGTCCGGGGAGAGCGGATACTCGCGGCCGTCCTTGGACGCGGGGTTGTTCGTGTTGTGCCCCAGGAGGAAGCCGGGAAAGGCGGCCCAGATCCGCTCCTTCAGGCGCTTCATGTTGCGGGTGTTGACCAGGTCGTGGCCGCGGCGTTTGCCGTCCGAGTGGTACGCGGCGAAGCCCGACGTGTCGAAGCGGAAACCGTCCCAGCCGAACTGTTTGGTCGAGGCGATCATCTGGTCGATGCCGTGATCGAGCGCGTCGAGGCGGCGGAGGTCCACCCAGCGGTAGGTCCAGTCGCAGGAGAAATCGACATACGGGTTCAGTTTCTCCTGGCCGGGCTTGTCCCTCTGCCAGTTCTCCAGGTCCCACGGCGTGCAGGGACGGCCGAAGGTCTGTCCCTGCGTGTTGGTCATGAACCACTGCGGGCGGCGGCGGGCCAGTTCCCAGCCGTGCTGGCCGCCGGCCATGGCCTTGCCGTAACTGATCGCCTTGATGCCGTGCTTGTGCCCCTCGGCGATCTGCCGTCGCAGGTTGGCCTCGTTCTCGTGCCGCGCGGCCTGGCCGCTGTACCAGGTGGAACCCGGCGCGGGCGTGAGCATCCCCCAGTCGTCCGGCGCCCAGAACTGCTTCTCGAACCAGTTGCAGTAACTGGCGCGGATGCGTTCGATCTGGCCGACGATCTGCGCCTCCGTGTAGGGCGCCGAGTTGGCGATCGGCCCGCCGCCCGGCGCGCCGATGCCGACCTTCCACAGGTTGTCCGCGACCGAGAACCAGTCGAAGACCGGCGGCAGGTCGCGCTGGCCGTCGTGCGCGTCGAGCCGCAGTTCGTGGCCGTACTCGGTCCCGCCCAGCGTGTGCCTGACCGTGAAGTTCCCGGTCTGCCCCGCCGCGACCGAAAGCGCCTGCTGCCCGATCTCGCGCGTGTCCGTCAGCTCGGCGGTCAGCCAGACGCGCAACCGCAGCTCGACGGGCGCGGACGTGTTGTTGAAGACGCTGCCCTGGCAGACCAGTTCCTCGCCGGGGCGGTAGTGGATCTTTTCCGGCCGGATCTTCAGGTGCACGCCGGGCGGCGGCGCGGGCTCCTTGTTGGAGGCCGCCCAGAGCGGCGCCGCCAGCAGCAGCGCGAGGGTCAACCCGCCGATCGCAAGACGCATGGTCCATCCTCCCATCCATCCATCGTCCAAGGTCCATCCCTCAGCGCATCGTTCCGCAGCGGATGCGTTGCGCGGCGACCAGCAGGCGAAGTGCCGGCGCGCGGTTCAACACGGCGTCGATGGCGGTGCGGAAAAGTTCGAGCGGGTCGAAATCGATACGGTCCAGTTCCACCGCCCGCCTCGGCTCGCCCAACGGCGACAGTCCGATCACGCCGACCTGGCCCGGGACGTCCACCTTCATCTCCGCGAGCCGCGACCGCACGATCCGCCCGCGGTCCGCGGTGCTGCAAATGAAGGCGGCCGGTTCGCGTCCGACGTGCCTTGCCAGGTCCTTGAAGACGGGCGTCTGCGCCTCGTTCTCCGCGTCGCGCGGCAGGAGGAACCGGAAATGACGGCCCTCTTTCGCGCTCCAATCCGCCAGGCCGCCCGTCAGCCCGTCCTGGAGGCGCAGCGTCTCCTCGACGCCCGAGCGCATCAGTGCGGCGAAGGGACCGTCGCGCTTCATGTCCACGAAGTAGATCCGCCGGTAACCGGCCAGCAGCGCGGCTACGGCCGCCGCACGGCCCATTCCGACGTAGTCCGCCAGGACGTATTCGCCCTCGGGCACGGACGGTCTGCAGTACTCGATGTGGATCGTCCGCGTCCCGTTGGCGCGGATGCGCTCCAACAACTCGCCGCTCCGGCCCGGCCTGGGGGAACAGAAGGCCAGCAGCGCGCGAGGACGCTGCGCCAGCACCTGCTCGAGAAAAAGTTCCTCCGAGGAAGGTTGCCAGGCGTTCCGGTTTTGCGAATAGAGCGTCATCATCGAGCCGCCCGCGGTGATCAGGTCCTGCACGCCCGTGAGCAGTTCCAGCGAACCGGCGAACATGACCGCCAGGGCGTTCGTCACCGGCCGCTCGACCGGCTGCACGAAGCAGCCGGAACCGCGCAGCGTGCGGATGCGCCCTTCGGCCGACAGCCGGTCCAGCACCTTCTGGATCGTGGTGCGGCTGACCCGGTAGAGTTCGCACAGCTCGTCCACGGTGGGCAGGCGCGAGTTCACCGGCCAGCGGCCGCTGTCGATCTGCCGGTGGATCTCGCGGCACACCTCGCTCGCCCGTCGGCCCAGGTTCAGCGTGGCGGTTTCGGCCGTCATGCCCGATGCCTCCTCCTCACCCTGCGTACACCCCCCCCGCGCCGCGCGCAAAAGAATTCCCCAAAAATCAGAATACTTTCAGAATACTTATCCTGAATTGGTGTATGCGGTCGTAGGCCGCCCGAAGGCGGTCGCCGGTCTTCGCCGGTTGCGAAGAGGGAAGGCAAAGGTCGCGGCGCCGTCCGCGCACCCGGTCAAAGGAGTCTTCTCCCGTGAAACCGAGCGGCATGGCCTTCGGCGGACTGCTGGCGCTTTCCTTCTTTGCGCTCCAAGCCGGAGAAACGGGAACCGGGGGACGCGTTATCCGCCTCAACGAGCGCGGCATCCCGAAATGGGACTTTCCCGCCGATCCCGGGGAGAACTGGCGCTTCTTTCCGCTCGAGTGGCAGACCGTTCCGCTCCGACCGGAAGGGATCAAGGACTTCGAACTGACCGCGGTCCTTCGCATCGGCGAGTACGTCTTCGCCGAGGCGCCCTACGACACCGCGCACTACACGCGCAGCATGTCCATGGCGCAGTTCCACTTTCAGGGCGGCCTGGTCCTGCGCGACCGGGGCCTCTGGAACCGCTATCGCCTGCAGTTTTCCGTCAAGGAGAAGTGCGTCGCGCTCTGGAAGACTCCGGGCAATTTCCTCGCCGTCGCCGACTGCCCGATCGAGCAGGATCGGCCGTTCAGCGTGCAGGTGAGGGCCGTCGGCAACCGCTTCACGGTCCGCGTGGACGGAAAACCGGTCTTGGAGGTCGTCGACCGCATCGCTCCGCTGCTCGAAGGCCGCCTCCTAGCCGGCGCGAACCACGCGAAGGTCGAGGTCGGGGATTTTGCGGTGAAGCCGCTGGCCGAACCGGAGGAGCCGACGCCTGCGGCGTCGCACGTGCCGGCCTTCGCGCTCCGCACGTGGTGCGGCTACCGGTGGATCTTCGACGGCGCCGAACCGATCGCGCGCTTCGGCGACGGGAAGGACGGCAAGCCCTGGTCCGGATTCCCGGTGGCCCTGATGTCGGTCAAGCTGCGTCCGGGCACGCTGGAGGCCGACACGATCCCGCTGCAGTTCCGCGGTGCGGGCAACTGGCCCGACCGGCCCATCGAAGTCCTCGGCATTTCCGCGGAGAAGGTCCGCCTGCGCGGGCACACCTCGGACCGGCGCGAGGACCGCGAGCCGACCGTGCGCACCGCCTGCGACGTGACGATCGAGTACCGGGCGGACTGGGACAGCTACGTCTACACGCTCGAAAACGTCATGACTTACCTGGGCGAGCGCAAGCCCGTCATCGAGATCATGGACCCGTGGCCGCTGCACGTCTGCGGACCGGCGCCCAGCGCCACGCGCGAGTGGCCCGTGCGGTACCGGGACGTGGTCTGGTGCGCGGCCGAGGACGGCAGGATGTACCGCTATCCCTTGGTCCATTTCCTCTCGCCCATCATCGTCGACCTGAACCGCGAAAGGCCCGTCTTCTGTTTCCACGGTGAGAGCGACGTCAATCCGACCTACGAGATCCTGCCGCCCTCGTCCGAACGGGTCTTCAAGATCGGCCTCTGCAACGTGATGCTGGACCTGCACGTCCAGCAGCGCGAGGCGCCCAAGACTGTCGCCGCCGGCACCGTTCAGCGCGACGCGTGGCGGATCTACAGCACGCACGGCGAACGGCTGGGCGCCTTCGAACCGGAAACGAATCATCACGCGGCGTGGGGCGGCCAAGTCGGACACCGGGTGGCGATCTTCGATCCGGCAGGCACCGTCTTCTCGGGCGACCAGACGGTTCCCGTGCTGAAGCGCCGGTACGGACAGGCCTTCACGCCGGCCGCCTATTATGCGCTCGACGAGCAGGTCGGGCACCAGGCCCCGGGTTCGCTGCGGATGGAGGAAAAGAACGGTTCCCGCGCGGTGATGGTGCGGGAAGGCTGCAGTTACTTCGGCGCGGATTTCGACGGGCGCCCCTGCCTGCTGCGGATGTACGTGAAAGGCGAGAACCTGAAGGGCTCCTTCCAGGCAAAAGCGGAGCGGATGCCCGAACCGAAAGACGGCACCGGCGTCTTCGTCTCCGCGCCCGTCACGGGAACGACCGCCGGATGGCAGCTGGTCGAGGTTCCCTGTCAGCCCAGGCCCGGCGACATCGCGCTCAAGATCACTTTGATGCTGAAGGCCGAAAAGGAAGGGACCGGCACGGTCTGGGTGGACGACATCACCCTGGCGCCGACGGTGGAGGAGTAAGGAGATGCCCATGACGCGGTCCGATCGGGGAGGGTTCGTCAGGCAGGCCGTGTGGCCGTTCCTTGCGCTCTGGGCGGCCGCGTTCGCGGGGCTCGCGCAGGAACCGGCCGGCGGCGCGCCGGACCGCGTGGAGCGCGACCTGGTCACGCGGCTCTATGGCAACCTCGCCAACCGTTCGATCTTCTACATGGGCACGCGCATCATCACCTATCGCGGCCGCGCGCTCCCCGCCGCCTCGTCCACCAACACCAAGATCAAGCAGCGCCTGCAGCGCGTCGAACCGGACGGATCGCTCTCGTACCTCCGCAAGGACGAGACGTGGCAGCCGTTGGGCGAGAAGACGCCCGAGGACGCGCGGCTCTTCGACATGGAGGGGCTGGTGGCCGAGTACGACGGCGGTCTGCTGTTCCTTTTCAATTTCGACGCGCTGGGCTCGACCAGGTCCTACTACCACGACTACGGGGACCAGCCCGGCGACACGTTCAAGGCCGGGACCGTGAACGCCTCGGTCGATGGCCACAACCGCGGCGTCGCGGTGGCCGCCGGCGGACGCCTGGTCGTCGGCCATGCCGGCGTGAACAACGAGGCCCGCTGGCCCACCGCGCGCGTCTCCAAGGACCGCGGCCGCACGTTCGAGTGGAGCGAGCTGGCCGGCCAGACGCAGACCGCCGGTTTCGCGACCGTTTTCGCCTGGAAGAACGCGCCGCTGCCCGATGGCGGTTCGGCCGACCGGATCCTATACATCACCCAGATGGCCAACCCGCATCCGCCGCTGGCCGTCTTCGGGCTCGGCAACGACCACCGGATCCTCCTGGAAGCGCCGCACGCCACCCACGGCGACTTTTTTCCGGAGCGGATCGCCACGCGCTCCGAGTTCCAGGGCCGGCAGGTGACCACCTACCCGGTCTTCCAGTACGGCTGGCGCACGCGGCACGGATTCTTTCTGCTGACCTCCAACAACCACCTGTTCCGCCTGGCCACGCCGCACGCGAAACTCGAGTTCGTGGAGGAATCGAAGGCGGAGGGCGCGGGCAAGAACCGGACGCTTTACTTCGGCTACGCGGACGACACGTACCGGATCGGGCCGGACGGCGACCTCTCGGTGCTCTCGGCGCTCGAACCGATCGCGTGGTCGCCGGTCTGCCGGATCGAGCGCGACGAGAAGGTGGCCGAATGGCGCGCGGCGGTGGCCAGCGAGCAGGGCACGCTCTTCGTTTTCGGGGCGCACGAAGCCAGGGACAAGACGAACGCGCACATGATGGGCAGCAGCGACGCGGCCGTGGCGACGTGGCGGGCGGGAAAGGCGCTCCCTGCGGCGCCGAAAGGCCACACCCGGTAACGAACAAAGGAGTCATTCATGCCGTCCTGCGCAGCACTCGTATGGCTGTCGACCATCCTGCCGATCCTGCCCCTGGCGGTGTCCGTTTCGGCCGCCGAACCGCCTCCCATTCTTTCGGACGAGATGGGGCAACCGGACCCATTCCCGGCACGCTGGGAGGAGCGCCGCCGCGAGCTGCTGGAACTCTTTCGCACGCACGTCTACGGCCGGGTGTCCGCGGCGGAGGCCAGGGTGACCTGGGAGATCGACCGGACCGACAAGGAGGCGATGGACGGCAGGGCCACGCTGAAACAGGTGACGTTCAAGGTGACCGCGCCACGCGGCGAACTGACCTTTCCGATGGTGCTCTTCGTTCCCAACGAGCGCAAGGCTCCGGCGCCGGCCTTCCTGTTGATCCTGCACCACAAGCCTGCCGAAAAGATGGATGCGACGCGCACGCAGCGGTCGGAGAGCTGGCCGGCGGAAGAGATCGTGGCTGCGGGATTCGCGGCGGCCGTCTTTCATGCCGGCGCGATTTCGGCCAACGATCGCAGCGCGCTGGGCGGAGGCATCCATGCGCTGCTGGACGATGCGGAGCGTCCGGCCGATGCCTGGGGGACGATCGCGGCGTGGTCTTGGGGCGCGTCGCGCGTGCTCGATTACCTGGCGCAGGATCCGGACATCGACGGTCGGCGCGTGGCGGTGCTGGGTCATTCGCGCGGCGGCAAGGCGGCGCTGTGGGCCGGGGCGCAGGACGAGCGCTTCTGGATCGTCATTTCCAACGATTCGGGGTGCACGGGGGCGGCCCTTTCGCGGCGCCGCAAAGGCGAGACGGTCAGGCAGATCAACGCATCCTTTCCTCACTGGTTCTGCGCCAACTACAAGACGTTCGACGATCGGGAGGACCGGTTGCCGGTCGACCAGCACATGCTGATCGCCTGCGTGGCGCCGCGGGCCGTGTACGTGGCCAGCGCAAGCGAGGATGCCTGGGCCGATCCGGAAGGCGAATACGAATCGCTGCGCCTGGCCTCCGAGGTCTGGAAACGTTTCGGCTGGCAGGGGCACCTGCCGGAGCGGATGCCGGAGCCCGATACGGCGCTGCACCAGTCGCGGATCGGCTGCCATGTGCGGGCCGGCAAGCACGGGCTCAAGCTGGCCGACTGGAACCGCTACTTCGAATTCGCCCGCGCGCTGCTCGCGGAGGAGAACCGCTGACCGGCACGCGCGCAGCCCGCGTGGCGCAGGCCTCCGGCTTGCGCGGCAGGCCGGAGGAACGGGGCAGGCCATGTTTCGACGGGAAGCTTCGCGTTCGAGGGTCGTGCCCTGCCGACCTGCGCTTCGGCGCAGGATCGCGCGGCATGGGTGCGGACTGCCGATGCTCCTGCTCGCGGCGTCCGTTTCCGCGGCGGGCGAGGCGCCCGACGATCGCACCGGCTGGTGGCCGCCCTTCGTTCCGCGTCAGGACTGGATCGCCAGGCCGGCGACGCCGGCCGCCGGCGAGCAGCTGGTCTTGGACCGCCCGCTGCTGGCGGGTCTCAGCGGGTTCCGCCAGGATTGGGACCGCTCGATCATGCTGGCCGAGAACGGCGCGATGCGGACGATCGACAAGGGCGAATACGGCAAGGGCTTGGCCGCGGATTGGAGTTCCAAACGACCGGGCGCGATCGCCTTCGACGCGGTGCATCGCAGCCTGCTGGTCCGCTTTCCGGAGGCGGCCGCGAAGCTGGCGGAGGCGCTGGCGAAGAACGAGATCGTACGCCTCGAACTGGTCCTGCCCTTCGCCGGAACGGAGATCCATCCGCCGAATTACCAGGACCCCCCCGCGCTGTCGTTCCTGGGGTCGCTGTGGGTCGATCGGAAGCCGCGGTGGAGCGCGGTGGCCTATGCGCTCCGCCGTTCGTGGACGCCGGATCCTGCGAGCGGGCCGACGTACAATGCCTTCCTGAACGGGCGGGGGTGGTGGGCCCAATTCGGCGCGGCGTCCAGGGAGCACGATCACTTCCCGGTTCCGTTCGGTCCGGCGGAAGTCTCGTCCGCCGTTCCCGAAGGCCGTCTCGACGTCACGGGGATCCTGACCGACAAGACCTTCGGGGAGACCGTCGGCGAGCGCCTGCGGGTGCTGGCCGACTGCGGATTCATCGTGCGCAAGACCGAGGTCTACGATGCCTCCTTCTGGCCCGGCGGCTACGAATGGGGCACGGCCACCGGCGGGCGCGCCATCCTGATCAAGACGCCGAAGCTGGTGGCCACCCTGAAGCCGTCCGGAGGGATCGAGGTCAGGTTGCCGCCGGGCCTGTCGGCCGCTTCCCAGGCTTCACAGTGGAAAGGTGCGCGCACGGCCTTCCTTCCCGATGAGGCCCAGATTGCGGGATTCATCAAGCGTTACGCGTTTCAGAAGGCCGCCTGGATGGACGACGGCGTCTGGAAGCGGGTCCAGGAGCTGTATGCGCTCGGCGGCGGAAGCGCGCGGATGAACGACACGTCCTTTCCGACCTCGGTGGCCGACTATCACGCCTGGCTGGACGGCATCCTGGGAACGGCGCCGCGCACCTACTGCTGTTACGACATCCCGCAGAACTTCACCCTGATGCGCCGATATTGGGACACGTTGCCGGAGCCGGTCCGCGAGAACATGCGCCTGAACTACTGGGCCTGGCTGCTGCCCGACCGCGAGCACGCCGGCATGGCGCACGGTTGCGTGGGCGGGAACGAGGCCAGGGCCTACTACGACAGGACCCGGGACTGGCGGGGGAACTTCTCGGTCTACCGGACCTACTGCTGGACGATGGGACCGCAGGATTTCAACATGTGGTGCGTGCTGGCCACCCACTGCGGCGGATGGCTTCTCGACAGCCCGCGCATGCGCGCCGATGCCACGTCGGGGATCGACCGCTTCCTGCTGCGGACCTGGTCCTGGGCGGACGGTTCCTCGCAGGAGACCGTCGATCACTACTACTGGGCGATCTCGATCGCCTCACAGAAGGCCCTGGCCGACTTCGCCGCCACCTGGCCGGACCGCATGATGGGCCGTTCCATCCTGGCCCGCACCATGACCGACATGATCGGCGTCTACCATCCGAACCTGAAACGCTTCACCGCCACCAGCGACCGCACCTGTCCGGCCTACACCTGCATCATCCAGGACGGCCTCCAGTCGGTCATGCACACCGTCGATCCGGCCGGTGCGATGCTCGATACCGACGCGCGCAAGGTGGAGAACGGCGTTCCGACCATCGGCCACGATTTCGCGCCGCGCAAAGTGGCCGTGCAGACGCTGCACGGTCCCTGGGGGTCCTCCTGGTTCGGCAACCTGGTCGCGAATCGGAAATGGCCCTATACCGCGCGCGCCAATCACTGGGGCGGAAGCTTCGTCGTCAGCTTCCAGGCGAGCGATTACGGCCTCGCGTCCAAGGACAACCGTTCCGGCAACGACTTCGGCACGGTGCCCTTCATCGCCCACTGGCGGCGCGAACCCCGGGTGGCGAGAAGCTACCGGGATGTGGCGACGCTGCTCGGCCGCTATGGCGTCAACCGCACGAATCTGCTGTCCGCGGGCGGAGGTCATCTGACCGGCCCGCAGGCCGGCACCACCCAGTGCTTCCAGCACCGCTCGCGGGCCTTCATCCTCGGCCATGCCTGCAAATCGCTGCAGGGCGGTTCGAAAAAGGAGCCGCCGGCCAGCGTCGCGTCCACCCAGTTCACCTTCGGATTGCTGGCCTTCGCGGCCAAGCCCAAGCTCCGGATCGACGGCAGGGAGGTCGGAACCCTGCCGGCCAGCGCCAGCCTCGGACAGCGGATCGTGATCCACGACGGCGTGTCCTACTGCGCCATCCTTCCGCTGCTGGCCACCGATCTCGGCAGGGATCTGGAGGTCGAAATCGTGGGCGATTGCGCGCCCATGAAGATGCAGGGAGGCGGAACCCTCGCCGAGTACCTGCGCATCGACATCTTCAACCACCGCGGTTCGTCCCGGCTGGACCTCTCCAGGGCCGACCAGGGCGTGGTCGTCGCGGGGATCCAGATGGGCTCCGCGGAGACCTTCAAGTCCGTCGAGGACTTCGAGTCCGCGCTGGCGTCGAATCCGGCAAAGGCATCGATCGATCCCAGGTCGCTAGCGGTGCAGGCGGTCTGGAAGGGCGCGGACGGCACGATGGAACTGGAATGGCTCCCCGGCTCCGAGAACCAGCTCAAGCGGCGCGTGGTGGATGGCCAGCCCGTCACGCTGCCCAAAGAGACGGAGCGCGAATGCGACCTGATGATCCAGGGCGGCGGGACCCTGACGAAGAACGGCGCCACGCTCGTGCTCGGAAAAAGCCAGGGCCTGCTGATCGCCGATCCGGTGGGCCGCTGTTACGAAGGATGGAACGGGCTGCCCCATCCGGTCCCGTTCGCGATGACCGTTCCGGGCGGAGCGGCTGCCTCGGATGGCCTGGTCTCGACCTGCCGCGTCTTCATGGACCTCAAGAACAACCGGGTGGAGGTCGATGCGGTGGTACCCGAACGAAACGGGGCGCGCAGCATGGTCGTGACCGGGTTGAGCGCCGGCGCGACGGTCGTGGTCAACGGGAGGACCGTGAAGGTTTCGCCGGGCGCCATTCCCCTGGCGACGCCCCCGCTCGATCCGGGCGAAGGGGCGAGTGACGAGGCCAGCGCCGGACATCGCAGGAACGGCTTGCCTGCGGCTGGCGGCCAGACCGCCGCGAAAAACGATCCCGGCCCGGAGGCACGCGACCATGCGGGGGTAAAGGATGCCGAGCCTGCGGGAATCGTGACGGTGTCCGCCGAAGCCGAGCGGAAATGGAACCGGCGCCTGTTCCTTCGCGTGCGCGAGGCCCTCGCGGGCAGGGAACGAAAACCGAACTTCACCTCGGCCATGATCCGTTCGAAGGTCGTCATCCAGTCGATGGACGAGCAGGGCCGGATGAGCATCGGTGTCGAGGGCTCGGGTTCCGTTTCGCAGGCGTGGGACACGCTGAAGCCGGGCGAACTGAAGGAGATCGCCCTGTCCATGGTCCGGCCGGACTCGGCGTCCGACAGCGCCCTGGCCGCTTTCTTCTGCCTGGTCGTGGGAGACCGCAGGGCCGCGGACAAGCACCTCGGCACGGCCGGCGCCGCGGCCGCGGAAGTCGTGGCGGATACGGGCGGCCCACCGGGTGCGACGGAGATAGGGAAGAAGGAAGCCGCTGTCGGGAAGTGAGAGGCTCAGTATCGCACCGCGAAAGGAAAGCGCATGAATCCGTTCGTCCTGTTGCTGGCACCGAGTGGGCCAGGACCGGGCGGGCGGTGGATCGTGCCGATCGTCCGGGCGCCTCCGTCAACGCGGCGGAGACCAACGACTGATCCAGGGAGAAGCAACGCATGTTTCGTCTCGTTCGGTTCGCAACGCTTTGGGTCTCGCTCGCCGTTGTGGCGCGTGGCGCCGAGCCGCCGCCCGGGGAGATCGAGGAACTGGTCGGCAAGTTCATCCGCCACCGTCAGCCTTCGGCGCTCGTCTCCGCCTCCCCCGACGGCCGACACTTGGTCTACGGCACGACCAAGAACCTGCTGGTCCACGATCTGCACCTCCAGGATTTGCACGAGCAGCGCCTGCTGCCGATCCCGCAACGGTACGCCCGCGGCACGCGTGGCGCTTGGTCGCCCGACGGCCGCTGGTGGGCCTGGCAGTTCATCGTGGACGAGGATCTCGCGGGGCTGGTCCTGCTGGAGGTGGCCGCGGGATCGTGGCGCGAGGTTCCCGAAATCCGGATACCGCGCGGCTACTCCGCCACACCGGCCTGGTCGCCCGACGGCCGCCAGATCCTGGTTTTCCGCGCCGTGCAACCGCTGCCGCCGCCCGCCGCGCCCGAGCCCGCGAAGGATGGGATCGTCGAAGTCTTCGCGAATCACACGACCGCGCCCAGCGGCGCCGCGCGCGACGCCCGGCGCATGCGGCTGTCCACCTACGCCGATTTCATGAGCCAGATGCAACCCGCCGCCCCACCGCCGCTCACGCAACTGGTCGCCGTAGAGGTGAGCTCCGGCGCCTGCCGGACGCTCGCAGATGGACTGCCGGCCAGCCCCACGGCCTTCGCGCATGTTCTGCCTTCGGGCGAGGCCGTCCTCTTCAGCCGCCCGAAAGGGGAGACGGAGTCCGAGATCGTCGCGGGCACCTTGGCGGACGGAACGCTGAAGGATCCGGCGGTCGTACTGACCTGCGGCGACCCCGACCTCGCCTCGCTTGCGTTCGACGAGAGGCGCACGCGCATGGCCTTTTTCAGCCTCCGAAAAGGCCGTCCGGAGGCGCTGCATCTCCTGGACCTGAAGGACCGCTCGGTCGTTTCCTTGGCCTGTGACGCCGATCCCAAGCTGGCGCGGCGCTATCCGCTGAATCCGCGCAACCGGCCCGACTACGTGAACGCGCATGCGCGGCTGCGCGCGTGGAGTCTTGGACCGGTCCTGTGGGCGCCCGACGGCGAGGCCCTTTACGCCGCGATCGGCGGCTTGGTCTGGCGGTTCGATGTGCGGGAGCGGAAGGCGGTCCCGCTGACCGCAGCGTACCCCGGCCATATCCAGTCGCTGGGCGGGCTGCACGGCGCGAACGCCTTGCTGGCGGACTATATCGACGCGGAGAGCGGCGCGATGGGCTTGGCGTCCGTGGACCGCACTTCGGGAGCGGTGACGCCGGTACTCGACTGGCCAGGCGCGCTGCACGTGCTCGCGCCCGGGACCGGAACGCTGGCGCCGACGATCTATGCCGACGCGGCGCATCTTCCTCCGCGCCATTACACCGTACGGCAGGTCGATGGGAAAACCGAACTGGTGCCGCTGACCGAACCGAATCCGCAGTATCGAGGTCTGGTCTTCGGGACCACGCGAACGCTGGAATGGCCGATTCCGGGCCGCGGGAAGGCCTCCGGA
>Ga0073932_1003751_pt1 | contig 19544 bp, 14 predicted proteins | sample DewCreD2012metaG_FD_76967 | JGI IMG/M metagenome (GOLD analysis project Ga0073932, IMG submission 76967) | Hot spring sediment bacterial and archeal communities from British Columbia, Canada, to study Microbial Dark Matter (Phase II) - Dewar... ...
CGCCGGCTCGGCCGGCCGCCGCGCCGACGCCCACGTGACCGGCGCGAGGCCGCGCGTCCGCACCACGGCGAGCAGCCGGTCGGCGAGGTCGGGATCCACGGCCACGATAGCGTGCGCACCGCGGTCCGTCGCGAGCCGGAGCGTGATCCCGTGCACCCCTTCCGCCGCCTCGAACGCGCGCAGCGCCTCGAGCGGCACGACCGTGGTGCTCCCCTGCCACGACGTGCCCACCAGCAGCATGCGCCGCTCGGTGAGCACCCAGACCATCCCCTTCCCCTCGTGCCGACCGCGCGCGAACGCCTCGATCGCCTCGTCGTAGGCGAGCGTGCGGTTGACGCGGTCGAGCTCGCGCTGGCTCAGCGGACTGCCCCGCTCCGCGAACAGGCTGCGGCGCGTCGGCTCCTCGTCGGACACGGACACGTGGACCTCCCCGCCCGGCGAGCGGCCGGGCCCGGCACCGGCACGGCGCCGGCGCCCACCAAGACGACGCCGGCCCGCCGTGGACGTCGCGTCCATGCGCGTGGCCTGCCGTCGTCCGCAAGCGCTCAGCGCCCCGGACCCATCAGGAGCGCGTTGGTGAACAGGCGCGCGGTGCCGCGCCAGAACGCGCGATAGAGCGGGTTGTCGGCGAACACCACGACGCGCCCCTGCCCCGCGTTCTCGACCACGGCCCACGCGGAGTTGCGCAGGAAGCGCTCCGTGTTGTCCGGCCAGGTGAACCCCGCGAGCGTCAAGTCCTTGCCGACGAACGCGACCGGGTTGTCGCCCTTCTCGGACGGCGTGAGCAGGCCGTCGGTGTCGAGGAAGACGGCCAGCTCGTCGCCGGGGTAGCCGTACGTGAGCCAGTGCGTGCGGTCGAGCGCGGCACGGAAGATCGCGCCCGGGATGTACTCCGGCCTGGTGCCCCCGGTCGCCTTGGGGCTCACGAGCGGCGGCGCGGGACGCGCGCTCGCCGAGACGGCGGTGTCCGGCTTCACCGAGTCGGGCTTCGCCTTCTTCTCGCCGTCGCCCTCCTCCTGCGTGAGGAGCCGCGCGGTGGTGAGGCCGGCGTCCTTGTGGTTCAGCAGCGTCACCACGTCGCCGCTCGCGACGACCGCCCCGCCCTCCTGCACCCAGGCGACGAGCCGGCGGAGCCCGGCCTCGCCCAGTTCGCGCCGCAGCCGGCTCCCGGAGCCGTTCGGGATGACGAGGACGTTGTAGTCCGGGAGGCGCACGCGCCCGAGCTGCGCCAGGGCGACCGGCGTGACCGGCAGCTCCAGCTCGCGCTCGAGGTAGAACCACGCGTCGCCGAACGCCGTGTGCTCGATCCCGTCGCCCGCGGCGAGCAGCACGCGCGGCGCGAAGAGCGGGCGCACCCGCTCGCCGCCGACGCCCGACTGGCCGCTGTCGGCGAACGCGGACTGCACCGGCACCACGAGCGCGCCGAACCGCGCGGCGAGCGCGCGCACCCGCTCGTGCACCGAGTCGGCGTTGCGCTGCGTGCGGACGACGAACGTCCCCGCGGGGAACGTGGCGCCGTCGGCGCGCAGCGGCTCCGTGGCGACCCCGACGCGCACCCCCTCGCGCAGCAGGTGCAGCGCGAGCCGCGCCGACGACTCGCGGTCGTTGCGGAAGAGGTAGGCCGACTGCGCCCGCGCGGGCGGCGCCGGGGCGGCGAGCGGCGCGCCGGCGTCCACGAGGTCGCCGGCGACCGCGGGCGTGTCTTCCGTCCAGTACGCCTCCACGCCGAAGGTGAGCGGCAGGGACCAGGCGGTGACGTCGTAGAACTCGTACTCCTCGCGGGTCGCGTCGGGGCCGCGGACGCGGTTGCGCTCGTAGCGGTCGAGCTGGCGGCGCACGAACGCCGAGTCGAGCACCGAGCGCGGCTCCAGCATGGCGGCCGCGAGCCGGCCCTGCGGCTGCGCGAGGTCCACCACGTACGCGCCGGCCGGGAAGCTCCGCCGCGCGGCCCCGGCGGCCACCGCGCCGCCGGTCAGGTAGGCGTGCGCCCGCGCCGACGCGAAGCCGTCGCGCGCGCGCCGCACCTCGATCCCCTGCCGGGCGAGCAGCCGCGCCAGCTGGTGCGCCCGCTCGGGGTCGGCGCCGGGGACGAGCACCACCCGCTTCATCGGCTGCCGCGGCACCTCGCGGAGCCACTGCGCGCGGAACTCGTGGAAGTCGCGCAGGCGTTCCGCGCGGTGCTCCGCGGCGGTCGCGAGCGTCGCCATCGAGGCGACCTAGTGGTGCGCGATGCCGTCGCGGAAGGTCATCACGTGCCCGTCGTCCTTGCGCAGCCGGAACTCGGGGCCGCCGTCGGACTCGTACGTCATGCCGATCGCCCCGTTGAGCGACGGCCAGCTGTCCCAGTACCCCGCGTAGTACAGGTCGAAGACGTCGCGCACGTAGTACTGCCAGCCGAAGACGTCGAACGCGCGCGCGTTCCCGCGCCCGAAGCGCTCGAGCCACGCCACGGTGCCCGGCGGGAGGTGCCGGTTCACCGGCGACGCGGCCGGGGGGAAGAAGTACTGCGACGTGGTGCTGTGCAGGTCCACGACCACCTGCGGGTGCCAGCGCCGCACGACGGCGGCGAGCGCCTGCGACTCGGGCTGGGAGTGCGCGATCAGGTCGCGGTTCAGGTTGTTGCGGTAGTGGTTGGTGCGCCCCTGGATCGACCACGGCTCGTTCTGCTCGACCCCGGCCGGGTCGTCGGTCCCGTTGGCCACCGCGTTGTACCAGGCGGCGAAGCGCTCGTGGCCGTCCGGGTTCTGCGACGGGTTGATGATCGTCACCACGTGCCGGAGGATCTCGAGCGTCGCGGGCTCGTCGGAGGCCAGGAGCTGGTAGGCGGTCTGCATCGCCGCCTCGAACCCCGCGGGCTCGTTGCCGTGCACCGAGTGCGTGAGCAGCACCACCGCCGGGGTCCGCTCGGCGATCTGCGCGGCCTCCGCGGCCGTCGTGGCCCGCGGGTCGGCGAGCCGCGCGAGGTCGGCGCGGATCGCCTCGAGCCGCGCGATGTTCTCGGGCGCCGAGATCAGGAGCACGCGCATCACCTTCCCCTCGTGGGTCCGGCCGATCACCTCGGTGCGCACGCGCTCGGGTGCCGCCGCCACGAGCCGGTCGAGCACGGCCTGCTGCTGGTGGTACATGGTGTGCCGCGTGCCCAGCGCGTACCCCAGCAGCGAGTCGGGCCGGGGCACGGCGGCGCGGTACGGCCCGCGCGCGTGGAAGTCGAACCCGGGCAGCATCGAGGGCCACTGGGCGGCGAGCACCGCGGGCGCGCAGGCGACGAGCAGCGCGCCCGCGAGCGCCCGGAGGGCACGCGAGCAGATCATGGACGGCAGGCTCCAGCGATGGGGACGCGCGCGGGGCCATCGCCCTGGCGCGCCCGGAATCTGGCGGCGGCATGGCACGCGGCGGAAGTGAGTACGTTTGGCCCATGCCCGCGACCCTCCGCCGACCGGCCCTCGCGCTCCTGCTCTTGCTCGCCGCGCCGGCCGCGGCACAGCCCGTCCCCCGGCTCACGCCCCAGCCCGCACCCACCACCGCGCTCCTGCAAGCCGTCGCCGTGACCTCGGCCGACACCGCGTGGCTGGGCGGCCACCGCGGCGCCGTGCTGCGCACCACCGATGGCGGCGCGCGATGGGCGCTGCGGCCGGTTCCCGGCGCCGACTCGCTGCAGTTCCGCGACGTCGAGGCGCGCGACGGGCGGCGCGCCACCCTGCTCAGCATCGGCCACGGGGCGGCCTCGCGGGTGTACACGACCGCCGATGGCGGCGCGAGCTGGACGCTGCGCTTCACCAACCCGGACACGGCGGCGTTCTACGACTGCCTGGCGCAGTGGCCCTCGGGCGCGGGGTTCGCGTGGAGCGACGCCGTCGGCGACACCCTGCCGATCGTCGCCTCCGCCGACGGCATCGCGTGGGAGCGCGTGGCGGGACGGCTCCCGGCGGCGCAGCCGGGCGAGGGCGGGTTCGCCGCCAGCGGCACCTGCGCGCTCGCATGGGGGACGCGGCATGGCTGGATCGGCACGGGCAACGCGCCGGTCGCCCGCGTCCTCCGCACCGACGATGGCGGGCACACGTGGTCGGCCGCCGCCACGCCACTGGTCGCCGCCACCGGGGCCGGGATCGCGAGCCTCGCCTTCCGTGACTCGCTCGTGGGCGTCGCCCTTGGCGGCACGATCGGCGGGAACGCGACCGGTCCCCGCGCCGCCCGCACCCGCGACGGCGGCCGCACGTGGCAGGTCATCGCCGAGCCGACCTTCACCGGCGCGGTGTACGGGGCGGCCTGGGCGCCGACACCGTGGGGGTGGGGACTGGTGGCAGTGGGGCCGGGCGGCGCGAGCTGGTCGGCCGACGACGGCGACCACTGGCAGCCGCTCGACGAGGGCGCCTACTGGAGCGTGGGGTTCGGGCCGACGGGCCGCGGCTGGATGGTGGGCCCCCGCGGCCGCGTGACCCGCGTGGACTGGGAGCGGCCCGACGGAGTCTTGCGGGAAGACGCACCGGACCCGAGATAGGAAGGGAACGCGCCGGCCTCCGGCCGCGCTCCTCCGTGCCGATGGCCGGCCATACGCCCCGCTTCGGGGCAGGAGGGACGCGTGCGCCACCATCCGCGACACCACTCCGGCCTGCTCGAGGGTGCCGTCACCGGCGTGATCGGTGCCGCCGCCGTCGCGCTCTGGTATCTCTGCCTCGACCTCGTCTTCGCCTTCCCCCTCCGCACGCCGAGCGTGCTGGGACAGGTGCTCCTCTGGCGGATCCGCCCGCCGGCCGAGGTGGTGGCGTGGAAGCCCGTCGTCTCGTACACCGTGGTGCACGGGCTCGCCTTCGTGCTGTTCGGCTGGGTGATGACCTGGCTGGTGCACGCCGCGGTGCGGGAGCGCTACTTCCGGTTCGCGCTCGCCGTGCTGCTGCTCTTCTTCGAGTTCTTCTTCCTGCTCTTCGCGTACGGGATGTCGCTCGACACCCTCTCGGGGTTCCCGCTGTGGACCATCCTCACGGCGAACCTGCTCTCGCTCGGGCTGATGCTCTGGTACCAGGTCGAGCGGCACCCGGCGCTCCTGCGCCACGCCGACACCGACCCGCTGGGGCTCGAGGGGGCGCCGTAGCGCTCAGCCGACGCGGAAGAGCTCGGTGGCGCGCGGGAAGCGCGCCACCGCCCGCTCGCGCAGGACGGCGTTGGCCGGCCGCTGGAGCGCCGGGTCCGCATCGATGAGTTCGCGGGCGGCGGCGCGCGCCGCCTCGAGCAGGTCGGCGTCGTCGGGCAGGCGCGCGTGGCGCACCGTGACGCCCCCCGACTGCCGGGCACCGATGAGGTCGCCCATCCCGCGCTCCTGCAGGTCGAGCTCGGCGACGCGGAACCCGTCGCGCGTCCTCGCGAAGGCGCGCAGCCGCTCGGCGCCGGCCGCCTCGGAGAGCAGGATGCAGTAGCTCTCGCCCGTCCCCCGTCCCACCCGGCCGCGCAGCTGGTGCAGTTGCGCCAGCCCGAACCGCTCCGCGTGGTCGATCAGCATCACCGTCGCGTTCGGCACGTCGATGCCCACCTCGATCACGGTCGTCGCGACCAGCACGTCCACCAGGCCGGCCCGGAACCGGCGCATCACGTCGTCGCGCTCCTCCGCCTTGAGCCGGCCGTGCACCAGCCCCACGCGGCGCCCCGGCCACCGCGCCGCCAGCTCCTCGTGCATGGTCGTCGCGGCGCGCAGATCGGCGCGCTCCGACTCCTCGATGACGGGGAGGACGACGTACGCCTGCCGGCCCGCGTCGCACTGCGCGGCCACGAAGTCGAGCACCGCCTCGCGCTGCGCGGGCCGGCGCACGGCGGTGCGCACCTCGCCGCGGCCCGGCGGCCGCTCGCGCAGCACCGAGACGTCGAGGTCGCCGTAGACCGTGAGCGCGAGCGAGCGGGGGATCGGCGTCGCGGTGAGGAGGAGCACGTCGGGCCCCGTCCCCTTGCCGATGAGCGCGGCGCGCTGCTCCACGCCGAACCGGTGCTGCTCGTCGATGACCACGAGCCCGAGCCGGCGGAAGTGCACCGTCTCCTGCACGAGCGCGTGCGTCCCCACCACCAGCCGCGCCGCCCCGCTCGCGAGGCGCCGCCGCGCCGCCGACTTCTCCGCGGCGGTCATGCGGCCGAGCAGCCGCTCGGGCAGGAGCTGCAGCGGCCGCAGCAGCTGCTGCAGCGTCGCCCAGTGCTGCTCCGCGAGGAGCTCCGTGGGGGCCATGAGCGCCGCCTGGCAGTCGTTCTCGAGCGCGAGGAGCATCGCGAAGAGCGCCACCACCGTCTTGCCGGTGCCCACGTCGCCCATGAGCAGCCGGTGCATCCGCCGGGGCGAGGCCATGTCGTCGGCGATCTCGCGGATCGCGCGGGTCTGGTCCCTCGTGAGCGGCCACGGGAGCCGGCGGGCGAGCTCGGAGGTGAGCGTCTTCCTCGGCTCGAAGCGCATCCCCTGCGCGCGCGCCTGGCGGGCCACGTGCCGCGCGCGCGCCAGCGTGAGTTGCAGGTCGAAGAGCTCGTCGAACGCGAGCCGCCGGCGCCCGCGCTCCGCCTCGGCGAGCGTCGCCGGGTGGTGCACCGCCCGCAGCGCCTCCTGCACGCCGGGCAGGGCGAGCCGCGCGCGGAGCGCCGCCGGCAGCGTGTCCTCGACGAGCGGCAGCAGCCGCTCGAGGTGGCGGTCGAGCAGCGCGCGCAGGACGCGGTGGCTCAGCCCCTCCGTGGCGGGATAGACGGGCAGCACCGCGCCGGCCGGCGGCGCGTCGGCGTCGCCCAGCACCACGTGCTCGCGGGGCGCGAGCTGGCGGCCGTGGTAGAAGCGCACCGGCCCGCTCACCAGCAGCGTCTGCCCCACCTCGATCGTGCGGTCGAGGAACGCCTGGCCGGGCCAGACGCACTCGAGCAGCCCGCTCGCGTCGCGCAGCACCGCGTGGAAGATCCGGAGCCCCTTCCGCGTCGGCACCACGCCCTTCGTGACGACCTGGCCGATGCACGCCACCTCCTCGCCGACCCGCGCGCGGGCGAGCGGCGTGACCGACGAGGCATCCACGTAGCGGTGCGGCAGGTGCCAGAGGAGGTCGCGCGCCGTGGCGATCCCGAGGCGGGCGAGCGCCTCGGCGCGGCGCTCGCCCACGCCCGCGAGGAACTGCACCGGCTGGTCGAGGCGGAGCGGGGCGGCGGGGGCGCGGCGGCGGGGAGGCACGGCGGGCCGGCTACTCGGCGAGCAGCCCCTCCGCGAAGCGGCGCGCGTCGAAGGGCTGCAGGTCGTCGAGCTGCTCGCCGGTGCCGAGGAAGCGGATCGGCACGCCCAGCTCGCGCCGCAGCGCCGCCACGGCCCCGCCGCGCGCGGTGCCGTCGAGCTTGGTGACGACGAGCCCCGTGGGCGCCTGCACCTGCGCGAACAGCCGCCCCTGCTGGAGCGCGTTCTGGCCGACGGTGCCGTCGAGCACGAGCAGCGTCTCGTGCGGCGCCCCCGGCACCTTGCGGCCGATGACCCGCACCACCTTCCGCAGCTCGTCCATGAGGTGCTCCTGCGTGTGCAGGCGCCCCGCGGTGTCCACGAGGACGGTGTCGAGCCCGCGGGCGCGCGCCGCCTCCAGCGCGTCGAACGCCACCGCGGCCGGGTCGCCGCCGCTCGCGCCCGACACGCAGGGCAGCCGCAGCCGCTCCGCCCAGGTCTCGAGCTGCGCGACCGCGCCCGCGCGGTACGTGTCGGCCGCGGCGAGGAGCACGCGGCGCCCCTCGTTGCGCAGGCGGTGGCCGAGCTTCGCCACCGTCGTCGTCTTGCCGACGCCGTTCACGCCCATCACGAGGATCACCGTGGTGCCGTCGGCCCGCGCCAGCCGGCCCGGCTCCGGCGGCCCCGCGAGCATCGCGGTGAGCCGTGCCACGAGGGCCTCGCGCAGGTCCGCGTCGGTCCGGAGCCGCCCCGCCCGCACCCCCTCCTCGAGCGCGCCGACCAGCTCGAGGGTGGCGGGCACGCCGAAGTCCGCCTCGATGAGCAGCCGCTCGAGTTCCTCGAGGTCGGCGGCCTTGAGGCCGCGCACCAGCGCACCCACGTCGGTGAGCGCGATGCGCTTGATGCGCTGCCAGAGGCCGAGCTTCTCGGCGCCAAGCCGCCCGATCGTCACTGCGGCACCATCCTGGTCGTTGCCGGGGTCACCTGCCGCGCCGCGGGGGACACCCGCCTACCGGAGCCCGAGGCGCCGGCGCGCGTACCACTCGCCGGCGAAGCAGAGCACGGCGAGCACCAGCAGCCACGGCCAGTCGCGCGCCGCGCGCACCGCCCCCGCGGCCGTGACGGGGCCCGGCTGGTCGCCCACCGTCGCCGCGCGGGGCAGGAACTCGCCCGAGTACTCCTCGACGGCGACCACCCCCTCGCCGCCCACGGGGAGACGATAGCGCCACACCCCCGGCGGCAGCCACTCGTGCGCGCGGCCGTCGGCGCCGGGCCGCAGCGTGTCCGTGAACGTCGTGGCGCCCGACGCGAAGCTGATCGGCTGCGCCGCGGGCGGCGCGTCGCCCGTCCACTCGAACACCACCGGGCGGCCCTGCTCCACCACCGCGCGCACCGGCCGCACCGGCGCGCCGTCGGGCGCGCGCGCGCCCAGCAGCCACGAGACCGTCGCGCCGACGATGGCGCGATAGGCCTGCTCGCTCGAGCCGCCGCGGAACGCCCAGCGCCAGAAGCCGTCGCCGGCCGTCAGCACCTCGCGCCGCCCCGCCCGCTCGACACCCACGAGCACGGGACGCTCCGCGCCCCGGCGGCCAAGCTGCGCCTGCAGCCCGATCCATGCGCCTGCCGGCACCGGCGCCTCGGCAAGCCGCACGAGCGGCGGGAACGAGTCGAGCGGCGCCCCGAGCAGGGCGCCGGCGAGCGGGCTCGGGCCGCCGGCCGTGACGTACCACTCGCCCGCCGTGGCGCGCGCGGGGCCCTCGCCGCCGGGCCACCGCCAGCGCGCCCGGCCCGCCGCCGGGAACTCCGACGCGGCCGCCCCGGTCGTCACCAGCAGGTCCGCGCCCGCCGCCGCCTTCCGCACCGCGGCCTCCGGCACGGACGCCAGCGTGCGCATGGACCGCCATGTCGCGCCGTCGAGCCGCACGTAGCCCTCCACCGGCAGCTCGGTCACCGACCGCAACGCCTGCAGCAGGAAGCGCGCGTCCCAGTCGGCCGGCGCGGCGAGCAGGACGATGCCGGGGGTGGGCACGAGGGTGGCCAGGTGCAGGCGCCGGTCGGTGCGTGCGTCGCCGTCGGCGGCGCCGAGCCGCCGCACCTCGACGAGCAGCGCGCCGGCAGGAAGGCCGCGCGTCGGTACGCGCAGCACGAGCCGGCCCGTGCCCCCCCGCAGCCGCGCCGTGCCGCGCCCGAGCGCGCGGCCGGCGGCGGCGGCCTCGACGACGACGCTGTCCGCGACCGCGCCGCCGACGGCCGCGACCTCGACCTCGAGCGCCAGCGTGTCGCCGAGGGTGAGCCGCGCGGGTCCCCGTACGCCGACGAGCGCGATGTCGGCGACCGGCGCGCGCGGCAGCGCGCGCACCTCGGCGCGCCGCAGCAGGTCGGGCGGCAGCTCCCGCGCGTCCTCCAGCTCGCCGTCGGTCACGACGATGACGGGACGGCCCGAGGCGACCGCGGCCTGCAGCGCGGGCCCGAGCCGCGAGCGCCCGCGCGTGGGGACGGTGTCGGCGGCGGCGGGCCGATCGTCCCCGAAGGTGCGCACCTCGCCGAGCGAGTCGGCGAGCCGGCGCGCCTCCGCCCAGCGGCCGCCGGCGGCGGCGAGGCTCAGCGAGTTGTCGAGGAGGACGAGCGGGCGCGCGGGCGTGCCGGGGACGGGGCACGACACGTTGGCCAGCAGCACCGCGAGCGCGGCCCACCCGCCGCCCCGCAGGAGCGCGGGGACGAAGGCGCGCCGGCCGAGCCGCTCGAGCAGCAGGTAGCTCGAGGCGCCGAGCAGGCCCCCGAGGAGCGCTATGCCGGCGGCGAGCAGCACGCGAGCGCCTCGGGGAGCGTGAAGCGCCGCTCGTAGAGCGCGCGGCCCACGATCGCGCCCGCGAGCCCGGCGTCGGCCACGGCGCGCAGGTGCGCGAGCGTCCCGACGCCGCCGCTCGCGATCACGTGCGCGCCGAGCGACTGCAGCATCCGCGCGCCCGCGAGGTCGGGCCCCACGAGCATCCCGTCGCGGCCGATGTCGGTGTACACGAGCGTCGTGACGCCGAGCGCGAGCATGCGCGCGCCCGCCTCCTCGAGGCGCACCCCGGCGCCCTCGGTCCAGCCGCGGACCGCCACCTCGCCGTCGCGCGCGTCGAGCCCCACGGCGAGCCGCCCGGGACCCGCCTCGGCGAGCACCGCCTGGACGAGCGCCGGGTCGGTGACGGCGGCGGTGCCGATCACGACGCGCGCGACGCCGGCAGCGAGCGCCGCCTCCACCCGCTCCCGCGAGCGGAAGCCGCCGCCCGCCTGCACCCGGGCCGCCGACCCCACCGTCCGCGCGATCGCGGCGACGAGCGGCGTGTTGTCGCCGTCGCCGAAGGCGCGGTCGAGGTCCACCACGTGGATCCACCGCGCGCCCTGCTCCACGAAGCGCACGGCCTGCGCGACCGGGTCGTCGTCGTAGACGGTCGCGCGGGCCGCCTCGCCCTGCGCGAGGCGCACGACGCGGCCGTGCCGGATGTCGATGGCGGGAAAGAGATCCACGGGCCGGGCGGCGGGCGCCGCCGGGTCAGTCGAGACGGGTGCCGGGGAGCGGCGCGGGCGCGGGCAGCTGGGCGAGCAGCCGGTCGCGCTCCGCGCGGAAGGCCTCCAGCTCGGCGCCCGTCAGCGTGCGTCCCGCCTCGGGGTTCACCTTGCGCGGGTCCCTCGAGACGCCGTTCACGCGGAACTCGTAGTGCAGGTGCGGGCCGCTGGAGAGCCCCGTGCTGCCCACGTAGCCGATCACCTGGCTCTGCGTCACGCGCGAGCCCGCGTGCAGTCCCTTCGCGATGGCGCGGAGGTGCGCGTAGCGGGTCGTGACGCCGCCGCGGTGGCGCACCTCGACCAGGTTGCCGTAGCCCCCGCCCCACCCCGCGCGCACCACGATCCCGTCGCCCGAGGCCATCACCGGCGTGCCGGGCGCGGCCGCGAAGTCCACGCCCTCGTGGCGGCGCACGATCCCGAGGATCGGGTGGCGCCGGGCCCGGTTGTACCCCGACGACACGCGGCGGAACTCCACCGGCGCCAGCAGGAACGCCCGCTGCAGCCCGCGGCCCTCGGCGTCGTAGTAGTCGGTGCGGCCGGTCGCGTCGGTGTAGCGGATCGCCGTGAGCCGGGTGCCGCTCAGCGTCACCTCGGCGGCGAGCACGCGGCCGAAGCGCACGTCGTCCTCGTCGGAGACCTCGCGCTCGAGCAGCACGCGCACCGCGTCGCCGCGCTGGATGTCGCGCGAGAAGTCCACCTGCCACGCGAACACTTCCGCGATCCCCCACGCCACGCGGTTGCGCTCCTCGTCGGGGAGGGCGCCGGGCGGCAGCGCCGACTCGACCGCGTCGTACAGCGTGCGGTCGATGCGCGCGGAGAGCCCGAGCGTGGTGGCGGTCCACGGGATCGTGACGCGCTCCGCGGTCCAGCCGTCGGCGACGCGATGGAGGGTGAGGCGCTCGTGCTCGTTCGTGCGCACGCTCACCGCGGCGGGGAGGGTGTCGCCGTTCTCGTGATGGAAGCTGAAGGCGAGGCCGGCCCGCAGGCGCCGGGCGTCGAGCACGCTGCCAAGCCGCGCGACGTCGAGGGACGAGAGGCCGTGGCGGGCGAAGACGGCTCCCAGCGTCTCGCCGCGGCGGAGCGTGTCGGTGAGGGTGCTCACGGTGACCCTGGGCACCGGCACCGACGGGATCGGCGCGGCGCCCGGGCGCGCCCACGGCCAGCGGCCGGTGAACGCGAGGACGACGGCGGCGCCGACGACCGCGAGCGGGAGCAGGCGGAGCACCCGCATCAGTCCATCTGCCGACGGATGAAGGTCGGGATCTCCATGTCGGAGACGTCGCTCAGCGGGTTCGCCGCCGGCGGCTGCCGGCGCGGGCGCAGCGGCACCGCCGGCGCCTCGTCGGCGGCCGGCTTCGGCGCGGCGGGGCGAGGCTCGGCGGCGGGCGCCTCCGGGCGGCGCGCCGCCGGGAAGTTGAGCACGCTCGGCCGCGCGCCGGGGCGCGGGCCCGGCCCCGCGTCCGTCGCGCTCACCGCCCGGTCGAAGCCGGTCGCGATCGCCGTCACCCGGATCTCGTCGTCCATCGCCTCCTCGAAGACCGCGCCGAAGATGATCTCGGCCTCGTCGCCCACCGCGTCCTTCACGATCTCGCTCACCTGCGTCACGTCGCCCATCGTCAGGTCGGCGCCGCCGGTGATGTTGAGCAGCACCCCGGTCGCCCCGGTGATCGAGATGTTGTCGAGCAGCGGGCTCGAGATCGCCTGCTGCGCCGCCTCGAGCGCCCGGTTGTCGCCGCGGCCGATCCCGGTCCCCATGAGCGCGGTGCCGCCGTCCTTCATGACCGTCCGCACGTCGGCGAAGTCCACGTTGATGAGGCCGGTCGAGGTGATCACCGTGGCGATCCCCTGCACGGCGTGGAGCAGCACCTCGTCCGCCTTCTTCAGCGCCTCCTGGAACGGGATCCCCTTGCCGACCACCGCGAGCAGCCGCTCGTTCGGCACCACGATCATCGTGTCCACGTTCCGGCGCAGCTCGGCGATCCCCTCCTCCGCCTGCCGCATCCGCCGCTTCCCCTCGAACAGGAACGGCTTCGTCACGATCCCGACCGTGAGCGCCCCCGTCTCCCGGGCCATCTGTGCCACGATCGGGGCAGCCCCCGTGCCAGTGCCGCCTCCCATGCCGCAGGTCACGAAGATCATGTCCGCCCCGGCGATCTGGGCCTGCACGTCCTCCCGGCTTTCCTCGATCGCCTGCCGCCCGATCTCGGGCCGCGCCCCCGCCCCGAGCCCCTTGGTCAGCGCCCGGCCGATCTGGATCTTCAGGTCGGCCTTCGAGCGCAACAGCGCCTGCGCATCCGTGTTGACGGATATGAACTCGACGCCCCGCAGGTGCTCGTCGATCATGCGGTTCACGGCGTTCCCGCCGCCGCCGCCGATCCCGATCACCTTCATCCGGGCGTGCTGCGCGTCGCCTTCCTCGAGCTCGAACGTCATGGCATCGCCTCCCGCCGCCGGATCAGAAGAAGTCCTGCAGCCAGCGCTTGACCGGACCCCACACCCTCTCGACCGTCGGTGACAGCCGTCCGCCCGTCCCGAACCCCTGGTGCGCTTCCTGGCGCGCCCCGTAGAGGGTCAGGCCGGCCGCCACCGCCATCCGCGGCGAAGACAGGCTGTCTGCAAGACCGGACAGGCGCTCCCCCGGGGTCCCGATCCGGGCCGGAAGGGCGAAGACCTCGCGCGCCAGCTCGGTCATCCCCGGGGTCACCGCGCCGCCGCCGGTAAGGATAACTCCTGCGGGCAGGCGCTGGTGATAGCCCGCCCGGGAGATCTCGTCGGCCGCGAACTCGAGGATCTCCTGCATCCGCATCTGCATGATGTGGGCGACGAGGCGCCGGGGGACGGTGCGCGGCCCCTGGCCCGGGGTCGAGGGCAGTTCCAGCGCATCGGTGTCGGCCACCAGCGGCTCCCAGGCGCAGCCGTGGCGCTCCTTGAGCCGCTCGGCGTCCTGCTGCGTGACCTGGAGCCCGTGCACGAGGTCGTTGGTCACGTGCCCCCCCGCGCAGAGGAGCGACGCCGTGTGGCGGATGCGGCCGCCCTGGAAGATCGCCACGTTGGTGGACCCGCCGCCCAGCTCGACGAGGGCGCAGCCGAGCTCGCGCTCGTCGGGGGTGAGCACGGCGACCGACGCGGCCAGCGGCTCGAGGACGAACTCCGCGACGTGGAAGCCGGCGCGCTCGACGCAGCGCCGCAGGTTCTGCAGCACGCTCGAGAGCACGGTGACGAGGTAGACCTCCGCCTCGAGGCGCGACCCGGTCATCCCGAGCGGCTCGCTGATCCCGGCCTGCTGGTCCACGATGTAGTCCTGCGGGATGGCGTGCAGGAGCTCGTGCTGGTCGTGGCCGAACGACACGTTGCACGCCATGTCGTTGACGCGGGCCACGTCGGAGGTGCGGATCTCGCTCCCGGTGACCGACACCATGCCGTGGGAGCTGCGGCCGCCGACGTGCTCGCCGGCGACGCCGACGTACACGCTGCCGACCTCGTGCCCCGCCATCCGCTGCGCGTCGCGCAGCGCCTTGCCGATCGCGCGCGTGGTCTCCTCGATGTCGCGCACCACCCCGCGCCGCACGCCGGCGTGGCGCTCGGTGCCGACGCCGAGGATGCGCGCCGCCGGGGCGCGGCCGTCGCCGAGCGCCTCGGCGACCACCGCGGTCACGCGCGTGGTCCCGACGTCGAGCGCCGCCACCAGGCGGAGCGTGGGCTGGGTCATCCGCGAGTCCTCCTCACCACCACCTGCCCGGCGAACCGGACGTCGAGTTCCTCGTAGGCCCGGCCGCGACGGCCGAGGTCCCGCTCCACGTACTGCAGCTGCCGGAACGCCTCGGCCGCGGTGCCCGGGCGGGCCAGCACGCGCACGCGCTCGAGGTCGAGCGCCACGTCGTCGCCCACGCGCCGCGCCCCCTGCACGCGCGCGAAGAAATCCGGGGCGGCGTCGCGCAGCCGCGCGAGCAGCCGGCCCACCGCCGCGTCGCCCGCCGGCACGACCGGGAGGTCGGCGGGCGCGCGCGCCGGGTCGTACGGCAGCAGGCGCCCGCGCGCGTCCATCATCGCGAGCGCCGTCGGGCCCGCGACGAGCGCCACCGGCGGCACCTCGTCCACGGTGACGACGAGCGTCCCCGGGAGCCGGCGACCGACGCGCGCCCCGCGCACGCCCGTCAGCCGCTCCACGCGGGCCACGAGCGGGGCCGCCGGATCGAAGATGCTCGCGTCGCGCCGGAGCGCGAGGGCCCGGACCACGGGCGATGCGCCGAGGAACGCGGCGCCACGCACCTCCACCTGCCGCACCCGGAAGAGCGGCAGCCGGCGCGCCCCGGCCGGCCCCCCCCACCAGAGCAGCGCGCCCACGCCGAGCACGCCCACGGCGGCGAGGAGCCGCCTCAGCGCCGGGCGAGCCATGCCGCCAGTTCGCGGCCGACGTGCGTGATGTCGCCCGCGCCGAGGGTGAGCAGCACGTCCCCGGGCCGCAGCAGCGCCTGCACCCGCGCGGGGACCGCGTCGCGCGCCGGCTCGAACTCGGTCGCGACGCCGGTGCGCGCGGCGGCGTCCGCCACCTGGCGGCCCGACACCCCGGGGATCGGCGCCTCGCGCGCGCCATAGATCTCGGTCACCACCGCCACGTCGGCGCCGCCGAGCGCGGCGCCGAGCGCCGCGCCGTGCTCCGCCGTGCGCGAGTAGAGGTGGGGCTGGAAGACCGCCACGAGCCGCCGGCCGGGGAACGCCTGGCGCGCCGCCGCGAGGGTGGCGACCACCTCGGTGGGATGGTGCGCGTAGTCGTCCACGAGCGCCACGCCGCCGACCTCGCCGAGCCGCTCGAAGCGGCGGCCCACGCCGCCGAACGCCGCGAGCGCGCCGAGCACCGCGTCGAGGTCGGCGCCGAGCGCCTCGGCGGCGGCGAGGGCCATCGCCGCGTTGCGCACGTTGTGCGTGCCGGGCACCGCGAGGTGCAGGGTGCGCGGTCCCGAGCGCAGGTGCACCGTCGCCGTCGTGCCGGCGGGGGAGGCCGCCTGCACCTCGATGCGCACCCCGGCGTCCGCGGCGAGGCCGACCGTGGTGGCGCCCGTCGCGGCACCGACCCGGCGCGCCCCCGCGTCGTCGGCCCCGGCGAAGACGTGGCGCGCGCGGCCCGCGAAGGTCGCGAAGGCCGCCTCGAGCGCGGCCACGGAGCCGTAGCACTCGAGGTGGTCGGCCTCGACGTTGGTGACCACGGCGATCGTGGGCTGCAGGGCCAGGAAGGCCTGGTCGTACTCGTCGGCCTCGACGACGAAGAGGTCGTCGCCGCCGACGCGCGCGTTGCCCCCCCACTCGGCCACGCGGCCGCCGACGAGCCCGGTCGGGTCGAGCCCGGCCGCGGCGAGCGCCGCGGTCGTCATCGCCGTCGTGGTCGTCTTGCCGTGCGTTCCCGCGATCGCGACGACGGTGCGCCCGTTCACGAGCTCGCCGAGCGCGACCTTGCGCGGCACCAGCGGGATGCCGGCCTCGCGCGCGGCGACGAGCTCCGGGTCGTCCGCGCGGATCGCCGCGCTCACCACGAGCGCGCGCGCCCCCGCCACGTGCGCCGGCGCGTGACCGGCGGCGACCTCGATCCCGAGCGCCGCGAGATCGGCGGCCCCGCGCGGCTCGCTGTCGCACCCGCTGACGCGGATGCCGCGCCGATGCGCCAGCAGGGCGAGCGCCCCCATCCCGGCGCCGCCGATGCCGACGAAGTGAACGGGACGGTCGTCCGTCGCGGAGAAGAGGCCGTGCATGTCCGGGGTGCGAGGCGCCGGAATGTACGCCCCGGCCGACACTCAGGTAAGGTTGCCGAGCCCCGCGAGCGCCAGGAACCGCGTGGCGATCTCGCGGGCCGCCGCCGGACGCCCGCGGGCCCGCGCCCGGGCGGCCAGCGCCTCGCGCCGGGCCGCGTCGGCGAGCAGCCCGGTCACCTCCCGCGCGAGGCGGTCGGCGTCGAGCTCGGCCTGCGGCAGCAGCACCGCCGCCCCGTCGGCCGCGAGGGCGCGGGCATTGTGGGCCTGGTGGTCGGCGGCGGCGGTGGGCAGCGGGACGAGGATCGCGGGGAGCCCCCACGCGCACAGTTCGGCGACGGTGAGCATGCCGGCGCGGCTCACCACGAGGTCGGCGACGGCGTACGCGTCGGCCATCGGGTCGAGGTAGGGGATCACCTGCACCCTCGGCGGCCGGTGCCGCGGCGCGAACTCCGCGTGCGTGCCGTGCCCCGTCACCCAGAGCACGTCGAGGTCGTCGGGCACCGGCCCCCGGTCGAGCCACGCAGCGACCGCGCGGTTGATGGGGAGGGCGCCCTGGCTCCCGCCGGTCACGAGCAGCACCCGGCGGCCTGCCTCGAGACCGAACGCGCGCCGCGCCGCGTCGCGCCGCGCCGGGTCCGGCGGGCGGATCGGGTTGCCGGTGTAGATCGCCGTCGTGCGGGCGCCAAGGGCGAGCCGGGCCTCCGCCTCCGGGGCCCCGAGGTACACCTCGCGCACCCGCCGCGCGAGAAAGCGGTTGGCGAGCCCGGGCCACGCGTTCTGCTCCTGGATCGCCGCCGGCAGCCCGCGCCGCAGCGCGGCCCACACCACCGGGGCGGAGGCGTAGCCCCCGGTGCCGAGCACCGCGCGCGGACGCTCCGCGCGGAACACCGCGTCGAGTGCGCGCAGGAGCCGCGGCACCACGAACGGCCAGCGCACGTTGCGCCACCACTGCCGGCGGTAGATCGGCTCGAGCGGCAGCAGGTGGAACCGGAACTCCTTCCTTGGGAGGAGCCGCGCCTCGAGCCCGCGGGTGGCGCCGACCAGCACCGGCTCCACCGCCGGTGCCAGCTCGCGGATCGTGGCCGCGACCACCAGCGCGGGCGTCAGGTGCCCGCCCGTGCCGCCCCCGGCGATGAGCACCCGGGCGCGGCCGTCGCTCACGCGTCCCCGCCCGGGCCGCGCGCGGGGCGCGGGCGGCCGCGCCGCCGCCCGATGCTGAGCAGCACGCCGGTCGCGCTCAGCATGATCACGAGACTCGAGCGGCCGGCCGACATGAACGGGAGCACCTGTCCCGTCGTCGGCATCAGCCCCACGTTCACGAACATGTGGATCAGCGCCGTGAGCCCCACCATCGCCGTGATCCCCGCGGCGAGGAACTGCCCGAACGGGTCGGCCGCCGTCTTGGCGATGCGGAAGCCGAGCCAGCAGAACAGCGCGAAGAGGGACACGGTGACGCAGACGCCGACGAACCCCCACTCCTCGCCGATGACCGAGAACAGGAAGTCGGAGTAGGCGTACGGCAGGAAGCCGAACTTCGCCTGCCCCTCGCCGAAGCCGCGCCCGACGAGCCCCCCCGAGCCGAAGCCCACGAGCGACTCAAAGAGCTGCAGCCCCGCGCCCCGGCGCGTCGCCTCGGGGTCCTGGAAGGCCAGGATGCGCTCCACGCGGTACGCGGCGTCGTCGAGCTGCGGGAACAGGACGAGCGCGCCGAGGCCGCCGAGCAGCAGGAAGTGCCCGATGCGCGCCCCCGCGCTGAAGACCACCGTGCCGGCCACGAGCCCCACCAGCACCGCCGTGGACGCGTTCGGCTCCAGGAAGATGAGCCCGCAGACCACGCCGATCATCACGAGGAACGGCACGACGCCCGTCCTGAACGCCCGCACCTGCGGCCCCTTCTTGGCCGCGAGCATCGCGCACCAGACCACCAGCGCGAACTTCGCCGCCTCCGACGGCTGCAGGTTGAGCGGGCCGATGTCGATCCAGCGCCGGGCGCCGTTCACGCGCGGGGCGATCGCCGTCGTGAAGGGCAGCAGCGGCACCACCAGCAGCGCGATCGCCACGAGCAGCATCGGCCACGCGAGCCGCTGCAGCAGGGCGTAGTCGCTGCGGGCGATCGCGAGCATCAGGATCCCGCCCAGGAGCGCGCCGCTCATCTGCTTCAGCTCGAAGTCGAGCCCCAGCGACTCGCCCCCGGGGCCGATCACCGGGCTCGCGCCGTAGGAGACGGCGAGCCCGAAGGTGACCAGCGTCGCCGCGACCACCGCGAGGAGGCGCGTCTCCCAGCGCAGCTCGCCGGGGTGCCGCGGCGGCGGGGTCACGGCAGCGCCGCCACCGCCGCGCGGAACGCCTCGCCGCGCTGCTCGTAGTTGTCGAACATGTCGTAGCTCGAGCAGGCGGGCGACAGCAGCACCGCGTCGCCCGGGCGGGCGAGCCCGCGCGCCGTCGCGAGCACCTCCGCGAAGTCGCCGGCGCGCACCACCGGCACCTGCCCGGCGAGGTCGGCCTCGACGAGCGGGCCGGCCTCGCCGTAGGCCACCACCGCGCGGCAGCGCGGCGCGAGCAGCGGCCCGAGGCGGGTGTACGGCTCGCCCTTGTGCCGCCCCCCGAGCAGCAGCACGAACGGCCGCTCGAGCGAGGCGATCGCCACCACGGTGGAGGTGACGTTGGTGGACTTGCTGTCGTTGATCCACAGCACGCCACCCGCCTCGCGGATCGGCTCCACGCGGTGCGCGATGGGGGTGACGGTGCGCAGCGCGGCCGCGATCGCGGCGGGCGCGCCGCCCAGCTCCGCGCCCACGAGCACGGCGGCGAGCGCGTTCGCCACGTTGTGGTCGCCGAGCAGCGGGAACTCGTCGCGCGGCATCACCGGGACGTCGCCCAGCATGAGGCGCCGCCCCGCGCGGTCGTACCACCCCTCCGCGCGCCCCTCCGTGCTGAAGCGCCGGTGGCGGCCGGCGACCTCGCGCACCATCGCGACCACGTCGGCGTTGTCCGCGTTCGTCACCCACGTCGAGCCCGGGCGCGCGTGGCGGAAGAGCAGCGCCTTGTCGGCGTAGTACGCCGCGAGGCTCGGGTAGCGGTCGAGGTGGTTCGGC
>Ga0073932_1003752_pt1 | contig 19544 bp, 16 predicted proteins | sample DewCreD2012metaG_FD_76967 | JGI IMG/M metagenome (GOLD analysis project Ga0073932, IMG submission 76967) | Hot spring sediment bacterial and archeal communities from British Columbia, Canada, to study Microbial Dark Matter (Phase II) - Dewar... ...
ACGAAGCCCTCAAACAGCGCCTGGTCCATCCGGGACAGATTCTCACCCACTTCATGCAGCGTGTACTGCGGAGCCGCTCCGATAGCCATGGCGACGTCGTTGGCGACCCAATCGAGATCGATCAGCACAGTGGGGTTCTTCCGCTGGCTCTGCACGGCGGCGAAATTCACGGCCAGCGAAGTGGCGCCCACCCCGCCCTTGACTCCGAGAAACGTATGGATCTTGCCCAGCCGGCTTACGACCGGACCGCTGCTGCGTTTCGGCGCATGTTCGGCCCGCTGCACGGCGTCGCGCACTTCGATGCGCTTGAGCGGTTGGAGCAGGAAATCGTTGGCGCCGGCGCGCATGGCCGAGATCACCGTCTCCCCGTCGGCGTGAAAGTTCGAGACAATCACGTAGACGTCCGGCGCCGCCTGCTTGACCTTCTCGAGCGCCTTCAGCGCCAGATCCTGATCCGCCGACATGTCCAAAATGAGAGCGGCTTCAGGATGCCGCTCCAAATCCTGCAAAACGCGAATGTAAAGGTTCGTCGACACCTCCACGTATTCACCGGCGATTTTCGCGTTCTGGATATTCAGCAGGTTCTCGCGGATCATCTCCCGGAAATGTTCGTCGGAAGAGGCGACCATGATCGAAATGGGCATATATGGTTCCTATGGCAAACAGCTCCCCTGCTCGGGGTCGCACCCGGCGCTTTCCATCGGCAGGGTGGCGTGAAAATCGGGTATGGTGACGGGCGGAAGCCCGAGGTATGACATGAATTTCCGGAACTCGTAGTTTCTCACGCGCACGGTCACGACGTCCGGAATGCAGGAGGTGGAGCATTCGCCGTCGCAGGCGAATTCCGTCAGAAAGCCGCTGGACGGGTCGCGCGAATAATAGCTCACCTCGATCTCCGCTTCGCCGTTGGTGAACTGCTCTTGATCGATGTTCACGGGAACCTTGGATTTCATGTACGAGGTTACGTTGCTGGCGTCCGACTGCCAGCAATGGGTGGCCGCGTACCGGGCTCCCTCCCGCGTGAATTCCACGACGCTCACCCACACCCACAGCAATTGCGCGGTGAATACCAGAGCCAAGGTCACCGGGAAGAAGACTCCGGCTGATACGAGGACGTACTCCACGGTCGATTGGCCTGCGCGCAGATTCCGGGTTCGCATCACAAGCCTCCAAACGGTAGCCGCACCATGGGACGCAACGGGATGGGGTCCAACTGCGCCATGAAGGGCACAGTGAATCGTATGGGATAACCGTCGGGAATGGATACCACGATGTAGTCCGGGCCCAGCCCGCCTTGCGACAGATCGCACCCGGTGACATCGCACAGGCACTCGAGAACCTCTTCGGTCTCCGGGCTGTAGCGCTCGATGCGGACGCTGATCATCTCGGCGGTAAGACCGCCCACGAGCGGATCGGCGCTGCCGTCGGCAGTGCCGGTCACGGCGAGATTCTTCGCCGCGACCAGCAGCGGATCCGTGTCGTCGCAGAAATTGACGCCTTGCTGGGTGCCCACAAAACGCGCCAGGGTGTACAGCATCTTGTGGATTGTGAAGTAGGTGTAGCCAATCTTGGCGAGCTCCACCATGCCGAACAGCAGCAGGAAGAGCACGGGCAGCATCATCGCGGCCTCAATCATTTGAGTGCCCTTTCTGCGATCTGCCGCCCAGCGCCTCACTGGTGCAACACCACCTTTCCGGGGCCCGCCACTTGGGTGCAGCCGCCGAAGGTCCCCGCCTTCAGGGGCATCACGCTGCCTATATACAACGCGGCGAAACGCCCGTTGGTTTCCGCCGGGTTGATGTTCGTCCCCCCGGAGGCGGGCTCCAGCAGGAACTGCCGAAAACCCAAAACTGTCATTGGACCCGCCGGAGCGAGCGCATCCACAATCGCCACGGTGATGATCCTTCGCCCGTTGCCGGTGTAAAGCGTGTAGTCTTCGATGTCCGTGACATCCGTATCCGGCGTATAAGCGCTGATCATCGTGTCCACGTCGGGGATTTCGGAGCACCGGTCCGGAGGCGTGTTTTCAAAGCGCGCAGCCATGCCGCACAGCATGGTGCCCACCACCGCCGGGGGTTGGCCGCAGAAGCTCGGCGTCGCGCTCACCCATACGGACTCCCCGTTCTCGCTGTACATCTGTATGCAGGAGTAAGTTGGATTGGAGGAAGGAAGCAACCCCCCGGCGCCGATGCGGTATACCTGCTGACCTTCCTCAGGAAACACCGTCGCTTCCTCGTTGTACCGGTTCAGCAAGAGATAGTTAATGCGAACCGTATTGGGAAAAGCCTGCGGCGGCTGCCCGGAGCACTGATAGGAAAACGTGTACCTCTGGTTGATGACAAAACCAAAATCGACCGGCTCCTCAGGGTCAACCGCGGCTATGGCGATGGGTTCGATGCCGCAAGCCGTGCACAGCGGCGCGCTGACGCCCGCCACCGCCTCCACCCGAATCTGGGTTTTGCGCTCCTGACCTACGGTCAGCAGCCCCCAGAATATGAGGGGCGCTTCAGCCGTGATGGTAACCTTCGCGTACTTGGCGGTGGTTCCCCCCGCCTCCGCGCCGGAAGCGCCCTCGCTGCCCAGAGCGTCCGCTAGCGCGGCATAAAAAGCCGGGTCCAAAGCCTCGCTGTTCAAAAAGCCGGTCGATTCGCCGATCCGTATGCCGCTGAAGATATACTTATTGGCAAATCCGGTGGCGTCGTTCAACGTCAACCGGGCCGCCAGGATGGCGGCGTCGGTGGCGGTCTCCGTGCCGATGAGCTTGGAAGCCGCCGCCAGAGCCATCGAGTTGGCGGCGTTTTTCAGTTCGTTGCGCGCCAGATAGAGTTGGCCCAAATCTACAGCGAACCCCATCAGTCCCAGAAAGACAGGGACCATGAGGATCACCATCTGGATGGTTACGCCGCCGCGGCTACTTGGGCTCCTGATGTCCACGGGGTCCGACAAACTCCGGCTTCTTCTCTTGCGGCTGCTTGCCGCGTTTCTGCTTGGCGGCCTTATCCTCGGTCGTGGTGGGCAGGAACGGTTCCTGCATCTCCGGCAACTGCGCCCTTTCCTCCGCTGAAAGCGGGCGCACGAAGCGCGGAGTCACCACCACCAGCAGTTCGTCCTGCGTCTTCTTGGTCGAGCGGCTCCGGAACAGGTTGCCGACAATGGGCACGTCGCCCAAAAACGGAATCCGGTTCAACGATTGCATGACCCGGTTGTCGAGTAAACCGGCAATGGCGAATGTTTCGCCGTCTTTCAAGACCACTTCGGTTTCCGCCCGGCGGGACGATAGCGCCGGAATGAGAAAGCCCTGAAGCGTGACGGCGTTCGAATAATCCAGCGCGCTCACTTCGGGAGCCACTTTTAAATGAATCGCTCCCGAAGGCAGCAGCGTGGGCGTGAAGTTGAGCTGGATGCCGAATCTCTTGAATTGCACCGTGACGACGGGGGACGTAGCCCCGCCCGTGGAAGTGGACGTGAGCGTTGGGAACGGGAACTCGCCGCCCGCCAGAAAACTCGCCTCCTTACCCTCAACCGCGATCAAGTTCGGCTCGGCCAAAATCTGAAGCAGATTCCGGGCTTGGAGCATGCGGATCGTGGCGCCGATGTTCAAATCGGGGCGGAACACGAAGAGGTTCAAGAGGTCTGCGAAGTTGATCGTGGCGTTGGAAAAGGTCTGATCCTGAAATTGCAACTGGCTAAAGCGGGGCGTTTGGAACTGCTGCGTGCTCACCTGTCCCAGCGTCTTGTCGCTGCGGCTGAACCAGTTGAAGCCCACCTCGGACAGCGCGGCGCGGTCGATGCTCGCAAAGCGCACCTGCAACAGAACCTGCCGGGGATCAGCGGGCGGCGGAGTTTTGATCAAATTCACCACGGTGCGCGCCCGCGTCGAGGCTAGAGCCTCAGCCCGCTTGGCTTCCTCCGCGTTCTTTACAGTCCCGGTGAGCACCAACTTCTCGGCGTTCCCGGTGAACGTAACGGGCAGGTCGGCGAGCGTTTCACGCAACTCCTTGCGCAGCGCATCCATCTCGGCGGTGTCGGCTTTCACCTCCACCTCGTAGCGCGCCGGCACGGTGTTGGTTTCCCAAACTACTATCGTCGTCTTGCCCACGCTCTTGGCGTTGACCATGATCTCGCGGGGGCTCACGACGACCGCATCCGCGATCTTCGGCTCCGCGACAGCCACGCGCTGGACTTCGCGATCAAACTGCAAAAGCTCCCCGCGCCCGATCAGAATGCTCAACTGGCGCGGCGGAGCGGTTTGCGCCCAAACCAAAGCGGACGCCGCCAGCAGGCTGAGCGCGCCAAAAACTCGAACGGTAGGTCTCATTGGAACGATTCCTGAATGTGCTTGTCCCCTCGGAAGACATCCACGACCCAACGCGGCTTGGGCGGTTCTTTTTTCTCGGGGGGCTTGTTCTTGGGGGCGTCTTCGGCGGCGGTCAGCTTAGCCCACTCGGCAGGGTCCTTGATCTTGGCCAGCACTTGCGGCGGCGGCAGGTTGGGGCGCCGCCGCGTACCTCGCGTCCAAGCCAAGGGGTCGAGGACGTCCCCGGTGACGGTGTTGTTTTCGCTGATCGTTGAGCGGTCGAGCGGGTTGCGCAGCGCCAGCCCGATCTTTCCCTGATTCTTCGCCAGTTCCAGCTTCGCCGCCTGCTCGGGCGTCAGCAACAGCGTCGCCACGGTTTGCGTGGCTCGCTGGGCAGTTTGCGGATTCACCGTCCCCGCCGCCGCTGCCGAGGCGACCTCGGTCATCCGCCCAATCGACATCACGGTGACGTCTTCCAGGATCACGTTGGTCAGAGCCTCAGCCATGGAGCCGCCGGTCTTGGTGAACAGGACGTCTACTTTCGAACGCGGGGTTATCAGTCCCGCCACGCCGCTCGAATCCGTGATCGGCACGGCGATGGCGCGCTTACCCGGCTCGATGGTAGCCGCCAAGCCTTCAGCGCCCGCCGTGGTGGTCACCTTGGACACGGTGACCGGTTCATTCATGTTCACCGGAAAAAGCAAGACCCTGTCGATGGCGAGCTTGGGGTCCGCAATGGCGGCCTTCGGCATGTCCTTCTCGGGAATGCTCACCAATTTGAGGTCCGCCTGCCGGAGGCGGGTTCCGGCGCCCATGTCCCGGGCAGCCGCCACCACCTTCACGGTTCGTTCCGTCTTGGGAGCTTTGGTCGATGCCCACAGAAACCAAGTGAGCAGCGCCGCTGAAACCCAGGCTCCGCCCAGGATCATGAGGATCTTACGTCGGTCCATTTCATCCTCTCACGGCCCAGGGCGCAAAACAGCCTGGCGCGCTTCCGGAGCCTGAAGCTATCTAAAACACTCCAAGATACAACAAGTTGCTGTACCGCCGGACATGAACGGCTGCCTCACGGCTGCGGCCGCTCCAGCAACACCGCGACGCGGTCCGCCCAGACGCGCCGCCACCCATCATGTTCCAACGCATCCACAAGCGAATAGTTGACAGGCAACAGCGCGTGAGTGAACTGAAACCGTCCCAATTCTTCTCGCCAACCGGGCCGGACTTCAATCAGACGAATGTAGTTTTTCATGAACTCGACCCCGTAAAAATCGCTTCTCCCGTCCATGAACACCTTTCGCCGGCCCTCGAACCGGTATATCAAGTATCCCCCAAACTTGTCCGGCGCGAGCAAACGTGCGTCCACGGGGAGTTTTTCGACCGCGGAGGCAGCCGCCACCGGGAATTGGTCCGGCGGGAAGCCGGCTTTGGCGGACATGATTTGGCTCGAACCCAGAGCGAACACCGCCGCCGCCACGACAGGCGCCCAAACGACGCCGGAAAGCTGTTGATCCAGACGCCGCAACTCAGCCGAGTAATTCAGCGCCCTTCTGCGAAGCCGGTCCAACCACGGGCTGAAGCCTTCCGCGTCCCGGAGCGCCCGAACCAGAGCGCCGTTGGCCAGGGGAAGGGCTAGCAAGGCTAAAATGGGCAGATTTCGCGCCGAGCGCAGCGACGCCGCCAAAAGCAGAAGGCAGAACAGGAAATGGTCCAAGCGCCGCCGCGCGAGCATGGCTGCCGCGCCCAAGGCGCAGACCAGATACATGGCCACGATCTGACCGGCGCCTTCGAGGTGAAAATTGAAGCTTTGGAATTCGCCCACCCGAGCCAAAAGTTCACGGTCGGTCAAGTATCGCAGGATGTGCTTATGGAGATTCCACCCGTACGGGTTGGCCAAGCTGCCCGCCGCCACAGCCAACGACATCGCCGCCAGCCACGGCGCCCGAGCCGTCCGGTGGTCGGCATTCCAAATCCAACCTCCCAGCCACCCTCCCACGGCGAAGCACAACCCGATCACGGTCCCCAGGAAAAAACTGGCGTGCACATTGGCCCACAACGCGCCGAACGCCGCGCCCGCGGCGAGATGCCACGCCCTGAGCCGCGCAGGGGCTTTTTCGGCGGCGATCAGGGCGGCGAACAGAAAAAGCCAACTGAACACGTGCGGGCGGGCGTGCCAGTGTATGGTGGTGGTGGAAATCAGAAGCGGCGCAAAAGCGCACGCCAGCAAGAAGTCGCCTCCGGCAGCCCAACTCAGGCGGAACCAGCACCATGTGGCGGCGGTGACAGCCAGGGCGAAGAGCGCGGCCACCCCTCCCGGCCCCCAGCGGCGGTGGACCAGGCCCATGAGCGCATCGGAAGCCCATTCCCAGGCGAACCACGGGGCTCCGGCGCGGCTGAACGAATAGGGATCGGAGCGGGGCAATCCGGCGCCGGCCAGTATGGACTCCCCGGTGCGTATGTGCCATCCGGTGTCGGAGTCGCGGAAAAACTGCTGCCCGGCTTGAAAGACAAAGAGACAGTAAAGCAGGGTTACAAGAGCGAGGGAAAAGGCGAGATCAGGCAGGAACAGGCGGCTTCGGCGGACCGGTGCGGCCACACAAATTGCCCCCTCCCCGCCGCGGCCGCCGGAACTCGTCCAACCGCCCGTCGAGAGCACGACGACTTAAGAGGCGTTACTGGTTTTGCGCCCCGATGCTGGTCAGACCCTGCGTAATGCTCGAATACAGGCTAACCACAGCCGCCGACAACTGATTCACCGTAGTGATGAGCGCCAGTCCGACCGCCGCTACGATCAGCGCGTATTCCACGAGGTCTTGGCCTTGCTCGTCTTTGAGAAGGCGCAGAATGAAATGTTTCATAACCGTCTCCCGAATCCACTAGCGCGAGGCCCTCTGTCCTCCGGCCTCGCCAGCCGCCCGCGTGCTAGGGCCCAACAGGGCGTCACCCACCAAACGCCCGAACCGCGCCCAAAAGCCGGTGCGCGGCGCCTGCGTCTTGGCGGGCACCGTCACTGTCACGCCCGAATCCGCCAGAAGCTTCAAATTCTTCAATGCCGCGGGGTGATCCCGTTTATATCCTAGCGCAGTCTCGATCTCTTTTCGAGCCTCGGAGTACCGCCCCTTTTCGATAAGCACCGCCGCCAAATTGTTATGCGCCGTCGCCGGATCGTTACCTGATTTCCAGGCCAACAGCGCCTCGCTGGGGTTATCCGCCAAAGCCAGCCCCAAATTATTCCGGGCCGCGTCGGACTGCGGGTTGAGCGCCAGCGCGCGCCGGAATTCGGCCACCGCCGCCTCCTGCTTTCCCTGCAACAAAAGGTTATAACCCAGATTGTTATGGAATGTGTCGCGATTCGGCGCCATTTCCACCGCCTTCCGGTGGGCTTGCTCGGCGGCGGCGCTTTCCTGGATGTCGTCGCGCAGGATGCCCAGCCAGGAGTAGAGCTCAGGGGTCGCCGGGCGCCCGGCCGCCAGATGGCGCTCCAGGGTTCTGACCCCCTCCCGAGCCAAACCCATCTGGCGCAGGTTGCGGGCGAGCGTGATGTATGGTTCAGGCGCGCTGGGGAAGCGTTCCGCAGCCAACCGGCTGTGCTCGACGGCGAGTTCCGGGTAGCCCGCCTCGGAATATAGGTCGGCCAAAGCCAGACGCGCCTGGAGGTCGCCGGGATTCGCCGCGACGTGCTCGCGAAGTTTGCGAATCCGTACGTCGCCATCGCCGGCGTCCACGGCGTTAAGAACCTGCCGGTACATGGCCGGTGGAAGGACGCCACCCGGCTGCTTCGTAACGGACTTGGACTTTGGGGCGCGTTGAGAGCAGGCAGCCAGGGTGAGCGCCAACGCCAGCGCAAATGCGACACGAACAATCATGCTGGTAGGAACTCCAAGATATCGCCTGGGGCGGTGCGGGTGGCCGCCACAGTTCCGGCGGGCAATTCCAAAACTGAATGGGCTCGCAGACAGACCGCAATTCTCCTTGGGACCACGTTTTCTTTTATTTTCAGCACCTTGCGCTTACGGCTCAAGAATACCACATCGATCGGGAACTTCATACCGAAGGTGTGGACGGCTTCACACGGCGAAATCCACAACCCATCGCCCGGCTCCAATTGCTCGTGGCGCAACAACCCCGTGCGCCTTTCCCGGCTGGTTTCGGCTGCTCCCGCCGCGGCGGCCAACTCCACGCCCCGCGTGGCGTTCCGTACCCGAATGCGCAGCAAACTCGTATAACCCCCGCACCTTTGCTGAGTTGCGCTATGAAAGCAACTAAGTCCGCTTTGAAGGGTTAGAGTATCCTAGGTACAAATGCGTTTGCAAGCGTCGATTCTGTCTCGCGTCTTCGCGGCCGCCCTTCTGTCGCTGGTAGCCGTCCCCGCCGCCCGCTCTCAGTCGGTCGGCGCCACGTTCGGCGAAGTGATTTATTTGGGGGGCACGCCGTCGGACATTGTGCTGGACGAAACGCGGCAGTTGCTGTACTTGGTGAACACTGCCGCGGGAAGGGTGGACGTTTACGATTACGCCAACAAACGCACCCTTCCGCCCATTAAAGTGGGCGTTCAGCCGCTGGCGGCGGCGATGTCGTTCGATCAGTCCAAACTTTACGTTACGAATAACGCCAGTTCTTCGCTGAGCGTGGTCGACCTGGGCTTCCAGGCGGTGACCACTACGGTTTCGCTCCCAGCCAGGCCGGAAGGCGTCGCCGCGGGCATCGATGGGCGGGTGCTGATCACCACCGGCGGCACCGGGGCGGGATCCGCTCAGAACACTTTGCTGATTTACGACCCTACACAGACGCAGCAGGCGCTTCAGATTCAGGTAGTTCCCTTCCCTCCGCCTCCTCCAACCCCAGCCGGAGTGCCGGGCGTCGGCACCGGACGTCCGGTGACGACATGGCGCGGCAAGCTGCTGCCCACTCCGGACGGCCAATTCATCGTCGGCCTGTCCATCACTGGCAACGGCAATAACACCTACCTGTTCGTGTATGAGGTGGCGAGCGGCACGATCTTGCGCAGCCGCAACGTCACCGGCCAGTCGAGCGTGCTGTCGATGTCCCCGGACGGCTCGAAGATCATGGCCGGATTCACGATGTATGACGTCTCCACGCTGGCCGTGCTGGGCCAGTTGAGCACCTCGAACGCCACCTTCCCCATCAGCGGAGGCTTCAACACGCAGCAGAACTTCGGCGGCAGCACGTTCAGTCCGGATGGCGCCACGCTGTACGCGGCGTTCAACTCAGCCCCGTTTTCGGTGCCGGCGACCCGCCCGCAGGCTTCCACCCTGTTTGTTTGCGACGCCGCCAATCTGACGATGAAGCTGGGCCTCAAGGTGCCGGAAAGCATTGTCGCGCGCTTGGTTTCGACGAGCGACGGCGCCCACGCCTGGGCGCTATCCGAGTCGGGACTGGTTTACCTGCCCTTGGGCAAGTTGTACGACTATCCCATCCTCATGCCGGACCAGACTCAGGTCTTCCTGGCGGTGGACGAGTGCAACAAGGGCGTAGCCAAGGCTACGGTGAAGATCAACAACCTGGGCAAAGGACGGCTGACCTTCAGCGTGCCCAACACCGGCGCGGCTCTGGTGAGCCAGGTGAGCAGCGGGCTTGCTCCTTCCACGATCACTTTCATGATGGAGCCTGGAAGAGCGGGAGTGAACCGGCAGCCGGGAACCAACTTGTACACCGGAACAGCAACGAACAACGGCTTTGCGGTGAACGTGAACCTCGCATCGTCCGAAGCGGTCAATATTCCGCCCACCATCCGGGTGTACATGAATTACCGGCAGGCGGATCAGCGGGGCGTCATTTATCCCGTGCCCATGTCGCTCGACACCAACCAAGGGTTGCAGGACTTGCAGTTGGACGAAGCCCGGGGAAAGCTTTACGTGGCTAACGCTGGCATGAACCGAATCGAGGTGTTCGACATACGGCGGCAACGGTTTGTGGACCCCATCATCGTGGGCCAGTTGCCGAGGCAAATGGCGATCGCCACGGACGGGGCAACGATGTACGTCGCCAACGGCGGGGCTGAGGTCATCAGCATTGTCGATCTCGAGACCGGCAAGCAGGTTGGGACAGTGAACTTCCCGGCCATCCCTCGCGCCGGCAACACGGGAGTGATTTATCCCCGAACGATCGCCCCCAGTTTGACGGGCATCCACTTTGTGATGAGCAACGGATCCCGGTGGCAGATCATCGGGAACACGGCGGTGCCGCGGCCGGTGAACGACGGCGTCAGCCCGAACACGTTCCCCACCGGCGGCGCCACGACCATGCTGTCGACTCCGGAAGCCGACCGGATCATCGTCCTCGACGGCGCGGGATCGGGGTATTTGTACGACGCTCTGGCGGACACTTACACCGCCGCGCGCCGGTTGTTCAACAACCCGATCGTCAGCTACTACGGCCCGCTGGGGGCTTCGAAAACAGGGAATTTCTTCCTGATGAACGGCTTGATCTTGAACGCCTCGCTCACCGTCATCGGAGGCGCGGAGCGTCCGGGGCAGATCATTCAGTCCGCTCCGACCGCACCCGGCCAACCACCCACCACGCAAGTGGTGAGCGCCGGCCAGCGCAACGTGGCGGCGGTGGCGCCGATTGACGAGTTCACCTTCGTGCGGATGACCACACCCGTGCGGCAGAACATCAACACCGTAACTCGGGACGACGCCCGCCCGACGCTGGAGTTGGTCGATGTCCGCACCGGAGCGGAGACGTTGGTTGGGGTGGCGCCTGAAAACCCGAATTTCACCGTTTTCGGAACGCAGCGCTACAACATCGGACCGCGGCAGATGGTGGTGGATTCACGCGGCACGGCGTACATCATCACGCTGTCCGGCTTGAGCGTTATTCCGCTGACCATCACCAGCAGCGCCTCCGCCCGCCCGGTAATCCAGACCGGCGCGCGCGGCATAGTGAACTCTAATGACGGCTCGACGAACTTCCGCCCGGGCAGCTTCATTACGATCAACGGATCGAACCTGGCGTCCGCCGCTACCGCCGAGACCACTCCACCGCCGACGGTGTTGGGCGGATCTTGCGTGCTGTTCAACAACATCGCGTTGCCGCTGTTGCGCACGTCGGCGGGTCAGATCTCGGCTCAGATTCCAGAGGTTGTTCTGCCTGGCGTGAACGTGGTGCAGGTGAAGTCGCTCGCCACCGCGCAGTCGTCGGACCCGGTCGTAGTGACCGTACAGCGCCCGTAAGGGCGAATCCGCAACATCGTCCATGCCCCTCGCGCGGGCGAAAGCAGCAAATCTGGGTGATTTGCTATCGTGAGGGAGTGTTGAAGGTTACGGCGTTGAATGAGACGCACCGGCGAATGGGCGCCCGGATGGTCGATTTCGGCGGCTGGGATATGCCGGTGCAATACTCGGGGATCCTCGAGGAGCACCATGCGGTGCGGCGCGCGGTGGGAATGTTCGATGTCAGCCACATGGGCGAAATCGAGATCCGCGGACCGGAAGCCTTGCAACTGGTCAACTACGCCGCCACGAACGACGCCTCCCGCCTGAGCATCGGACAAGCGCAGTATTCCGCCCTGCTGTACGAACACGGGGGGTTCGTGGACGACATTTTGGTCCACAAGGTCGCGCCGGATCACTTTTTTCTGTGTGTAAACGCCGCCAACCAAGAGAAAGACTTCGAGCACCTCCGCTCGTTGAACCGCTGGGATTGCGAAGTGGAATTCGCCAGCCCCCGTTACGCGCAGATCGCCATTCAAGGTCCGAGGGCGCAGGAGACGCTGGCTAAGTTGACCAGCGTGGACTTGGCAGCCATCCGGTACTACTGGTTTGCCGACGGCGAAGTCTGCGGAGCGCCGGCGCGCATCGCGCGGACGGGCTACACGGGAGAGGACGGGTTCGAACTCTATGTCGCCCCGCAGCACGCGCCGCGCATCTGGGATGCGGCGCTCAGCGCGGGGGAGGAATTCGGCATCAAGCCCTGCGGGCTGGGAGCGCGGAACACGTTGCGCCTGGAAGCAAAAATGGCGCTGTACGGGCACGAGATTGACGCCACCATCACGCCTCTCGAGGCGGGCTTGGCGTGGATCGTGAAGTTCGACAAGGGCGATTTCCACGGGCGCGCCGCGCTGGACAAGCAAAAGGCGACGGGGGTGCGGCGCGCTCTGGCAGGTTTCGAGATGCGGGGGCGAGGGATCGCCCGGGACGGCTATGAGGTGCTCGTCGAGGGGGCGCTGGCGGGCTGGGTGACGAGCGGAGGTCCGGCGCCGTCTTTAAATAAGAACGTCGGCTTGTGTTATCTCCCGCTCGAGGCGGCGTCCGCCGGGAGGAGCATTCAGGTACTGGTGCGAAACCAACCGGTGGAGGCGGTAACCGTGCCAACACCTTTTTACAAGAGAGCGAAAGCGTAATGTACCCGGAAAACTTCCGTTACACGAAAGAACACGAATGGATCTCGGTGGAGGGAGACATTGGAACGGTGGGCATCACCGACCATGCGCAGAAGGAACTCGGCGACATCGTTTATGTCGATCTCCCAAAAACGGGCGCGGCGGTGGAAAAGATGAAAGTAATGGGCTCGGTGGAGTCGGTGAAGGCTGTGTCCGAGCTGTTCTCGCCGGTATCAGGCGAGGTGGTGGAAGCCAACGCGGCTCTCGCCGAAGCGCCGGAGAAGCTCAACCTGGATCCCCATGGAGAGGCGTGGCTGGTAAAGATCCGCTTCAGCCACCCGGAAGAATTAAAAGACCTGATGACCGCCGCGGAGTATCAAGAATACATAGGAGCATAGAGCCCGACGGGCATCTCTCTTTGCTTTCCCATGCGATACCTACCGAAGTCCGAATCGGAGCGCCGCGCCATGCTCGATGCATGCGGCGTCTCGTCTTTGGAAGATCTGTTTTCCGCCGTGCCGGAAGAAGTGCGCCTCAGCCGCCCGCTGAATCTCGAGCCGGGCAAGTCTGAGTACGAGATTGTTGATTACTTCGAGCGATGCGCCGCGGCGAATGCTTCCGGCTATGACTCATTTCTCGGGGCGGGCGTGTATCAGCACTACCGCCCGGTGCTGGTGGACGCGGTGATATCGAGAGGTGAATTCCTTACCTCCTACACGCCCTACCAGGCTGAAATTTCGCAAGGGACGCTCACTGCGATTTTCGAATTTCAGACCATGATCTGCCAGCTTACGGGAATGGAGGCAGCCAACGCCTCCATGTACGACGGCTCCACTGCGGTTCCGGAAGCGGCGATGATGGCGATGCGCATCACCGGGCGCCGGAAGACGGTGGTGAGCCGGGCGTTGCATCCGGAGTACCGGCAGGTGCTGGCGACCTACGTTCAGCGGCAGGAGGCGCCGGTGTGCGAGTTCGGTTATCTGGACGGCGCCGGAACCTGCGATTGGGAAGCTCTGGAGCGCGCCGTGGATGCGGATACGGCGGCGGTGATCATCCAATCGCCCAACTTTTTCGGCGCCGTGGAAGACGTCCGCGCCGCGGCGGAAATCGCGCACCGGGCGGGAGCGTTGCTGATCGCCGTATTTGCGGAAGCGGTTTCGCTGGGCGTGCTCGCGCCGCCGGTTGACGCCGACATCGTGGCGGGAGAATTGCAATCGTTCGCCATTTCGCCGAGTTACGGCGGACCGTTTGCGGGGATCATCGCCGCCAAGGAGAAGTTCATACGGCAGTTGCCGGGGCGGCTGGTGGGGCAAACGGCGGATTCGCGGGGGCAGCGGGCGTTCTGCCTGACCCTATCCACGCGCGAGCAGCACATCCGGCGGGAGAAAGCCACGTCGAACATCTGCACCAATCAGGCGCTGGTGGCGCTAATGGCGACGGTTTTCATGACCGTGTACGGTAAAGAGGGCTTGCGCGAGCTGGCGATCCAGAATCTGTCGAAGGCGCGCTATCTGGCGGCGGGGTTGGATCTTCGCTTCACGGCGCCGTTCTTCAACGAATTCGTCGTCCGCGCCGGGCGGCGCACGCCGGAGGAGATCAACCGTGCGCTCGTCGAGCGCAAGATCATCGGCGGCTTGCCTTTGGGACGCTTTTATCCTGAGCTGAGCGACTGCCTGTTGCTTTGCGCCACGGAGATGAGCCGCCGCGAAGCCATGGATGCCGTGAAACAGGAGCTAGGGCGATGATCAAAAAGGCGCGTCCGCACGTCACACAAAACGAGCCGCTGCTGTTTGAAATCAGCTCTCCGGGCAAGAAGGGCTACCAGTTGCCGCCGCTGGACGTCCCGGAAGTGGATCCCGCCGCTGCGCTGGGCGCAGAAACCACGCGCGCATCCATCGACGGCTTTCCGGAAGTGAGCGAGGTGGAAGCCATTCGCCACTTCACGCGGCTTTCGACCTGGAACTACGCCATTGACCTGGGGCTGTACCCGCTCGGCTCGTGCACCATGAAATACAACCCGCGCGTAAACGAGGCGGTGGCGAGGTTGAAAGGGCTGGCGTGGGCGCATCCCTATGCGCCGGAGGATCTGGTCCAAGGGTCGCTACGAGTGCTGGAAGCACTCGAGGGATCGCTGGCCGAGATCACGGGCATGGATGCGGTGACGCTGCAACCGGCGGCAGGCGCGCACGGGGAGCTGACGGGAATTCTCCTGGTGCGCGCGTATCATGAGGCGCAAGGGCGTCCGCGCAAGAAGATCCTCATTCCCGACTCGGCGCACGGAACCAATCCCGCCACGGCAGCCATGGCGGGCTACGCCGTGGAGAACATCAAGAGCAACGCGCAGGGCATGATCGATCCGGAGGCTCTGGCGGCGGCGGTGGACGAAGACGTCGCGGGGCTGATGGTGACCAATCCGAATACGTTGGGCGTCTTCGAAAAGGAAATCTGCCGGGTGGCGGAGATCCTGCATTCGAAAGGCGCGCTGGTGTACATGGACGGCGCGAATATGAACGCGCTGGTGGGCGTAGCCCGCCCCGGCGACTTCGGAGTAGACGTCCTGCACCTGAATTTGCACAAGACCTTTTCGACTCCCCACGGCGGCGGCGGTCCGGGAGCAGGTCCGGTGGCGGTGAAGCGCATTCTGGAGCCGTTCCTGCCTGTTCCGAGGTTGAAGCGGAGCGGAGACGCTCTTTCGTGGGATTACGACCGGCCGCAATCTATCGGGCGGGTGCGCGCGTTTTACGGACACTTCGGCGTGCTGGTGCGCGCCCTGGCTTACATACTGGCGCACGGGGCCGAAGGGCTGAAGCGTGCGACGCAAGACGCCGTGCTCAACGCCAATTACCTGCGGAAGAGGCTGGAACCGTATTTCGAGTTGCCGGTGAAAGCCCAGACCATGCATGAAGTGGTATTCAGCGACGAGCGGCAGGCGCAGAAGGGCGTGCGCACGGGCGACATCGCCAAGCGGTTGATCGACTACGGTTTCCATCCCTACACGGTGAGCTTCCCACTCATCATTCACGGGGCGATGATGATCGAGCCGACCGAAACCGAGAGCAAACTGGAGTTGGATCTCTTCGCCGAGGCGCTGATCTCGATCGCCAGGGAAATCGAGGACGATCCCGAAATGGTGAAGAGGGCGCCGCACGCGACGCGCACAAGCCGGGTGGATGAAGTGACGGCGGCGCGCAAGCCGGTGGTCCGCTGGAAGCCGGAGTAGCATCGCGTGGCAGCCCGCTGGCGATCTTACCTGCTGATTGCCGCCGCCGTGCTGGCGCTGCGCCTGCCTTTTCTGAACCAGGCGATTCAGGGCGACGACGTTTACTATTTAGCGGCCGCGCAGCACGCGCAAATGGATCCCCTGCACCCGAACCGGGCGCGTTATATCTTTCTCGGCAAGATGGTGAGCATGCTCGGGCACCCGCATCCGCCGTTGAACGGCTGGGTTCTGGGGGCTCTGCTATGGCTGGCGGGCGACGTGCGAGAGCCGCTGTTCCACGCCGCTTATATTCTCTTTTCGCTCATCGCGGCGTTCAGTATGTATTCGCTGGCGGTCCGGTTCTCGCCCAGGCCGCTCACCGCCACGCTCCTGTTTCTGGCTGTGCCGGCGTTCGTCGTGAACGGCACGTCCCTCGAAGCGGATCTGCCGTTTCTGGCCTTCTGGATGGCGGCCATGGCGCTGTTCGCGCACGCGGCGGAGCGCCGCTCCCGCGCCTGGCTGGCGGCTTCGGCGGCGGCGATGGCGCTGGCGGCCATGGCGGCGTTTCAAGCGGTCTTTCTGGTCCCAATTTTGGCGCTCTATCTGTGGAAGCAAGCGCGGGATTGGAAGCTCGGGTGGGTTGCGGCTTTGACGGCGCCGGCCATATTGACGGCGTGGCAGATTTGGGAGCGCGCAAGCTCCGGCGCTCTTCCGGCTGAGATGCTGAGCGGATACTTTCAAACTTACAACCTGCAAAACGCCTTCGCCAAAGCGAAGAACGCCGTAGCGCTCACAGTGCATCTGGGATGGATGATCTTTCCGCCTCTGGCCTGGATTGCGGCGCGGCGCGCGGGCGCGCTGGCGTGGGTGGCGGGAGCGGGCGCCGCGGCGGTGGCTGCCTACAAGGACCCGAACCCGCTCTTCTGGCTTTGCTTTGGCGCAGGCGCGCTGATTCTGGTGTGGCTATGGCGGGAACGCCGGGACTTCCTGGCTGGGTGGTGCCTCTTGTTCTTCGCCGGCGCTCTGATCGTATTCTTCGCCGGCTCGGCCCGTTATCTGTTGCCGGTAGCCGCGCCGCTGGCGATCCTGGTTTCGCGAACCGGCGCGTGGTTCGCACCCGCGATTGCGGCGCAAATGGCGTTGAGCGTCTCGCTCGCGGCAGCCAACTATCAGCACTGGGACGGATACCGGCAGTTCGCCAACCTCTTGCCCGCTGAAAAGGAAATGAAGCGGGTGTGGATCAACGGCGAATGGGGTTTGCGCTATTACGCGGAGGCGCGGGGCGGTTTGCCGGTGGTGGAAGGTCAGGCTGTCCAACCGGGCGAGTACGTGGTGTCAAGCGAGCTGGGCTATCCGGTTCCCTACACCACCGGTGGGGGGCGCAAAACTCTCCTCTTCAGCGGCGAGATACGCCCGGCTGTTCCGTTCGTGCTCATTGGACTGAACGCGCGCTCGGCCTATTCGACGGCATCCCGCGGACTGCGGGCTTTCGATATTTCAACGAAGCCGGTGGATCGCTTGCATTTTCATGCCGTGGTGGAGCGCCAGCCGACGCTCAGCCAGGTCAGCATGGACTCGCCGGAAGCGGATTTGCACATCGTGAGCGGCATGTACCAGTTGGAGGATAGGGCGCGTTGGATGGCGGGTAAGGCGGTCGTTCTGCTGAAGCGCCCCGAAACGCAGAGCGTGCTTTACGCCACCGTGTACGTCCCCGAAGCGGCGCCCGCCCGCCGCGTGATTCTGCTTCTCGATGGCGTGGAAGCGGCTTCCACGGAGGTCGCCGGTCCGGGTTTACACACGGTGGAATCCGCGCCGCTGCCGGGCAAGGGCGGTGCGGCGGCAGTGACCATTAGTGTGGACAAGACGTTCCAGGTTCCAGGGGACCAGCGGGAGTTGGGAGTGGTGTTGGCGGCAGTCGGATTCCGCTCAAGGTGACTGCTGCAACTTCGAAATAGCGGCGCGAATCTTGTCGCGCGAGACGTGGTCGGGATGCAGCTCCAGAAACTCCTCCAACTCGCGCGCCGCGGCTGTGCGGTTTCCTTCGCGCAAGTAGATTTCAGCAAGGAGCATCTGCGGGTGGGAAAAATGCGCCGGGTCAAGCTTCTTGGCCGCCAAGAGATACTTCTTGCCCAGGTTTTGCTCGCCTAGCATGAGATAGTTCATGCCCAATTGGGCGTTCGCCAAGGCATCCTGAGGGCGCGCCTCGGTGGCTTTCTTGTTGTACTGGAGCGCTTCTTGAGGGCGCTTGAGATTGAGGAGCACTCCGCCGAGATTTACCAGCGGGGCGTGAGCCTCCGGATCATGCTTGAGGGCGGTGCGAAAAGCTTGCTCGGCTTCCGGATACTTGCGGGTTTGGTAATAGATGGTGCCGATGTGATTCCATGCCGCTACGAAGTGGGGCGACATCTTCACCGCTTCGTTCAACTTGGCAAGCGCGCCGTCTGTGTCCCGCTTGGCGAGCCGTTTCTGAGCATCCCAATAAGCTTTGCGAGCCTTATCGGAAACGGAGAGTTCGCGGATGTTGACCAAGTGGGCGCGCTTGGCGGCTTCGCGGTCCATCAGGCGGTCGTCAAGGCGGAGGCGCACGGTGACAAGGCGGTTCTTGTCGGCGGTGCCGGGTCCGACTTCAATGGTGCGCCGCAGCTCGCCGCGGTTCCGGACGTAAATGGAAAGGGTATAAGTCCCGGCTTCGAGGTTCTTGAATTCGAAACCGCCCCGAAAGTCCGTAGGGGCGCCATTGCTGTAAGGAGTAGTGGCTCCGTAGAGAGCGACGTAGGAGCGCGCCGGAGGCGAGATTTCTCCCCTGAGCTTGTACTTGGGCGTTTTGGCCAGCCCGGCGAGGGCAGCCAGGAGCAGAACCATGAAGGCGCGCGCGAGCATGTAGCGTCCTAACCCCTATTATCGGATTTCCCAGGCGTTTACAGTTCTTTACAAACGGGGCGGCGGGCGAAAGGGTAACTTCGAACCCCCCGGTGCGGTCTATTAAGCGAGTAAACCTTCGGGTCAAAGGAGACGTAAATGAAGAAGAAGATCTTTTTGTGCGCGTTGCTCGCGCTGATCGTCGGCGCCGTGTCGGCATATGCGGCGGACGTCGATGGCAAGTGGACGGCTAAGATGCCGGCCCGCATGGGCGGCAAGGGCGGACCTCCCGGCGCGGGCGGCGCTCCTCAGGAAATGGTTGTCACTTTTACCTTCAAAGCCAGCGGCGAGAAATTGACCGGGACGATGTCCGGACCGGGCGGCAATGAGGTTGAGATCTCGGAAGGTAAGGTTAAGGGGAACGACATCTCGTTCAAGATACAGCGGCAGTTCCAGGAGCGGACCATGGTGATGCTGTATAAGGGCAAGGTATCGGGCGACGAGATTAAGTTCACCCAGTCCATCGAAGGCGTGGACCGCCCTCCAAGGGAATTCACGGCCCAACGCGCGAAGTAAGTTCGGAATAGGAAAGTGGCTATGCGATACGCTCCGGCGGCAACATTGCTGCTTTGCATGAGCTTGATGGCGGCCGACCACCGCGGCGTGGTTCGGTCGCAGGGTCTGCCCATTCCAGGGGCGACGGTGACGGCGACGCAAGCCGGCCGGAAGGTCGTCACGACCACGGATGAAGCCGGAGCGTATCATTTCCGGGATCTTTCCGAAGGAGTATGGAAGATCGAAGTGGAGATGGTCGGTTTTCTGACGGCGGAACGCGAATTCACGGTAGT
>Ga0073932_1003757_pt1 | contig 19510 bp, 16 predicted proteins | sample DewCreD2012metaG_FD_76967 | JGI IMG/M metagenome (GOLD analysis project Ga0073932, IMG submission 76967) | Hot spring sediment bacterial and archeal communities from British Columbia, Canada, to study Microbial Dark Matter (Phase II) - Dewar... ...
GCTCGTGCGGCCTGCGGGCAGTTGACGCCCCGCAGGCGCGCCCCTGTTTGGGCGGCCGCTGCTGGCGGGCAGCGGCAAACTTGCGCTGCGATGCATCCGGCCGCTATGCTGGAAGAAATGCGGCAGCGGCCGCGTTGCTTGCGTCTGGCAACGCCCATGCCGGTGTCATGAGCCGAAACAGCTTCAACTTGTGGCGGGAAACCCTGCCCAACGCCGCCCTCTTGGCATTCGTCCTGGAACTGCGCCGGCAGTTGCGGGACTGCCGGACCGTTCTGGACCTGGGTTGCGGCAACTGCTCCCCGCTGCGGCTGGTCCGCGGGCCGCACTTGGTGGGCGTGGACGGTTACGCACCGTCGTTGGAACAGGCCCGGGCCAGGGGGACTCACGATGAATACCATTTGGCCGACGTGCGGCGGGCGGCCGAGGTGTTGGGCGACCGGCGCTTTGAGGCGTGCGTGGCCCTGGACGTGATTGAGCATTTGCCCAAGGTGGACGGCTGGCGGCTGCTTGAGGCGATGGAACAACTGGCTACGCGGCGGGTTATCATTGTCACGCCCAACGGCTTTGTGCCGCAGCGCAGCCGGGATGGCGACCTGCAGGAGCATCTGTCGGGCTGGTTACCGGCAGAGTTCCGCGCGCGCGGCTACCATGTGCTGGGCATGAACGGTCCCAAGGCCTTACGCGGTGAATATGCCGCCCTGCGTTACCAGCCAAAGGCCTTTTGGGGGCTGGTGTCTTTTGTCGCCCACTGCCTCTACACCCGCCGCCATCCCGACCAAGCCTTTACGCTGTTTTGCGTCAAGCAGGTGGGGTGAGGCGACACGAGGTCCGTCAGTTCAAACGGTCGGCGGCAACGCCAACGGAGCGTCTTCGTAACCGGCCAATGTGGCCGTGAAGGTTCTCAGGTAGTAACTTGGACGCGGATTGCGCAACACCGTGGCGAAGATTTGTCGGTCGCTCCGCCTTCGAATTTGTTTAACCAGCTTCCGCCGCTGGCGGATTCGGCTCATGCATCGGAGGGGACAAAGCAGAGCGCCAGCATGGGCAAGGACGGCTGGTTTGCGCAGTGCCACAGCCGAAACGATCAGCCCGACCACGAGCACGGCGAAGAAACAGGGGGCAATACGAAACAGCCCGCCCAGGCTAAGATTCGAGAGGAGGCTGAACGCCATGTTACGCAGGTAAAACGTCAGAGCAAACGCACCATGAGGCGAGCCGGCTGTGGCACCCATGAAATGTTGAACCGGTTGGGTGGGAACAAAATGCACCTCGTAGCCGGCCAGCCAAACGCGGTGGCAGAAGTCGGTTTCCTCGTAGTAGCAGAAAAAGTCCGGATCAAAAAGGAATCCGCCTGCTCGCTCGACAATTTCCCGCCGGAACATCAGGCAGGCCCCTTTCCCGCTGAAGACTGGGTAACTGCTGCGGTATTTCTCGCAGTCTTTCTTAAAATAGCCGTAGTGGTACGGCAGTCCGCACCACGTGAGAAATGAGCCGCAAACATCCAAGCTGCTGCCGTAGCGAGGCAGGATCATTTTGGCTTGGACCACCCCTACCTGGGGGTGGGCATCTAGGTAGTCCGCAAGAGTCGTCAGCACTCCTTCGGGCACAGTTGTGTCGTTGTTCAACAGGAGGATAAACCGGCCCCGGCAATGCGGGAGTCCCAGGTTGTTCCCGCCTGCAAAGCCGAGATTGCAAGGCGAACGGACGATGCGAACATCAGGGTAACGGGCCACGACATCGAGGGAGTTGTCTGATGAGCCGTTGTCCACAACAACCACTTCGTGGCTCGGTTCCGAGACTCGGGCCAGAGACGCGAGACACTGATCCAGTACCGCTGCACCATTGAAATTCACGATCAGGACGGAGACTCGGGGAGGTGTGTCTTCCGTTGCTGCTTCAACGTGTTGCGCCGTTCTCGTCGCCATCATGTTTGGTTGACCTTGGGCAGTCCGTACCGAGCAAACCGCCGCAGTTCGTCCCAGCGGTTGAGACGCCACCGTAAAAAACGGAGCATCTGCCAGTCACTTCGACGGCGCAGCCTGCGTATGCTCGTGCGTGCGGCGCGCACGTGGGCACGCAAACGCCAGCAATCCCGTAACGCTTCAAAGTAAGCCCGCCGCAGGAATGACCATCTGCGAACGAGCAGCAAGGTCAAAAACGCCTCAAGCGCGAGCGCCAGCACTTGTAGGCCCGCCAGAACCAGCAGCACGTGCTGGCTGTTCTTCAAAATGGTCAGGAGGGTGTTCCGATTGCTGAGGAAGCGTTTATCGTCACTGGTTTGCTGGATCAGCTTCTGCCCGTGCCCTCTGGACGTCTCGTTGGCAGCACCTCGATGGTGGAGTCGGGCTGCCGGAGCGGACACAATCCGGCCACCGGCCAGCCAGATCCTCCATGAAAGGTCGTACTCATCAGCATACATGTAAAAGACGGCGTCGAACCCGCCCAGCCTCTCGAACCAGTCGCGAAGCACCAAGTACGAACACCCTCCGGCCACGAAGACCTCCTTTGGAGAATCGTGTGGCCGCTCCAGGCTCATGAAACCGAAGAGGTCAAAGCCTGCGCCGCCGGCTGACTGCACCGTGTCCTCGTCATAGTTGAGCATCAAGGGCGTGCCGGCTTGGGCATTCATTCTTCCAGCCGTGCTGAGCAGCACCTCCAAGCAATCCGGTTCCAGCCAGGTATCGTTGTTGAGGAAAAACAGGTATCGGCCCCGGGCGTGCGCAGCAGCGCGGTTGTTGCCTTCGCAGTAGCCGAGATTGGCTTCGTGCTGGATAACGCGGCCATTGGGCCAATCTCGCATCAGCTCGGCTGCCAGCGTCGCCGAGCCGTCTGGCGAATTATTGTCGGCCACAATCACTTCCAGTTGGTCAAAGATCGTCTGGGCGCGGAGGCTGCCCAGACAGCGCTCCAGCCACGGTGCGCCATTGTAGTTGAGGACGATGACGCTGATCGCCGGCGCCGGTTGGGCGTTGGGCTTGACAGGCGCATTCACGGTAAAGTCGGGCATCACACTGGGTCTGCGCAGGGCCAAGCCACCGTTTGCCAGCCGCACTCGCCAAGGGACGCGTCGGTAGGCGCATTTCGGGGTGCGGGCGCACGCCTCTGGGCCGCCCTGGGGCTGGCCCGAAAGCCGTCCGCCGGCCACTCAATGCGGGCGGACTGCTTGCCCACCCGACGGCCTCTCGTTCGGCGGTTGCCTCGGGGGAACACCTGCCTGGGCGCATCTTGCTCGAACCACCGCGGAGCAGACTGGTAGCCAGCGGTATCGCGGATTACCAATGCGCAACCGCCCGAAGAACTCCTCTGCTGGCCGACTGCCAGTCGGCGATACGGCAGGCTGCCAACCTGCGCCACGGGCTTGCGGTGCTGGCGCCGTCGAGCGGCCGGCGAGGTGCGCACCGGTTTTGGGGAGCAAGGTAATTCTTGACAGTTTCGCATTGCGGGTTAGAATGTTAGCGTAATCAATCTGACCTTAACAGATGAAAAAGCCCACGCGCTACAACTTCTCGATTCTGCCAACTGCGTATCTGTGCGCCACATTCTCGGTCTTGGCCACTTGGCTCGCCACACCCCTGCTGGCCGGGAACTGTGTCACCGCCCCAGCCGGTCTGGTGAGCTGGTGGTAGGCTGAGGGCAACGCCAAGGACAGGACCGGTGCCAACGACGGGACACTGCCGAACGATGTGACATGCGTGCCGGCGGTTGTAGGATTGGGGTTTGGTTTTTCGGGCACCGGTGCCGGTTTGGAGATCCCGCCTTCGCCGGGCTTGAATGTCGGGTTGGGCGAGGGGTTTACTATCGAAGCTTGGGTCAGCCCTGGCGACAACGTCAATTACCGGCCGATTGTGGAATGGGCTACCGTTGGCAATTATGGCGTTCACTTTGGCGTCAATCCATGGTCCCACGGTTCGTTGTACGCCGACATCTTCGACAGCACGGGTGGGCACCACTTTATCGAGAGTGCACCGGGCAGCATCGTCACCAATCAATTGCAGCACGTTGCCCTTACATACCACAAACCGTCTGGTGTTGCCCGACTGCTGATCAACGGGGCTTTGGCGAGTCAAGCCAGCATCGGAAGCATCACTGCGCAGACCAGCTATGGTTTCTACATCGGCTACAGACCACCTGGCAGTCCCTATGGCCCGATCCAGTTCATGGGCATCCTTGACGAAGTCAGCCTTTACAACCGCGCCCTGACTCCCGAGGAAATCGCGGCCATTTACACTGCCGGGAGCGCGGGCAAGTGCCTGGCGCCGCCCACCATCCTCACCCAGCCAGCCGACCTGCTGGTCATGGCCGGCTCCAACGTCACGTTCAACGTCACCGCTGACGGGGTGCCACCGCTGGCCTATCAGTGGACCTTCAATGACACCCCTCTGGCCGGGGCCACCAGTGCCAGCCTGGCCCTGCCCAACGTCAGCGGCGCGCAGTCCGGCCTTTACGCCGTCATTGTCAGCAACGTAGCCGGTGCGGTGACCAGCACCCCCGCCCGCTTGCACGTCCGGTATCTCCTGGTTCGCGCCGCCGGCCAGGTCATCACCGGCGGCAGCGCCACTTACACCGGCAGCGTGAGCCTGACCATGGAAACCGCCTTCCCCAACGGGAGCATCTTTTACACGCGGGACGGCAGCACGCCGAATTACTTCAAGACGTTTTACACCGGGGCATTCACGCTGCGACGCTCCGCCACACTGCGGGCCGTGACCTACAGCGCCGACTTCTCCCAGGGCTGGGAAGCGCCGGCGATCCAGTTCAACCTCGTGCCGCTTTACCCGGTTATGGCCACCAGCCGCGGCGGCGGCACGGTGGAGCTGTCTCCCTCGCCGGGACCGTATCTCAGCAACACCTTGGTCACAGCCACGGCCACCGCGGCCGAGGGCTGGACGTTCTTGGAATGGCTGGGCGATGCTGCCGGCACCAATCCGTCAGTCCAGCTTGCCGTCACCCGCCCGTTGTCCATCGAGGCGCTCTTCGGCACGCCGTTGAACACCACGGTGACCGGCGCCGGCTCGGTGCGGGCGCAACCGACCACGGCGTTTTATCCCTACGGCACCGTGGTCCGGCTGGTCGCCGTGCCCGATGCCGGGCAGCGGTTTGCTGTCTGGGGCAACGCGGCCAGCGGCTCGGCCAACCCGCTGAGCTTCGCTGTCACCAATCCTGCTCCCACCGTGACCGCCCTGTTCGTGCCGCTGGACGCCAACCAGCACACCCTGACGGTCATCCCGTCAGGCCGCGGCAGTGTCAGTGTTCAGCCGTCGGCCAACGCTTACGCCGTTGGAACAGGCGTCACGCTCTTGGCCTTGCCGGAGCAGGGTCAGGCCTTCCTGGGCTGGAGCGGTGATGCCACCGGTGAGCAAAACCCACTGCTGCTGACGATGGACGCCAGCAAGGTCATCACAGCTCGGTTCACGCGTCGCCCAACGCTGCAGGTGGACTCGCCTCCGGCATCCCTGCCCGAAGAGGGCTGCCGGCTAAGTCTGGTGGGTGAGTTTGGCACCGCCTATCAACTGGAGGTTTCCACCAACCTGACCGAGTGGTCGGCCCTGGCGACTGCGACCAATGCCCACGGTCGGCTGCAGTTGACCGACCCGTCAGCCAAGGAGTTCCCACACCGGTTCTACCGCGCCCTGGAGCAGTAGGCGGCGAGCAGCGGCGTCGGCCCGGTCGGGCTGGGCGTCTGGCCGCCGGGCCAGCGGGGGAGAAGGCGGCGTGCTCAGCCGGTGAAACGGCGGGCCGCGATGCTGGCGTTGTGGCCGCCGAAACCGAAGGAGTTGTTGATGAACGCCTCGATCCGCAGCTCGCGCGCGGTGTTCGGCACGTAGTCCAGATCGCAATCGGGATCGGGGAACTCGTAGTTGATGGTGGGCGGCACGACGCCGTGTTGCACGGCCAGGCAGCAGGCGATCATTTCCACCGCGCCGGCCGCGCCGAGCATGTGGCCGGTCGCACCCTTGGTGGAACTGACGGCCAAGCGCCGCGCGTGCTGGCTAAAAACCGTCTTGATGGCCAGCGTCTCAGCCACGTCACCCAAAGGCGTGGCGGTGCCGTGGGCATTGATGTAGGAGACGTCCTCCGGATTTAGCCTGCCGGCGCGCAAGGCCATTTCCATACAGCGGGCCGCCCCCTCGCCGCCGGGCGACGGTGCGGTCAGGTGATGCGCGTCGGCCGTGTTGCCGTATCCGACGATCTCACAGTAAATCTTGGCTCCGCGCTTCCGGGCATGGCTCAGTTCCTCCAGCACCAGCACTCCGGCACCTTCCCCCATCACAAAACCGTCGCGTTCCCGGTCGAAGGGGCGCGACGCGTGGGCGGGGTCGTTGTTGCGCGTGCTCAAGGCCTTCATGGCACAAAAGCCGCCGATGCCGATGGGCACGATGGTGGCCTCCGCGCCGCCGGCGAACATCATGACGGCATCGCCGGACTTGATCGTGCGGAAGGCTTCGCCGATGGCGTGGTTGGCTGTGGCGCAGGCCGAGCAGGTGGCAAAATTCGGCCCGCGCAGGCCGTGGTGCATCGAGAAAATCCCCGACGGCATGTTGCTGATCAGCATCGGGATCATGAACGGCGAGAGCCTGCCCGGCCCGCGTTCAAGCAGGATCTTGTGCTGCTGGGTGGTCGTTTCCAACCCGCCAATGCCCGAGCCGATGATGACGCCGATGGCGTTGCGGTCCAGCCGGTCCAGGTCCGCCCCGCTGTCTTTCAGGGCTGCCCAGGCGGCGTAAATCCCAAACTGCGAGAATCTGTCTGCCCGGCGCACGTCCCGCGGGGACGGGAAGGCGGGGGTGGGATCAAAATCCCGCACCTCGGCCGCGATCCGGGTTTCAAACGCCGACGGATCAAACCGCGTAATCCGGTCAATCCCGCACCGACCGGCCACCAGATTCTGCCAAAACGCATCCAGCGTCTGGCCCAGCGGCGTGACCAGCCCGAGGCCGGTGACGACCACACGGCGTTCAGAAAAGCAGTTGCCCATAAAAAAAGAGGCAATTGGTCCCGCGGCGGCGGGACGCAACTGCCACGAAGGTCACGACTCGCCGTTACTTGGCTTGCAGGTCCTCGATGTACTTGACGACATCACCGACCGTCTGGAGCTTCTCGGCCTGTTCATCGGGAATGTCATGCCCGAATTCCTCCTCCAGCGCCATGACCAGTTCCACCGTGTCCAGGGAATCCGCCCCCAGGTCCTCGATGAACTTGGCCTCGGGCGTCACCTGGTCGGCATTCACGCCCAGTTGCTCCACGATGATCTTCTTGACTCGTTCTTCGATGCTGTTGTCCGCCATGGGATACTCCGATTTGATTTTTTCCGGTGTGTCTATGCGACGCGCCCGGAGCGGTCAAGCCCCGAGTGCCCCCAAATTCACATCACCAGCCCCCCGTCCACGGGCAGCACCTGCCCGGTAATGTAACGGGACGCCGGTAGGGCCAAAAACCAGACCGCGTGCGCCACGTCCTCCACGGTGCCCAAGCTGGCCAGCGGAATCTGCCGGGCAATGGCCTCTTTCTGTTCCGGCGACAGCTTGTCCGTCATGGCCGTCTGGATGAAGCCCGGGGCGATGGCATTGACGGTGACCCCGCGGCTGGCGAATTCCTTGGCGCAGGACTTGGTCAGGCCAATCAGGCCCGCCTTGCTGGCCGCATAATTGGCCTGGCCGGCGTTGCCCATCAGACCAATGACCGACGCGATGTTAATGATGCGCCCGGAGCGCTGTTTCAACAACGCCCGCGCCAACGCCTTGGTGAACAAAAAGGCGCCTTTCAGGTTGATGTCCAGCACGCTGTCCCAGTCCGACTCGCTCATGCGCAGCACCAGGCCGTCGCGCGTGATGCCGGCATTGTTGACCAGGATGTCCACCCGCCCCGCCTCGCGCAAAATCTGCTCCGCGGCCGCCTCGACGCTCGACGCGTCGGCCACATTGACCGCCACGGCCCAAGCGCGCCTGCCCAACGCCCGCACCTGCTCCACCGTCGGGCCGCAAAAGTCAGCCTGCAGGTCCACCACCGCCACATCCGCGCCGCTGGCAGCCAGCTTCACCGCCACCGCCTGGCCAATGCCCCGACCGGCGCCCGTGACAACGGCAACCTGGTTTGCAAGTTCGTTCATGTCGCGCGGAGTGATACCCGACCCCGGCCCGCTGTGAACAGAAAAAAGTGTTGCTCGACCAGCTTAAGAACTGCGTCCCGCCGCCGGTGGTCCGCTAAACCACGAACCCACCTGAGCGACCGTCAGTTCATCCAGCCGCTTCACGACGCGGTCGGCGTCGGCCAGGGTTTCGGCCGGATGCGTCGTGGCCACGCCCACGACCTTCATGCCGGCGGCGCGGGCGGCCTCCAAGCCCACGTGCGCGTCTTCAAACACCACGCAGCGGGCCGGCGAAACGCCCAGCCGCGCCGCGGCCGTCAGAAACACTTCCGGGTTCGGTTTGCCCTGCTGGACGTCCTCGGCCGTGACCGCGGCGGCAAAGAACGGCCGCAATTGCAGCAAGTCCACCACGCAGTCAATGTTTGCCCGGGGCGTGGACGAGGCAATGGCGCAGGGCACGCCCGCCTCCCGCAGCGCCGTCAACCAGTGCACCACGCCGGGCAGGGGACGGACGCGGTCGCCCTGAATCAGCTCCCGATACAGCGCTTCCTTGCGCAGGCTCAGTTGCCGGATGCGCTCCGGATCCCGCGTCCAACCCAGTAACTCGGCAATCACCCGATCGTTGCGCGTGCCAAAACTGCGCTTGAAAAAGCCGGGGGCGAGCGTCCGCCGCTCCTCGGCGGCCAGCCGTTCCCAAGCGCGCTCGTGTTGGCGCGACGAGTCAATGATCACGCCATCCCAATCGAACAATGCCGCCCAGGTTTGCATGGTGGAGGGGCTCGTGTTTCGCCCGCGGGGCGCGACCGGTCGCCGCCTAAAACACTGCCTCCCGTGCCACGATCCGCACCGTGTTGTGGAGTTTCACCCGCCCGTCGCCAAAGCCGTGGAACACGCGCACGCGCCGGGAGCGGTCCAGCGGCCGGCCATCCAAACTGCGCAACGTGAACAACGGCGCCGCCTCGTAGGCCAGCCCGTTCCAACTCAGCGCGTGGAACGCGGCGAAGGTCGGCGACTCGACCACGAAACCCTTGGGCGGCAGCAGGACCTCCCCGACCGATTGCGTGCGATGGCGGTAAACCGACGTGCCCCCATTGACCACGACCTCCACCGCGCTGCGCCCTTCGCCAAACACGGAGCGGCGCACCTGGCGGTCGGGCGTCAGGAACTGGTATTGGGTCATCGGCAGTTGGGCGGTCAGCTCGTTGAGCGGCGAGAGGATTTCGTGGGTGTTCTTCACGAAACGGTCATAGGGATGCAAGCCCTCGGCCCAGCCGCCGTCGGCGCGGGTAAACAAGCCCGCCTCGCCCGGCGCACGGGTGGGCGCGGGGGCAGCCGGCTCGAAAGTGATTGTCCCTTCCCGCACGGTCAGTTTGCCCGCCAGCACGGTGCGCTCGCTGTCCTGCCGCGCCGCCAGCACGGCGCGTTGACCGGTCGCCGGTTGATACAGACCCAGGCGCACATGGAACGGGCCGCTCAGCCCCTCGGGCACCGTCACGGTGAACGGTCCGTGAAGCACCTCGCCCGGCGGCCACTTCGAGGTCGGTTCGGGCGGGGCGTAGTCGTTCTGGAACTTGGTGGCGCCGGCAGGGTCGCAGAAATGGACGAACACGCGCCAGTCCTCGGAGGGCGTTGTGTCCACCCGCCAGCGGTAGCTGATGCGGAACTGGCGCGGGCCGGTTTGGTGGACCTCGGCCACGGAGGGACGCAGGGCCAGCGGGGCGTCCTCGCGCGACGCCCGCGTCCAATACAGGCCGGGCGGCACATTGTGGTAGTGCAACGGCCGGCCCAGGCCGAGGTGGTGCAACACGTAGTCGGCCGCCTGCGCCGGGTCGTAGCCATACTTGCCGTACATCTGGATGCAATCGTGATAGACCAGCTCGAACAGCGGCACGACCGTTGCGCCCAGGCTCTTGAGCAGGTCCTTGTTGTGGTAGTAGCCGCCGCTGACGCCGGTCAGGCCCTCGAAGAAATCGGCGTGTGGGATGGCCCACTCGCGACCGCACTCGCTGCCAAAGCTGCCGAACACCGCCCGCGCGTAGTCGCTGAGCGCCTGTTTCCACTTCAGGTCGTCAGCCCGGGTCATCGGATGCTTCGGATCAAAGCACTCGTAAAGCCCCGCTGCGTAGGTGGTGTCAATAAAGTAGGAGTCAGCGTCCGAGAGCCGCTTGACGGCGGCCAGGTTCTGCGGGCGCTGCGCCAGTTCGAGCGCCTTCTGCGCGCAGGTGATGTAGGCCACGCCGCCGGCCCAATGCCCGCCCCGGGTCAGGCTGCCATCGGGGTTCTTGTTGATGTAATCCTCGTTCCAAGAGGGCGCGTCGCGGTAGATGTCCTGGTAATTGTCGTGGAGGCTGAGCACGTAGCCGAGGGCGCGGATGCGGCGGCAGGCGTTACTGAACGCCGCGTCGCCGCCGCATTCGGGCGCCGTGGGCAGGATGTCGGGATGTTGGTTGTCGTAGCCGCGGTGAATCCAGCCGCCCATGATGAACAGCACCTTGTCGAGCTGCAGGTCGCGCTTCAGGTGCTCGGCGATTTGCGCCGCTTCGTCAAAGGTCCAGTTCACCTTCACGCTCAGCTCTCGGGAACTGTCCTCGTTCATCCGGCGGTCCAGCAAGCTCCAGAGCTTGTAGTTGGACGCGCCAAAATACTTTGCCCGCTCGGGATGCCCTTTGAGCTTCTCGCTCCACGGCACCCACCAGCCGATCTGCCTGGCCACCTGGCGGTAGGCCCGGGCAATGTCCACGTAGTCGCCGCGGCCCAGCAGGCGAACCTGAAACGCCGTGGCGGACTTGCGCAGCGTCAGCGAGACCGCCAGCGCCTGGCGGGCATCCGCGACGGGCGTGTTGGTCACAGTGCTGCGGACCTCGACGGCCACGTAAGGATCGCTCCAGGTGACCAGCGCCGCCGCGCCGCGCTTGACCACCCCCAGCATCGCCATGTGACAACCCTCGTAGGCGTAGGTGTCGAACCGGTGGTTGAAGGCCAGCCCGCTATCGGCTGGGATCAGCAGCCCCTCGCGCACCGGCACCACGACGTAGCCCCGCTCGGCGTCCGTGGTCCACAGCGCGTTGTCCAGCAGGCGCACGCTCTCGACCGCCAGTGCCGGGTCGGCCTCGACGGCGAACTCCAAGGCGCGATTGTCCGCCAGCGGGCGCACCCATACACGCAGCCGGGCCTCCGGTGTCTCGGCCAGAGGCGTGAACGTGGCTACCAGACCGCTGCCGACGCGCTCCACCTGACCCCGGGCCAGGTCGGCGCGCCGGACCTTGCCGCCGGCGCTCAGCGTCACCTCCCCAAACCGGGGCTGGTAAGGGTTGGACTGCCAGGTCACGGCGGCCTGCTTGTCCGTCAGTTCGTAGCGACCGGATTCGGGCGACAGGTCAAACCGCAGGCGCGGCGTCTCGATGGACACGGCCTGAAGCCGCAGGCAAACGACCGGCACAAGACACGTAACCAGAGCCGGGATCGTCAAGATCCGGGCGAGGGCGGGAAGGCAAATGCGTTTCATAAAACCTCAAATGCGACTGCGGTGGGCTACCGTGGCACAACGGCCCGGGCCAAATCAAGCGGCCTGGCAAACCGGTGCGCAAGCCAGCCAGCGCGGCGGTAGATGGACGGGCACAGGGTGTCTGGCGTGCCGGCGGGCCGGGGCGGTCGCTACTCGCCAGGTTCTCACCGTGCGTCGCCGCGGCGCGCGGGCGGACGGCGTGCCACGATTCGCCGACTGCCCCTCACGCCACAAACTCCAGCTCCTGCCGGTGCGGGAGCAGCCCGCGCTCGAAGGCCAGCCCCAAAAACCGTCGAATGGCTTGGCGCCCCCGCTCACCGTAGTCGAGCGTCCAGTGGTTCACGTACATGCCGATAAACCTGTCCGCCAAGGCCCGGTCCATGTCGCGGGCGTATTGGAGGGCGTGCGCCACCGCCTCGGCCCGGTGCTCCAAGCTGTAGCGGATACTGGCCGCCAACAGGTCGGCGATTTGCCGTCGCACGGCGGGCGAGTGACGTTTGTGGATGACATTGCCCCCCAAGGGCAGGGGCAGGCCGTCCTGGCTTTCGCTCCACCACCGGCCCAGGTCGGCGCATACGGTCAGGCCCTCGCGGTCATAGGTCAACTGGCCCTCGTGGATGATCAGGCCCACGTCTGCCCGGCTTTCGCGGACCGCGCGGAACACGGCGTCAAACGGCACGACCACGCAGTCCAGCTCGGCGGCCGGACGCTCCAACCAGAGTTGAAGGGCCAGGAAGGCCGAGGTCATCATTCCCGGCACGGCGATCCGTCGCCGCCGGATGTCGGCCCGCGAGAAGGCCCGCAGCGCCACCAGCAGCGGCCCGTAACCATCGCCCATGCTCGCGCCGCTGGGGAGCAGGGCGTACTGGTCGCTGACGTAGGCGTAGGCGTGAATGCTGATGGCACTAATGTCCAGTTCACCGCGCATGGCGCGCTCGTTGAGCGTCTGGATGTCCTGCAGGACGTGCTGGAAGCGCCAGCCAGGAGTCGGAATCAACCCCTTTGCCAGGGCGTAAAACATGAAGGCATCGTCCGGGTCCGGCGAGTGCCCCAGAGTCAGTGTCTGTTCCTGCATAACGCGCGGAGTTGTGCCGCGGGCAGGCCCGCTTGTCGAACAAAATGCGGCTGCGACGCGGCGCCTTGGCGGGGGCGGCGGGCGGTGAGGTCGCGTGGCTCGACCGGCCCGGGGCGTGGGACTTCTGCCGCCCTGGGGGGCTTGGAATAGGTCTGCTCAGCGCCGGACCGCGGCGGGCTTACTCGGAGACCTCTTCCACGAGCGCCTCAGCAGGCCGGGCGCGTTGGCCGAAGCGCAATTCCGGGATGAGCACCGCGGTGGCGGCCAGAATCAGGCCGACGCTGATCCAACTGATCGTCAGAATCGGCAGATGAGCCAGGAGTTGAAAGGCGACCACGGGCGCCACGACGCCGCGCACGCCGGTGAAAAACGTGTGCACGCTCATGTAGTCAGCCACGCGCTCCGGCGGGGCGAACTTGGTTACCCACAGACTCCAGGCCACATCCCCACCTGCATTGGAGACGCCAAACAGCACCGAGGCCACCATCAGGCCGACCACCGACCGTGTGCCGAAGAACGCGAAGATGCCCAGGGCAAAACCCAGGTTCAGCGCAATCCGGAGCGCGAAGAAATTCATCCGGTCAAATGCCCAACCCCAGAAGGGGTTCAGGGCCAGGCGCGCCACATTGGGCACCACCCCCGTCAGCAGGGCCACCTGGGCGGCCGTCAACGCTGCGCCGTCCCACGTGACGCCATGACGCGGATTGGCCAAATACTCGACCCGCAACGGCAGCATCATCAGGTTGCCAAAGCCCATGAGCATCCACATGACCAGCGTCTGCCGGAAGACCCGGTCCTGCCGCACAAACCGGAGGGCCTTGAACGGATGCGACCCGGCGGTGCGCTGGAGGGGGCGGGAGGGACAGCAACGGGTGCACAGGGCGCTGCCGGCGAACGCCGCGGCGAACACCAGCAACAGCCAGCGGTAGCGCTCGATGCCGCCGGAAAGCGCCCGCCCCGCCAGTTCGCTGAACAACGCGGCGGTTGCGATGCGAATCATGACCGTTCGGGCAAACAGTTTGCCGCGCCGCCGTTCCGGGTAATTCTCCTGAAAGACCTGCGTCATCAGCGGCACGGCCGCCGCCCACGCGGCCATGCCCAGGACACTGCCCGCCACGAAGACCGGCTGCCAGGGCAACGCCGCGGTCAGAAGCAGGCTGGCGGCTCCAAGCTGCGCCAGCCGTGAGGCGGCCTGCGCCACCGGCCAGCCCAGGGCTTCCACTCGCGAGACAATCCAGGGCGAGACCAGCAGGCCCACGCTGCCGCTGCCGGCGATCAGCGCCTTGGCGACGGCACCGGCCGCGTACCAACGCACGGCAATCAGCAACAGGAAAGTCGCCCCGGCCGTTTCCAGAATGCCCGAGAACACCGCCCGCCAGCGTTCGCACCGGTAGGTCTGGCGCGTCCGTTCCTCGGCGGTCAGGTCATCGGCCCTGGCTGCGGCCCCGGCCCTCCAGGCACCGAAGCATTCCCGCAGCCGCGCCCAGCCTCCTCCGCCGTTCGGCTTCACGATTGGGCGGGTGGCGACAGATACACGGCGGGGAAATAGGCGACAAAGGCCGTGCCCCTGCCGGGGCAGGTTTGGACGTGCAGCGCGCCCTGGGCATTGCGCAGCAGCCGCAGCACGATGTTCAACCCCAGACCCGTGCCCTGGCCACCCGGCTTGGTGGTAAAATACGGCTCGAACATCTTGGCCAACACCTCGTGCGGGATGCCGGGGCCGTCGTCACGTACCGTCATCGCCACCAACGGCGGCGTGTTGTTCAGCCCCTCGACGTTCAGGAAGCGCGTCTGCGGCCCGTCTCGAAAGGCCGACAAGTCCAGCGGGCGGGTTTTGATCTCACCCGAGACCCAGACGTGGTGCGGCTGGGGCGTGCACTGGAAGGCGTTGATGGTCAGGTTGAGCAGCACTTGGATGAAATCCGTGCCGTTCATGCGCACAGCCACCTCCCCGTTCAGCGGCTGCAGCGAGAACGTGTGAGGCGGCGCGCTGGGGTGCACGTGCACCAGTTGCTCCATGTCCTTGAGCAACTGATTGACCCCCACCCGCGGCGACTCGTCGGTCTGGCGGCGCAGGAACCCCAGGTAGCGCCGGGAAATCTCGATGCAGTTGGTCACCTGGCGCGTGATAATCCGCAGCCGGTCCTTGATAAACTCCAGGTCGGACACCTCCAGCCGCGTGACGTTGCTCAGGCGCTGGTTCAGCAGTTGAATGAAGCCCGAAATCACCGTCAGCGGGCCGTTGATGTCGTGGATGATGCTGGCGTAAATCTCGCCGCGGGTCTTGGCGATTTGCTCCTCGATGCGTTGATTCTGCAGCTCGGCCAGCAGGGCCTGGAGGTTCTCGGCATTGTGCTGGATTTCGCTCTCCAAGGTGTGGCGTTGCAGGGCCTTGGCTACCGCCGCCCGGATCGTGGCCACGTCGAACGGCTTGTTGATGTAGTCACAAGCCCGCAACCGCAGCGCCTGCCGAATGGTGTCCGTCGTCTCATACGCCGTGATCATCACGACCTCGATGCCCGGGTTGACGTACTTGAGCCGCTCCAACACCTCGATGCCCGACATGCCCGCCATACGGATGTCGGTGATGGCCACGTCCACCGGATGCTGCTGCGCCAGCGCGATGGCCGTGGGGCCGTCCGCAGCCATCAAGACTTCAAAATCGTCCTTGAAAATGACTTTCAGCGACTGGCGAGGTCCCTCCTCGTCGTCCACAATCAACAAGATGGGTCGGCGCTTCGCGGCGCCAACTTGGGGCACAGCAGGGGATGTCGCCGGGGCACTCATCGCTCAATGGGTGGCTGACGCCGCGGCGCTGGCTCAAACCATGCGAACGCGCTCACGGACGCCATGCTAGCCCATCCCGTCGCCCGCTCAAGAGCAAACCCGAACGTCCACCGGCGGACAGGCAGGGAACGCCACGTCACCCCGCCGCCGCCGGCGCCTGCGGACCGATGACAATCGCCGGCATCCCCCATCCCCCTTCCCGGGCGGCGGAGCGCACCGTTGCGCGCAGGCGCCTTGCACTTCTTGCTGGCCCGACTCGCGGTCTTGGTCCAGACTTCGGCATCATGAAACCAGTAACCGGTCTTTGGTTGAACCCGCGCCTCCCGCCGCTGCGTCTTGTTGCCTTGGGTTTCCTGCTGGTCGGGCCGGGGTTGCCGGCCTGGCTGCCGGCCGCGCAGGACCGCGCACGGGCTGAGCTGACGTTTCCGAACCCGCCCGGCTACCAGACGCTCAAGTGCGATTTCCACGCGCACACCGTCTTTTCGGACGGCGCTGTGTGGCCGACCATCCGCGTTGAGGAGGCCTGGCGGGATGGCTTGGACGCCATCGCCATCAGCGACCACCTGGAGTATCAGCCGCATCGGTCGGACGTGAGCACCAATTACGAGCGTTCGTTCGAGCTGGCCCGGGCAGCGGCCGCGCCCCTGGACATTTTGGTCATCCGGGCGGCCGAGATTACCCGCGGCGAACCGCCCGGTCACATGAACGCGCTGTTCTTGAAGGCCGTCACGCCCCTGCGCCGCGAGGATTACCGCGACGCGGTCCGGGCCGCCGTCGAGCAGGGCGGGTTTGTCTTTTGGAACCACCCGGGCTGGAAGCAGCCGGACCGGAAGTCCGTCTGGTATGCCGAGCAGGGTGAGTTGCTGGCCAAGGGCTGGTTGCATGGCATCGAGGTGATCAACGGGGCGGAGTACGATCCGATTGCCCACCAGTGGTGTCTGGACCGCAAGCTGGCCATGCTGGCCAACTCGGACGTGCATGGGCCGATTGCCTGGGATTACCCGGCGGAGGAGCGGCAGCACCGGCCCTTGACCCTTGTGTTTGCCGAACGCCGGACACTGGATGCCATCCGCGAGGCCCTTCTGGCCCGGCGCACCGTGCTCTACAGCCAGCACACGTTGTACGGGGAGGCCACCTGGCTGCAGCCGCTATTCCACGGCGCGCTGGAGCTCCGGTCCGGCCCGGTGCGACTCCAGGGCACAACCCGCGGCTTCGCGCAAGTGTTCAACCGATCCCCGGTCACCTTCGATCTGGAGAGTCTCGGCCGCGTGCCGGAGGTCAACGTGCCCAAACGGGTCAGACTTCACGCAGGCAAGACGTCATTGATCGAATTGACCCCCCGCACCAACAACCTGTCCGGGGTTCGCACCTTGCGGCTGCCGTTTCGCGCCACCAATCTCAAAACCACACCCGACCAGAGCCTGGAAGTCACATTGGACGTGCCGGTCGAGTTTGTGCGTTGACCGCGGCCGGCTGGCGCGCCCGGCGGCCGGCACGCGTGGCCGTGGGGACGGGCTGGACGGTTGGTAAGCCGTAGCCTAATGTCGCGCCAATGGGGGGCGGGCTGTCGCATCTCTGGGCCACGTTTGCCGAGCTGATTCGCGTGCCATTTACGCGGACCGAGCTTATCTGGGGGATTGTGCCGCTTTACGTCGGCCTGCTGCTGAACGAGACCACCTCCGCACGGGCGAACTTCCGCACGGCCATCCAGACCGGGTTCAGCTTTGTCTGGGCGGGAGCGCACTGGCTTTTCACGAGTCTGCCTGCGCCGGGGGCGGGTGCGGCCCGGCCGACGGTGTGGGCCATGCCGCCTGTCAGTTTGCTGGTGACCGTGTTGGTGCTGGCGCTGGGTAGCCTGGCCCTGTTCTGCGGCTTGCGACGGCGCTTCCCCCGCCATGGACGGTTTCTCGGGCATACGCGCTTTGCCAATTACTTCATGATTGCCATCTTCCCGATTCAAGCCAACGAGTTGCCATGGACCTGGGAACGGCTGGCGGCCGTGGTGATCTTCGCGCCGCCGGTGTGGGTCGCCCTGCATGTCGGCCTGATGCCTCTGCGCGGCCGCTAAATGCGGGTTGCCAACATCCCATGCGACCGGCTAATCGGTGCAGCCGGGTCGCCCGTCAGTTGGCAGACGGCCCGGACTACCTGCTATCCCTTCAGCGGACGCGCCGTTTTCCCAGCTCGGTCTGCCGCAATCGCTGACCTTGGTGCGATCGGCGGATCGCTGTGGCTCAGAAGGTGGCGACTTCCGCCACCACCCTGCTACCGGCGTCCTGCCGACGGGGCCAGCGTGCTGTCGGCATCCTGCCGACAGGGCCAATCAGCGGTGACAGGGCGGTCTTCGGGCAGGGTGCCCGAAGCACGCTGCCGGTCGGCCTGCACTCAGGCCCCGTGCTACCGGCGTCCTGCCGACGGGGCCAGCGTGCTGTCGGCAACTTGCCGACAGGGCCAATCAGCGGGGACAGGGCGGTCTTCGGGACTGGTGACCCATCAGCCCGAGGCTGGCTTGTGCGAGTTGCTTACCAGAGCCGATACAGCGCCAAGTCGTCGAACCGCCGCGATCGAAGTGCTGCTTCGTGGCTGCTTGCCCGTTATGTGCGCAGCCATTGGGCGGACTGGATGTCCCAAGGCTGCCCACAGCGGTTTTTCGATGCTTTGCCGAGTCATAGCGGGTCTCCCCGGCTGGCCTGCGTCTCTCGGCTGGCGGCCTCAGGGGCGGCGGACGCACCGGAAACCCAGGACATTCAGGGCGTTGAACGGGTTTTCATCCAATCGGTCAGCGCAGCGTGAATAATTGGCATTGTCCCGCCAGGCGCCGCCGCGGGTCACGCGGTTGGCCAGCGGTTGCGGCGGCCCGGGTGTGTTGGTCTCGGTTGCCGCCCGTTGGCCGTACCAATCCGCGGCGTAGGCGTCCCAACACCACTCGCGGAGGTTTCCCGCCATGTCGCACAGGCCGTAAGGATTTGGTGGCAGCGCGCCGCCGGGGTTGGTGTAAGGATAGCCGCCGCTGCGGTAAGCCGGGTGGAACCCGCGTGTGGAGCTGACGTCGTAGGGCAGGTCGGGGCTCACCAAGCTGTAATAGTTGGCGCGGCTGTGCGTGATGGTGTCGGCGTCGTGCCACGGGAAGCGATGCCCGCCGGCGCCGGCCCGGGCGGCCTTTTCCCACTCGGCCTCGGTGGGCAGGCGATAGCCGTTGGCGCTCCAGCGCACCGACGGCGCGTTCGTCACGTCGTAAGCCGTCTTGTACACCACCGTCAGGTTGGTGTCCGCGTAGTAGCAGGGGGTCAACCCCTCCTTTTCCGAACGCGCGTTGCACCACTTGACGGCGTCGTACCAGTTGATCGTGTGGACGGGGTGGTTGGTGGCCTTGGCGCTGCCCGGGTTGGCAAAGGCGTAGCCGGCGTTCGTGGCCCAGACACAGACCGCGTCCCACAGGGCCTTGGACACTTCATAACGATCCATGTAAAAGGCGCTCACGTGAACCAGGTGCGCTGGCCGCTCGTCGTCATTGCCCTCGCCGAGGCAATCGCCCATGACAAACGTCGAGCCGGGGATCAGCAGCAGGTCTTGGCTGGGGACGCGAATGGCCCGGTAGTAACGCAGCGTGGCGGCGGTTGCCGCCGGATCGGTCACCACCGCGCCGCCACTGGTCAAGACGCAGTGAGTCAGGTGAAACCACCGCCCAGGCTCTGCCAGGTCGTCGCTCCACTGCACCTGACAAACCGTGCCGGGCGGTCCGGTGATGCGAATGGACGGTGGCCGTTCCGGCCCAAGAACCAACTGGATATCAGCGGCCCCCGCCCTGGCCCGGGCCGCACAACCCGCCAGCAGAACAGCCGTTAAGGCCCACGCCACGGTCCTGGACAAAGCGCCCGGCGCGCACAGGGTTGTTGTCATCCGTTTGATCTTGCGCCCGCATCTTGGCCCACGCCCAAGCGCCAGGTCAATCCCCATCCCGTGTCCGGTTTGCTGGCGATTTGACTCAAAAAGATTGTTACCGAAGCGGGGGAACGGGGCTGCCGGGCAGCCCCGGTTGACTCAAAAATGGGTGTTA
>Ga0073932_1003760_pt1 | contig 19486 bp, 17 predicted proteins | sample DewCreD2012metaG_FD_76967 | JGI IMG/M metagenome (GOLD analysis project Ga0073932, IMG submission 76967) | Hot spring sediment bacterial and archeal communities from British Columbia, Canada, to study Microbial Dark Matter (Phase II) - Dewar... ...
ATAAACGTCTTATTTAACCGCAGAGTTCGCTGAGAGCGCGGAGAAATTTCCGGTAACTCTGCGGACGCTGCGTGCTCTGCGGTGCAATTTAAGAAAAGTCGCCCCTATTCTGAAATGCACCCGGGCCGGCGGTCGTGTTGACTAACCCGCCACTATTCCTATAATATCGTTTCATAACCTCAAAACCGCATGGAGGAATCCAATGCACAAGAAAATACGCTTTTCTGCATTACTCTGCATCGTGGCGTTACTGGTGACTGGATGCAGCACACCGGTCCAGCCGTCGGCAACGGCCACGCCGACGCGCACACCGCCGCCACAGGAGACGGCAACGCCGGCTCCAACGGCCACATCGACGCCCAGCCCCGCTACGCCGACGGCGACCGCTGCACCCACGCAGGCAGTGGTTCAAGCCACACCTTTCCCGCCGGATGTCAATCCACTGACCGGCGAAAAAATGGAAAGCGCCGAGATACTGGACCGCATCCCCATCGCCATTAAGGTATCCAACTCACCCGAAGTGCGCCCGCAGTCGGGCCTCAATTCGGCGGATTTGGTGTTCGAGCACTTTGCCGAAGGCAACATCACCCGCTTCACCACCGTTTTCTACGGCAAAGAGCCGGAACAGGTGGGTTCGGTGCGCAGCGGGCGGCTGATCGATCTGGAAATTCCGGCGATGTACGGCGCGTTGTTCGGTTATTCGGGGTCCAGCGCGGGCGTCAAGGAACGTATCCGCAATTCAGATTTGTTCCCCACCTACATCGCCGCGCCGGATTTCGGCATAGGGCAGCCTTATTTCTACCGGGTGCCACAGGAAGGGAAAGCCTTCGAGCACACCCTGTTCACCAATCCTACCGTATTGCGCCAACTTGCCGACGAACGCGGCATCAACAAACGACCGGAATTCCCGCGGTTGATGACGTTCAGTGAGACGCCGCTGGAGGGCGGAACGCCGATCAACTACTTTGAGATCGACTATCAAAGCTCGTGCAAGGCAGGGTGGACGTATGATGCAGCCTCCAGGCGCTGGCAGCGTTCCACCGCCGACGTCAAGCAGACGGATTATCTCACCGGCGAAACACTGACTGCGGCGAATGTCGTCATCGTGTACGCGAATCACATCGAAACGGACATTCTGGAAGACACGTGGGGCGGCGGCCATCAATCCATCCAGATACAAATTTGGGGCACTGGCCCGGCGCTCGTCTTCCGCGATGGCGTGATGCAAAACGGCTATTGGGAGCGCCTTGAACGCAATCACATGCTCACGTTCTGGGTCTCAGAAGGGCATCCCATCCCCCTGAAGCCCGGCAATACGTGGTTCCAGATGGTACCGCTGGACACCACCGTGGAGGAGATAAAAGAAGGACAACTGCACTTCACGCCGAAGGGCGTCGTGCCGTTTGGAGGATAGGGGACTTGTCATTTCTTTCACTCGTGCTATAATCTGCGCGTGAGGGTGAGTAGCTCAGTCGGTTAGAGCGCACGGTTCACATCCGTGAGGTCCAGAGTTCGAGTCTCTGCTCGCCCATTTTTGGCCCCCCCTTCAGCAAGGTCAAGCTGTGGCTGAAGGTTACCCCCTCCCAGAGAGTGACGCGGTCAGAGACCGGCCACAGCGAGCGTTGTCCCCGAACTGCTACACGCTCCGCTATTCGCTCTCCCGGCTAAGGCGTCAAGGGGAGGCGCGTTCCCACAGTGGGAGCGGGGACGCGGCTGGCAATCACCACTGCGCCCTGGGTCTGCGGCTGGAAAAGGGCGAGCCAGGGCGTCTCACGGCTACGCCACGCCACACGATACGCCCGCGCGAGCGCGCACCACAGCCAGTGCGGGAGTTTGCCATTGAGGACAACGCCGCCTTCCCCATCGGCAAAGGGCACGCGCAGGTCTTGCGCTCTGTCCAGGTCCAGGTAGGCATCGACGAGCTGGAAGGTCACAACCCGGCCCTGGGGAATCCGCGTAACGCGCGCCTGCAATGGCGCATCAGTGAGACATTCGCCAAATTCCAATGCCGGACTCTCGATCCATCCCAGGCGCACATCGAACAGATGGAACGGCGCCGGCAGGGCATGGACGGCCACCGCCGCGTAGAGCCAGTTCGGGCCGCGCCCGTAGAGCGCCAGGGGGCGCCCCTCCGGCAGGTAGTCGAGGACGGCGGGGAGGTCTTCCGGCAGCCAGGCGCGCGCGTCGCGGCCCAGCGAGCGCGCCATGCCATCGACATCGACGGCCAACTCCACCAGGGCCGTTTCCAAGTGCTGGCGACGCAGGCCGTGCGTTGCACGCGTGAAGAGTTGGCTCAACCGTTCGACGAGCGCCTCGAAGGTGGAACCGCTCGCCTGCCGACCCCGCTCCAATCCCGCCAAGACGCCGGTGAGCAGCGGCTCCTGCGATTCGAGCCGCGTCTCCCCCTCCAGCGCCGAACGGATATCGGCCAGCAGCACCAGGCCGTGACGGGCGAAACGCGCTTGCCATTGCTCGCGCGTCGCATCGTCGGGGGTGAGCAGGATGCCGTGCGTGCAGACATCGAGCAGCGCCTCCTGTTCCGGCGTGGGCAGGCCGCCCAGATCGACGATGAGGGGGAGGTGGCGCCGGGCGATATCGCGTTGCACGAGAGGTAGCCAGGCTTCGCTTTGCGCGCCCTTGAGGCGCAGATGACGCACCTGCTCCTGATCGCAGGCGAGGAACCAATCGCCCTCGTAATCCGGCGGGTAGGCGCGGAGGACGTAGTGCTCGACCTCTCGCGCGCGCAGCGCCTGGGTGAGGCCGTAGGCCAGCACCGACTTTCCACTGTGCGGCGGCCCGCCGATGACCACCGCGGGTAAAGGGTTAAACGTCATTTGACTAACCATAGATTTCTCCGTATACTGGATGAGGCAGGATGGCAAGATGCAGGATGCAAGATGCAGGATGCAGGATGCAAGATGCAAGAAATGTGACTTGCCATTCGCCATTCGTTATTCGCCATTCGTTATTCGCCATTCGCTATTCGCCATTCGCTATTCGCCATTCGTTTTATGGAATCTACCTCCGCTTTGATCACCATGGGCGGACAGGCCCAGGTCGTGACATTTGCGTTGGACGCGCTGCTGGCACGGGGTGAACCACTCGCCTCGGTGATTGTGCTGCACCTTGCAGACGAGAATCCGCGCGTGCGCCGGGCGCTGGCGCAATTGAGCGCCGAGTTCGCCGGTGAACGGTATCGCGGCCATCCGCTAACGCTGCGCCACGTGCCCCTGCACGCCGATGGGCGCGCGCTGCCCGAAATCCAGACGCCGCGCGAGGCCGAGTGCGTGTGGACGCTGGGCCGTGACGTGCTGGCGACGTTGAAGCGTGACGGCCAACGCCTGCACGTGTGCATCGCCGGCGGGCCGCGCTTGCTGGCGCTGACGTTGACCACAGCAGCGATGCTCCACTGCGACGAGCGTGACCGGCTCTGGCACCTCTACACGCCACGCGCGTTCATCGAGCAGGCCCGCGACGGGGCGATCCTCCACGCGCCGCCCGACGCGGGCGTGACGCTGTTGCCGGTGCCCTTGATCCCCTGGGGCGCCTATCTGCCCGGCCTGCGCGCGCTGACGTCCCCCATCCCGCCCGTTTCGGCATCGCCGGATACGGCACGGTGCGCAGCGGTGTGGGCGCGGCTGACCGAACGCGAGAAAGCCGCTTTGCGGGCGCTGGCGGAGGGCCTGCGTCCGCAAGAAGCCGCCGACGCGCTCGGCGTCACGCTCAAGACGGTCGATACGTTCAAAACCAAAATCCTCGCCGAATGTCGCATCGCCTGGGAGATGCCCGAAGACGAACACTTGACGTACCATTTCCTGCGCGAAAAGTTCAGGGCGTGGATGATGCAAGACGCAAGACGCAAGATGCAGGATGTGTGATTCGCCATTCGCTATTCGACTATAGTACGATTGGTGGAGAAACGCATCAGAGAAACCTCTGAGAAAGTTCAGGGATTGCTCCGATGCGCGGGCGAACAGAAAAAGCTATACTGATGCTGTGATTCGATGTTCATAAAAAATAGGAGGTCCTGTCATGGCAAAACGCAATCACATTCTCAGTATGCTGGTTATCGGCTTGGTGCTTTGGGTCTCGCTGGCTTGCGGTTCCAGCAATGAGGGGGTCAAGGTCACGCCGGCGAGCGTTGCGGCGACGCCCACGGCGTCATCGCCCATCCCGGCAAAACCCGCAGCCACACAAGCGCCGGCGGCCCAGGCAACGGCTTCAGCGCCGTCCACTGCTGCTGTCGCCACGTTCAAAGTCGGCGATCTCGTCGAAGTCGAGCACCATACGATCCGGCTGAACCGGGTCGAATACCAGGGCGACATCTTAATCGCCGACTTCACCATCGAGAACAAAGGCAGTTCAGATGTGAACGTCAGTTCTTTGATGTCATTTTCGGCCAAGAAAGCGGATGGCACGTCACTGAGCCAAGAGATTTTCGACTGCCCCGTGTCGGGGTTGGATGGCAAGGTGTTGCCGGGCGACAGGCTGCGCGGCGGGATATGCTGGTCGGGGGCCAGCCCGGATGACGGAATCAGGATTTACTACCAGGCCAGCCTGTTTGGCAAGGGCGCTGTGGTTTGGGACGCCGTCGCCGGGACGGCAGAGCCGTTGGAGACGGAAACCGGTTCTGCGCCAACCGGTGAGGTCTACAAGGTCGGCGATCTCGTCCAGGTGGGGGAGCACACGATTCGCCTGAACCGGGTCGAATACCGCGGGGAAGTGCTGGTAGCCAACTTCTCCATCGAGAATCACGGCGCTGCGGACCTCAGCGTGAGTTCGGCGCTTTCGTTTTCGGCCAGGCGGGGCGACGGGACGAAGCTGGAGCAGGAGATCTTCGATTGTGATGCGGCAGGGTTGGACGGCAGCGTCTTGTCGGGCGACAGGTTGCGCGGCAGCATCTGCTGGTCTGGCGCCGGCCCTGAGCAGGGCATCAAGCTCTACTACGAAGCCAGCCTGTTTGGGCGGGGCGCGGTGGTCTGGGAAGCCGTGGCCGCCGCCAGCGAGCCGGACGTCAGCACGGAGGCCAACCTCAAGGTCGAGACTTTCGCGGTGGGGGATGTGGTGCAGGTGGGTGAGCATACCATCGTGTTGAACGCGGTGACGTGGAAGGGCGACGTTTTGCAGGCGAACTTCACCATCGAAAACCAGGGCAATGCCGAAGTGCTGGTCAGTTCAATGGCATCGTTTTACGCGCGGGCGCGTGACGGTTCGACCCTGGAACAGACCATCTTCGACTGCGGCAGTTCGCTCGACGGCAAAGTGTTGCCTGGCGACAAGCTGCGGGGCGACATCTGTTGGTCGGGCGCACACGCCGATGCGGGCATCAAGATTTATTACAAGGCCGACGTGTTCGGAAAAGGCGCGGTAGTCTGGCGCGTGGAGTAACCATTCACGATTCGCAGGAGGTGTGTATGGATGAAGGACCGAAGGACAGGGTATATCTGGCGGCGTTGGCGGGGTTGTTGCATGATGTGGGGAAGTTTGCGCAGCGGGCGAATGAGAAAGATCGTTATCGCCCTCATTCGGAAGTTGGGAGCGAAGTGGTCGTCCGGGTCGTTCCCGAGCAATGGCGTGGGCATTTGTATCCCGTGATGGGACACCACGATAAACCATTGCAGGGTTATGAGACCAAAGTAGTGGCGCTGGCCGACCGGCTCTCGGCCGGCGAGCGCGCCGACGAAACACAAGAGCAGCCCAGGCAATTGCTTTCCATCTTTTGCCGGATCGAAGCGGACGACAAACAAGCGCCGATGTCCCTCTATTGGCCGCTCAAAGCGCTGGCATTACGAGAGGATGTGCTGTTCCCCAAAGAACAGCCGGACGGCTCGTATGGGGAACTGTGGAAGCACTTTGAGGAGGATGCCCAAGCCCTCCACGATGCCCATACCAACGGCGGCGACCTGTCCGTTTACCTGGAGAGTCTGCTTTTGTTACTCCAAAGGTACACCTGGTGCGTGCCCTCGGCCTACTATCGCTCTTTGCCGGATGTGAGCCTCTATGACCACAGCCGGATGACGGCGGCGTTGGCGGCTATCTTGAGCGCGGTGGATGAACCTGCTCTAGACGGTTTGCTGGATGCGTTGGACGAATGGTACAGAGCACGCAAGCAAGCCGAACAACAGAAACGTGACCCCAAGACGATACCCCCGCCGCCGATTCTGTGTCAGACGCAAACGGCGATACTTGTCGGCGGTGACATTTCGGGCGTGCAGGATTTCATCTACACCATCACCGACCGGGGCGCCACGAGTGCCCTGCGCGGTCGTTCTTTCTACCTGCAGTTGTTGACCGAGGCGGTAGCCAGATACGTGTTGCGGCGGTTGGAATTGCCGATCACCAATCTGATCTATCAGGGCGGTGGCGCGTTCTACCTGCTGGCCCGCGCAGATGATGGCAACAAATTGCGCGAGCTTCAGCGCGAGGTCGACCACATTCTACTGGCCCATCATCGCGGTGATCTGTACCTGGCGCTGACAGGGGTTCCCCTGGCAGCCGCCGATTTCTACGACGGGCGCATCTCCGGCAAATGGGAGGAACTGGCGCAGGCGTTGCGGGGTGTCAAGCAGCGTCGGTTTTCCGAGTTGGACTCTGCGCTGTTGGAACGGGTCTTGGAGCCGCAAGATCACGGCGGCAACGAGGAAAAACAGTGTCAGGTCTGCGGACAGGAACATCCGCAAACCAGAGGCATACCCGGTCGGGATGGTGGCGAGGAGACGCGGAAATGCCCGCCCTGTATTTCTTATGAGGCTCTGGGTGACGATCTCCGGCGCGCTGCCTATCTATGGCTGGCCGAAGTAGACATCCCCCAGCCGCCCCGCGATCCGTTGGCGCAGACGCCGGGTGGTTGGAAAGAGGCCCTGGCTGCCTTTGGCATGTACGCCGGCGTTGTGAAGGGCCTGGGGGGGATTCCCAAGGATACGAAACGTCGCCTTGTCCTGGCGCTTGAGGATGCATTGCTTGAAAACCTGCGTCCCGACACGCAAACTGCCATCGGTCGCCGCTTTCTCGTCAATGTGACCCCGATCATCACCCAAGCCGAGATTGATGAATTCCGCGGCAAGGTGGACGATTTGCCGGAGGCCGGCAGCGTCAAACCTTTCTCGGTGTTGGAGAAAGAGTCGAAGGGCATCGAACGTCTCGGTGTGTTGCGGATGGACGTGGACAACCTGGGTGACATCTTTGCTTCCGGCCTGGGCGAGCGCGCCACGCTCTCTCGCGTTGCGGCGCTGAGTTTCGCTATCAGCCTCTATTTCGAGGGCTGGGTCGGATGGATTGCCGGAGAGATGAACGCCGACTCGGACGCCAAAGACACGCTCTACTCGATCTACTCCGGCGGCGACGACCTGTTCTTCGTGGGCGCGTGGGACCGGGTGGTGGAACTGGCCCGCCGCATCCGCGCCGACCTGACGCCGTTCGCGGCCAACCACCCCGGCATCCACACCAGCGCAGGGATCGTGCTGGTGGGTGGCAAGTATCCGCTGGCGCAGGCCGCGCAAGACGCAGGAGATGCAGAAAAGCATGCCAAGCAACGCGACGGTAAAGACGCGCTCAACTTTCTGGGACAGACCACCGCCTGGGCGCGCTTCGGCCTGGAAGAGTGCACCGCGTCGAACCTGGAAACCGTCCACGGGATGGCGCATCATCTGCTGGGCCTGGTGAAGGAGGAGGGCGGCCCCAAGGCGCTGCTGCGTCGGCTCATCCGCCTGCAAGCCCAGCACGACGAGGCCGACCGGCAGCGGCGCGACCGTGGCGACGACATCAACCGCGCCGGGCAGGAGCAGGTGCTGTATGGGCCGTGGATGTGGCGGGGGGCCTATTATCTCAAGCGGATGGCGAAACAGTATGAAAAAAAGAACGCGGCGATGTATGATGCTCTGGAGGCGTTGCACGAACGCCTGCGCACCGACCGCTTCCGCGCTATCGAGTGGATCGGCCTGGCGGCGCGCTGGGCTGAGTTGTTGGGGCGGGAATCCTCCCAGGAGGAGTGATGGCCTATACCGCCAGCCTGGATTTTCGTCCACACAGTAACATCAATCCATATCATTTTTCAGGAGGTGAAACATGAGTCAGTATAGAGACAGGGACAGAGCGCCTACCCAGCGCCCTTCGGACGCGGAGCTGCGCAAGATCATCACCGACCCAGAAGGCGCAGAAACGATGGTCACGTGGGCCGAAACGTTGGGAAAGCAACTCAAAGAGCAGGGGTTGGCGACCAACCAGATTCGCTCGCTCTTTGGCGAGGTGCGCCAGATTCAGGCCGAGTGGAGCATCGAGAACCGCCGTGCACACGCCAGACGCCGCCTGATCCTGCTCAAGCCCAAGATGGCCTACCGTGCTCGCAAGGAACGGGGTAAAGCAGTTTCGGACCTGGTAGATGTGCTACGGCCTTCACTGGACCTGGTCACAAAGGCCATTCCGCGCCCGGCCGACAGTCCTCCAGGCGGAAAAGACAACCAGGACGACAACTTTCAACGGTTTGCAGAATTCTTCGAGGCCATCCTGGCCTATCACAAAGCCTATGGCGGCAGTTAAGGAGGCGAACAATGGCTAACATCAAACTTGAAGGACGGGTGTTCATCACCTTTGACATCGAGACGGTGACCGGTTTGCACATCGGCGGCAGTGAGTCGGGCATCGAGATCGGCGGCGTGGATAAAACGGTCGTCCGCGACAAACTGACCAATCGCCCCTACATCCCCGGCTCTTCCCTGCGGGGCAAGATGCGCAGCCTGTTGGAGAAATATCGCGGGCTGGAGCAAAATCAGTCCATCGGACAAGGGCGAATTCACTCTTGTACCGACGAAAGCGAATATCCAAACTGCGACGTGTGCCAGGTCTTTGGCGTGCCGGGCGAACGTAAATTCGCCACGCCCACCCGCCTGGTGGTGCGCGACGTCCACCTGAGCGATGCCAGCGCCAAAGCGTTGGAAGATTCGGGCCGCACCGACCTGCCCTACACAGAGGTCAAAACCGAGGTCTCGATTGACCGCGTGACCTCGGCCGCCAACCCGCGCCAGATGGAGCGTGTGCCCGCCGGTAGCATCTTTGGCGGGAAAAGATCGGTAAAACACGACGGCGAGAAGGGAAAAAAGGGGGAAAAGGAAGAAATTGAGCAGCCGGCAGAACTGGTCTACAGCGTCTACAGCGGCGATGGCTGCACACCCGGCAAGGACATCGAGCGCCTGCGCACGGTCATCGAAGGGCTGCAATTGCTGGAAGACGATTACCTGGGTGGCCTCGGTTCGCGCGGCTCCGGCAAGGTGCGTTTGCAAAACATCAAGGTCAAAGCGCGCGCCCACGGCGAGATGGGTGAGCCGCAAACCCTCAAGGAATACAACGACCTGACTGCCCTGAGCCAGGCTGCAGAAGAGGTGCTCAGAGCCGTGAAGCAAGCCCTCCATGTGGGCTGAAAGGAGGCTGCGATGCCTGAGTTGACCGTGTACCGCCTGACCTTTGCGGGCGGGCTGCACGTCGGCGCGCGCGGGGTGGACCTGGCCGAAAGCAGCGTCAGCGTGCCTTCGGATACACTCCTCGCCGCGCTCCTGGACGCACACTGCCGTGCCGGAGGGCAGATCGAGAATTGGTTTATCCCTCCGGCAGAGCCGGATGCTTCCACGCGCGATTGCGCTTACCGGATCACGTCAGCCTTCCCGTATGCAGGCGAGGTGTACTTTTTCCCGATGCCGGTTCCGGCGCAGGTGTTTTTCTCCAACAGCCTGCTCCAAGACCGTCGCAAGGACGTCAAACGCATCCGCTTTGTCTCCGAAGGTATCCTGCGCAAGATGCTGGCCGGCAAGCTGCTGGACGATTGGCTTTTCCCGAAGGATGAAAAAGCCGAGCCGACAACCGGTGTGGCGCTCCAGGGCGGAGCCTTGTGGTTGACGTTGGCGGAGTGTGAACGTCTGCCTGACGTGTTGCGCCACGATGCCAAAACCAACAAGCCGATCCCGCCGCGCGCTTTGCGCCGCCACGCGGTCTATGCCGAAACCACAGTCCCTCGCGTGACGGTGAACCGCATCAATTCCGCCGCCAACATCTTTCATGCCGGACGGGTGACCTTCGCCGCCGGGTGCGGCCTGTGGTTCGGTTTGAGCGGGCAGCCGCCTGCCGACCTGACACGCGCCCTCCAGATGTTGAGTGAGGATGGCCTGGGCGGCGAGCGCGCTGCCGGCTACGGCGTCTTTTCCTGGTCCGTGGCGCCCCAACCGCTCGCATTGCCCGACCCGTCGCCCAACGGCGCGGCGCTGTTGCTGAGCCGCTACCACCCACGCGCCGGAGAAATCGCCGCCCTGCAACGCCCGGGCGCGGCGTATGAACTGACGGCAGTGGCCGGCTGGCTGCGCACTTGGGACGGCGCGGCCCAGCGCCGCCGCAGGCTCCGGCTGCTGCGCGAAGGAAGCGTGGTCTACCTGCCGGGCAGCGGCCCGTGGGGCGACGTGGTGGACGTGCGCCCAACCTACGAGAACCCGGCCGATGACCTGCCGCATCCCGTCTGGCGCGCCGGCCTGGCGCTGGCCGTGGGCTGGCCGTATTCATCGCAAGGAGGGCAAGATGCCTGATTACACCCTCTACAATGTCAAAGTAACCGTTTTATCCCCGTTACACATCGGCAGTGGGCGCGATCTGCTGAACGAGTACGATTACGCCATTTACCAGGGGCAAACCTGGCGCATCAACGAGGACACGCTGTTGGAAGCCCAGAACGTGGATGATCCGGCCATCGCCGACCGCCTGGCGCAAACGCCGCCGGCGCAATTGTTGCGCGCGCCGGCCGACTTCCGTCCCGACAGCCGCCTTTTCCGCTATGTCATCAAGGGCACGCCCAGAGCCACCGGGACAGGCGCGGAGGTGCGTGAACAATTCAAAGATGTCTACGACCGGCCCTACCTGCCCGGCACAACGCTCAAAGGCGCCTTGCGCACGGCGTTGGGCTGGCTGGCCTGGGAGAAGCGTGGCCTGCGCCCCGACCGCACGAAACTGGGCCGCGACCGGCGCTTTGCGGCGCAGCAGTACGAACACGAGTTGTTCGGGCGCGACCCCAACCACGACCTGCTGCGCGCGCTCCAGGTGGGCGATAGCGCGCCGGTCGGTGTCGACCGGTTGATGATTGTCAACGCGCGGGTGCTGAACCGTGGCGGTAAACCGGCTTCTCCCATCGAACTCGAGGCGCTACGGCCCGATACGGTCTTCGAGCTGACCCTGAAGATAGACAACGTGCTCTTTTCATCCTGGGCGCAAGCGCACGGCCTCAAAATGCCGGGGGCGGCGCTGCTGCGTGAATTACCCGGCGTCGTCCAGGCACACACGGCCCAACGTCTGGCCCGCGAAGCGGAGTGGTTTGCCCGCATCCCCGGCGCGGATAAAGTTGCGGCCTATTACCGGCAGTTGCGGGATACACGCCTGTCTCCGAGCGCCTTTTTCATCCAAATCGGTTGGGGCGCCGGCTGGGAGGGCAAAACGTTCGGCAGCCGCCTGCAGGCCGACAGCAACTTTATGGAGACCATTGTGCGCCATCCCAAAGAAGGCGGTTACGGCCTGGCGCGTGGGCAGCGCAAGCCCGGCGACCCCTTCCCCAAGAGTCGCCGCGTGCTGGTGCAGGTGCAGCGCGGCCCGGATGGACGCACGGTCGAGATTCCTCACTCGCCGTTGGGATGGGTGTTAGTGGAGATACACTAACCGCACAGTGAATTTTCCATTTTACCACGGAGACACAGAGGACACGAAGGTTTTTTATATGGGTTTCTCTGTATTCGCGGCAACTTGCCGCCGTGTGGGTGCATTTCAATTCGGGGGCAAAAGCCAGATAAACTCTGATTTAACCGCAGAGTTCGCTGAGAGCGCGGAAAAATTTCCGGTAACTCTGCGGACGCTGCGTGCTCTGCGGTGCAATCTAAGAAAAGTCGCCCCCATTCAGAAATGCACCCCGCCGTGTCTCTGTGGTGAATTTTTTAGCGTTCGTTTAGTATAATAGGAGGTGCGGATGACTCGCAAAGTGATAACCTTTCTCGGTAGAGACCCCAAAGATGCGCTTTATGAATGGCAAGGAAGAACATATCCCGGCAAAGTCTTCGCGCAAGCGTTACGTGAATTTGTAGACTTTGACGAGATGTTAGTTTTTGTTACCCCGTTAGCTCGAAATGAAACTTTTCCGGTTTTAGCCGAGCTACAAGATAAACGCATCCGCCCTGTAGATATTGTGGATGGAATGGATACCGAGAGTATGTGGAAGATTTTCCAGACCGTCCTTGACAATGTCGAAGAGGGGGAGACGGTTATTTTTGATATCACACATGGGTTCCGTTCCTTGCCATTTCTCGCTTTTCTGTTCATCGCTTATCTTAAATCAGCTAAAAACGTCACCATCCGTGCGGTATATTATGGCGCGTTTGAAATGCGCAAAGATGGTAAAACGCCCGTTCTGGACCTTTCGGAATTTGTTACTATGCTCGACTGGCTGACGGCCACCGAACAGTTTGTGCAAACGGGCAATGCGCGGGCGCTATCGGCGCTATTGAATCCCTCAAAACAATCCACAGGAGTATTGTTTGAGGCTGCAAATAACCTGGACAATATCTCACAGGCAGCGCGTTTGTGTCAACCCTTCACGCTGATGAAAGAGGTCGGCAAACTGGAGCAAGCCCTGAGAAACGCTCAACATGAGTTGCAAATCAGCGCGCCGCCGTTCGAGGTATTGCGCAGCCAGATCGTGAATGCTTTTGCGCAATTCCAGAATGATGGGCAAGATGTAGCACAAATGCTCCGCACAGAGTTTCATCTAGTACAATGGTACTATCAGAAGGGGCAGGTTGTCCAGGCGGTGACACTGGCGCGCGAGTGGCTTATTGACGCGGTGACGTATCGGTTAGGGCAACCTTTAGATTTTTTGATGCACAATCGAGATCCGTTTGAAAAGGCTATCTCTGGTGTGGCGCTGCTTGGAAAACCGCATCCCGAGATTCCTGACAGCATTTTCACGGAAAACGACCTTAACCGTTTTGGTGTAGAATTGCTCAAGTGGGCAGAAATTGAAACAATGAAACAACTCTGGACAGATTTGAAGAATGTCCGTAATCCACTTGACCATGCTGAACATCAACGGAAGAAAGAAAAAGAGAAGACGCTGCAAGCGTTGAACAAGTTACAGAATAAAATAGAGAAAGTGATGCATAGGTTATCCACTTTGGCTGAACAGTGGAATTTAGCCTAATTGTTTAAGCGACCTGAAGTTCTGCATCGCGCGCCTCGCGCATGGTGTGGAGGAGGGTAACAGCGTCGATGTCGTCGATAGGCTGGGTGGCGCGCAATTGCTCACTAAACGCCTGCGCCTGCTCCAACGCGGCTAACCGCGCGGCGCGATTGGCCTGTGCGCGTTGCAGTATCTGCCAATCGTGCAGACCGATCAAGACGGCCTGGGGGCGTTCGCCAACGGTCAGCAGCACCGCTTCACCTTCGGTGGTGACACGGTGAACCCATTCGGCGAGATGATGATTCGCCTGGTTAACGCTGACGGAAATCGTCATGTGCACCTCCAGAAAGGACAGTTTCAGAAGATCCAATTTTGCCTGGTCTGGATTGCCAGCTCCAGACCAGAACGGGGATCTGACGATCCCCGTGGAACATTTTTGGATCTACTGAGTTTACTTTAATTATACTCGAAATCGCAAATGATTGGAGATAGAACGATGCTCATCCTGAACTACTCCCACCCTCTCACCCCCGCCCACCTCGCGCAGATCGAGGCGCTCACCGGCGCGCCTGTGACCGAGGTGCGCGACATTCCCACGCAGCTCGATCTCGACACGCCCTTCGCCGAGCACGCGCCGGCGCTGGCCGAGGCCGCCGGCCTCACGCCGGCGCAGTGGCAGACGGAGGCGCTGCTGGTGGTGCCGCCCGCGCTGAACTTCGCCGCCGCCGCGCTGCTGGCCGAGCTGCACGGGCGCTGCGGTTACTTCCCGCCCATCGTGCGGCTCAAGCCGACGCCGGGCGCGCTCCCGCCGCGTTACGAAGTCGCCGAGATTGTCGACCTGCAGGCTATCCGGCAGGCGGCGCGCACACGGCGCTAGGGGGTGTGATGCACCTTAACATCCCCCTCAGGGGGCAATAATGAAATAGACAGTAGACAGTAGACGGTAGACGGTAGACAGGGGGGCAACTCACCATTCGCCATTCACCATTCGCCATTGGAGGTTGACCTATGGCCGCAGTGTATATTACCGAACAGGGCGCAAAGTTAGGCGTCGATTACCGCCGTTTGGAAGTCCGCAAAAGCGATGAGCACGGCAAGGAACAGGTGATTGCCGAATTCCCGCTCGGTCACGTGGAGCAGGTGGTGATCCTCGGCAATGTGGGGATCACCACCCCCGCGCTCAAGCGGCTGATGCAGGACGGCATCGATCTGGTCTTCCTGAGCATGGACGGCCAGTACTATGGGCGCATCCAGGGGGAGCTGACGCCGCATATTGCGCTGCGACGGGCGCAGTACCAGCGGCAAAACGAGGCGGCGTTCACCCTGGCGCTGGCGCAACGCATGGTGAGCGGCAAAATCCGCAATCAGCGGGTGTTGCTGCAACGCCAGAAGCGCGTCGGGCACTCGGAGCTGGAAGCAACGTTGGCGGCGCTGGACGATTACGAGGCGCGGGCCGCGCGCACGCAGACGCTCAACGCGCTGTTGGGGGTGGAAGGCAGCGCCACGGCGCGCTACTTCGATGGCTACCGGCTGCTGTTCGATCCCGTGTGGCAGTTCGACAACCGCAATCGCCGCCCGCCGCGCGATCCGATCAACGTGCTGCTCTCGTTCGGCTACACGTTGCTGACGCGGGCGGCGGAGAGCGCCGTGCAGACGGTGGGCCTGGACCCTTACGTGGGGTTTCTGCACAAGGATGTGTACAACCGGCCCTCGCTGGCGCTGGATGTGGTGGAAGAGTTCCGCCCGCTGATCGAGGGGCTGGTCCTGCACGTCTGCCACCACGATATGATCCACCCGGAGGATTTTCGCCCCGGTGACGAGGCGGCGGGGGAGCGCGCGTTGGTGATGGAACGCGACGCCGTCAAACGCTACGTTGCCGCTTACGAGGAGCGCATGGGCCGGGCCATCCAGCATCCGCGCACCGGGGAGATGTTGCCGCTGTGGCGCTTCATCGAGCTGCAAGCGCGGGAAGTGGCGCGTTGTCTGCGGGAAGGCACGCCGGAGTATCAGGCAGTAGTTTTTCGATAGGGCGAGTAACGAATAACGAATAACGAATAACGAATGGCGAATGGCGCACTTCGCATTTCGCCTTTCGCAACTCATCGCAGGAGGTATAAAGCACGATGACAACGTATGAGGGGTGGGAAAGCGGTATAGAAGCCGAGGGTAAGCCAGGGCCGTTATGGGAAAACTACGGCTATCGCAGGGCATTATTTGCTCAGGACTTACGCAAGTCGCCTGAATTTTACCGCCGAGGACGCAGAGAGCGCAGAAAATCTATAGTTTCTCAGCGTCCTCGGCGGCCTCTGCGGTGAAAAAATAGTCATGTCTGCGTAAGTCCTATGCTTATGATCTCGTGTGGCGCGATAGTGAGGATTGGCAAAAAGAACGGCGCAGTTGGCCGATTGTGGATCAAATCATCCGCAGCGCCGGTTCGATCAGCGCCAATATCGAAGAAGGGTTCGGACGAGGCTTTGGACGTGACGACGCGCGGTTTTTGAAAATCGCTTTAGGTTCAGCGCGCGAAACGCAAGGATGGTATTGGCGGGGGCGGCAACTTTTACGGGTCGAAGTTTACCAACACCGCGTCAAACTGCTGGATGAAATCATCGCCCTCCTCGTCGCCGAAATCAACCGCCAACTCCACTACAACTAACCGCCATTCGCCATTCGCCATTCGCCATTCGCTTTTCGCCATTCGCTATTCGCTATTCGCTATTCGCTATGCGCACACTGTATCTGATCAGCTACGATATTCCCGACGACAAGCGCCGGACGAAGATTATGCACCTGCTGGAAGGGTATGGGGAGCGGGTGCAGTACAGCGTGTTCGAAGTGTGGGCCGATGAGAAGCAGATCGACAAGTTGCGTCAACAGTTGGCCGGGTGGGTGAAAGCGCGCAAGGGGGAGAAGGAGAGAGGCGGCGCAGCGGAAGGCACAATCAGCGGCAGCGTGCGCATCTACCCGCTATGCGCGGCATGTCATCAAAAGCGCGAGGTGCACGGTGAAGGCCAACCGACCCAACACACCACGTTGCACATTATTTGAAATTGTAGTATGATGTGGTGCAGGCAAGCGTATGACACAAAAAAACAGGGTGAATTTGCCCCCTGCGGCGCGCGTCATACGCGCGCCGTGAGCCTGTGGGGCGCGCGGCCCCATCCCAGGCCCCAAAAGGGGGTCTGGTGGGGAATCCGCGCCCATCCACGCACCGGATCGAACGACAAAAGGGGATTCTGACCCCAGGGGAAAACAGGGGGTCAGAAAAGAGGCACTGCCCAAACGGGCATTACGACCAATTTGTTTGTGGTGTACGTCGCACTTGCCACGCTGGTCAGAAAAGAGGCACTGCCCAAACGGGCATTACGACAGATAAGACCATTGCGGATCGCGCTGGCTGTAGGCGATAGTCAGAAAAGAGGCACTGCCCAAACGGGCATTACGACCACCTCAACCGCCCAGCCGCGCGCGCGTAGCTTCTGTCAGAAAAGAGGCACTGCCCAAACGGGCATTACGACATATGGCAGTGGTTAGTGAAGCACTATCGCGCGGGCCGAGTCAGAAAAGAGGCACTGCCCAAACGGGCATTACGACGCCAGGGCTGCGCCGCGTCATCTGCGTGCGCCTCTTGCAGTCAGAAAAGAGGCACTGCCCAAACGGGCATTACGACTCAAAATAGTTCTCGCCAATCTCGACGCCGATAAACTTCGTCAGAAAAGAGGCACTGCCCAAACGGGCATTACGACTTGAGGAATCTGGCAGGTGAATTGCAGAAGCGGCTGAAAGGTCAGAAAAGAGGCACTGCCCAAACGGGCATTACGACCTTGCAGCGCCGACCCGGTATATGACACAACGTAGATACGGTCAGAAAAGAGGCACTGCCCAAACGGGCATTACGACCTCACCGTCAGCCGTGGCAGTGCGCGAGGATGACAAAACAAGTCAGAAAAGAGGCACTGCCCAAACGGGCATTACGACTAACCTGTGCATGTGCGGGCAATCCAGTTGAAGCCATCCACGTCAGAAAAGAGGCACTGCCCAAACGGGCATTACGACCCATAGCCTGTATGCTTAACGGGAAATCCTGGTCCAGTGTCGTCAGAAAAGAGGCACTGCCCAAACGGGCATTACGACCAATTAACGTGGCATTGTGACGCAGTTCTGACAATGCGTCAGAAAAGAGGCACTGCCCAAACGGGCATTACGACCTTGCTTGATAGTCCAGCGCTGGTTGTCAGCCCATTCATGTCAGAAAAGAGGCACTGCCCAAACGGGCATTACGACTTAGCTTTACGGTGTATAGACTGGTGTGGGTTGGGCTGCTGGTCAGAAAAGAGGCACTGCCCAAACGGGCATTACGACCGGCCTGCTACGGCATACCTAACCGGCGCGGCATTCGGCGTCAGAAAAGAGGCACTGCCCAAACGGGCATTACGACCAGCCGGTCACCCAACTGTTGCAGCACCAGCTCGTTAGTACGTCAGAAAAGAGGCACTGCCCAAACGGGCATTACGACGCTAGACTTACAATCTGCGCCCAACAACGTCACGTTCAAGTCAGAAAAGAGGCACTGCCCAAACGGGCATTACGACCGCGGACGTCAGGTGCAGACCAGTACCGAAATCGCGCAGGTCAGAAAAGAGGCACTGCCCAAACGGGCATTACGACTTATGAAGTGACAAAGAATGCAGTCGAAACCGGCTTCATAAATGTCAGAAAAGAGGCACTGCCCAAACGGGCATTACGACTCCACACCGCCGACCGTCACAGCCTCCCCGTCAAGTGTTGTCAGAAAAGAGGCACTGCCCAAACGGGCATTACGACTGGAAAACAGTTGAACCTGACTTCGGATGGATTAATGATGTCAGAAAAGAGGCACTGCCCAAACGGGCATTACGACGTTTTTGTCGGCGCGGGTGTGCGCGTTGGACGTATGGGTCAGAAAAGAGGCACTGCCCAAACGGGCATTACGACCTTCGCCGTCAGATCGCGGCAGCTCGTGCCCTGTACTGTCAGAAAAGAGGCACTGCCCAAACGGGCATTACGACCTGTCGTTGGAAGTCAAGAGCGAGAGCGCGAAACGCTTCAGTCAGAAAAGAGGCACTGCCCAAACGGGCATTACGACCCACGTGGTCATCGGGCCATTGTAGCCCTGGAACACAGGTAGTCAGAAAAGAGGCACTGCCCAAACGGGCATTACGACCCATCCTTCTCTAATTTTTCCGCCAATGTGCGCAAAGTATAGTCAGAAAAGAGGCACTGCCCAAACGGGCATTACGACTAGATTTGACCAGCCTTACCGAGACGCGAGAACCTGGTCAGAAAAGAGGCACTGCCCAAACGGGCATTACGACCCGGGTGCATCTCGTCTACCTCGTCAGGGTCTATGTCCGTCAGAAAAGAGGCACTGCCCAAACGGGCATTACGACTGCCATTGTCTACCCGCGCGGAGACGACAAACCAGATGTGTCAGAAAAGAGGCACTGCCCAAACGGGCATTACGACCGTGCGGACGGCGCAGGTGGACTTCGATTTCCATTTACGTCAGAAAAGAGGCACTGCCCAAACGGGCATTACGACGGATGATGAACAGGATGAACAGTTTACGTTTCATAGGAGTCAGAAAAGAGGCACTGCCCAAACGGGCATTACGACTCAATGCAAGAAACTGGCCCCGGCTAGCAACTGCAAAAAGTCAGAAAAGAGGCACTGCCCAAACGGGCATTACGACCATTCTATATCCTCCTCAAACTTCTTCGCAAACTTAAGTCAGAAAAGAGGCACTGCCCAAACGGGCATTACGACTTACCAAAACATAATGGGCTACTCAGAACTGCTACAATGTCAGAAAAGAGGCACTGCCCAAACGGGCATTACGACGAAGGTATTCTTTACACGACTCGCAAACTGTCCCGATAAAGTCAGAAAAGAGGCACTGCCCAAACGGGCATTACGACTTGTTTCTAACGCAAAGGGGTGATTTATGCAATATCAGTCAGAAAAGAGGCACTGCCCAAACGGGCATTACGACGCGCTTGTTGAGGCCGCCAGTCGCGCGGGTCAGTCCCGAGTCAGAAAAGAGGCACTGCCCAAACGGGCATTACGACATATCCGACGCCAATTGAACCATCCCCGCGAACGGGGACGAGTCAGAAAAGAGGCACTGCCCAAACGGGAGGGTTGGATCATATTTTTACGGTTACGATATGATTACGCTATGGAGCGGCGGCGCGCAGAAACGATTACGCTTATGCGGCTCCGGTAACCCTTTGGAAGTATCACGCGGCTAAAAAATGC
>Ga0073932_1003763_pt1 | contig 19480 bp, 13 predicted proteins | sample DewCreD2012metaG_FD_76967 | JGI IMG/M metagenome (GOLD analysis project Ga0073932, IMG submission 76967) | Hot spring sediment bacterial and archeal communities from British Columbia, Canada, to study Microbial Dark Matter (Phase II) - Dewar... ...
AGCGAGCGCCGAGAGATTAGAGAGTAAACGGTGACTAGAAAAGAGCGAGAACAAGAGAGCGAGATTGGAATGATAAATATAGCGAGGGGGTCGCGGAGCAAAACGCGGGAGCGTTTTGCGAGGCGACCAATTCCCGTCACACAGGTTAGTAAAGGAAGAAAGAAAGTAAAAGAAAAAAAGATAATTGAAATATAAGCAGAGATGTATTAATTTATAAACCGACAATCAACAATCGGCAATCGACAAAGTATTTATGGTGGGTGTAGCTCAATGGTTAGAGCACCAGGTTGTGGCCCTGGGGGCTGCGGGTTCAATTCCCGTCACTCACCCCATAATTAAGGATGAGGATGAGGATAAGGATGAGGATGAGGATGAGGATAAGGATGAGGATGAGGATGAGGATAAGGATGAGGATGAGGATGAGGAGAGAGGATTATAAAGGTATGATGCAGAAAATTTATTATTCTATGTATATGTTTAAAATCGTCAATCGACAAACGGCAATTGACAAAGTAGTTATAGCGCCTGTAGATCAGTGGATTAGAGCATAGGCCTCCGGAGCCTTGTGCGGGGGCTGAAGTCCTGAAAGGACGAAAGGCGAGCGAGCGCCGAGAGATTAGAGAGTAAACGGTGACTAGAAAAGAGCGAGAACAAGAGAGCGAGATTGGAATGATAAATATAGCGAGGGGGTCGCGGAGCAAAACGCGGAAGCGTTTTGCGAGGTGACCGATTCCCTCCAACAGGTTAGAAAAGAAAAAGAGATAAGTAAGATAAAAAAGAGAGAAAAAGGATACAAAGAAAGCGCCTGTAGCTCAGTGGATTAGAGCATAGGCCTCCGGAGCCTTGTGCGGGGGTTCGATTCCCTCCAGGCGCGCCAGATATATTATAAGGCGCACTGCTTAAAATAAATAGCGTGCCCGTAGCTCAGCTGGATAGAGCAACAGCCTTCTAAGCTGTGGGTCGGGAGTTCGAATCTCTCCGGGCACGCCAAAAGAGATAATATCTCTTACAATGAAATTCAAGGGTATATTTTATAAAATTAAAAATCAATAATTGTAAGTTAAAATACAGATAAGGTGTTTATGAAATCAAAATATCAGAAATCTAAAAAACAACATAAATTAACTATAATTATTATTGGAATTGTAGCAACCATATTTGCAATAATAATTACGTCAACAGGTCTTTTTAAAACACTTGAATCCCGCTCCATTGACTGGAGATTTAATTTAAGGGGGAAAATACAACCTACATCTCCGGTTGTTATCGTTGCGATTGACGATGCTTCATTTGCAAATATGCCAGAGCGCTGGACCTGGCCAAGAACTTTTTATGCAAAGGTAACAGAAAATCTAAAAAAATGGGGCGCAAAGGCAATTGTTTTTGACATGGTTTTTTCAGAACCAACTGCAAAAAATCCAAAAGAAGATAAAATTTTTGCAGATGCGGTAAAAAAAGCAGGTAATGTAATATTAGGCCTTGCAATATTGCAGGAAAATATAGGTAAGGGTTCTGCAACCAGAATACTTTATCCTATTAAAGAATTAAAAGATTCTGCTTTTGATTTAGGCCTTGTTCATCATAGATTTTCCGAAACTGACTCGCATATAAGAGAAACATATTTGTTTTTGAAAAATGAAGATGAAATTTTTTATTCAATGTCTCTTCAAGCATTAGGTTTATATTACGGACTAAAAAAGCAGGATTTAAAAATTAATAATGACCAGATAATCTGGGGTAATTTAAATATACATATTTATAAAGGTAATTTATGCATAATAAATTTTATAGGACCTCCTGGAACATTTACAACTGTGCCTTTTTATAAAGTATATTATGGCAAAGATATTAATAAAAATATTTTTAAGGATAAAATAGTAATAATTGGTTCAACATCTGAACTTTTGCATGATGTTTTTTTGACTTCTTTTTCAATTGGTGAAGTAGAATTGCCAAATGGACAAACAGAAAAAACAACAGTAATGATGCCGGGAGTTGAAATACATGCAAATGTGATTAATACAATTTTTTCAAATAATTATTTAAAAAGAATGGATCCTGTTTCAGGCTTGTTGCTTGTGTTATCAATAGGTATTATAACCAGTTTTTTATTATTTAATATAAAGGCATGGCATGGTTTAATAGTTGTTGCCATCGAAATTGCAATATTTTTTTTTATAGCAACTTATTTATTTAATGTAAAAAATTATATTATTGATTTTGTCAATCCTGTTTTTTCTGTTGTGTTTTGTTATCTTGCAATTTCTACATACAAAGTTGGTGTAGAAGAAAAGGAAAAAAGAAAAATAAAAAATATATTTTCAAAATATTTATCATCAAATATTGTTGAAGAATTGATAAAAAGCGAAGATATAAAATTAGGCGGCGAGAGAAAAGAGATAACTGTTTTGTTTTCTGATATAAGAGGATTTACATCAATGTCAGAAAAGTTAACTCCGGAAGAGGTTGTTGCATTATTAAATGAATATTTATCAGAGATGACAGATGCTATTTTTACTTATGGTGGCACTCTTGATAAATTTATTGGAGATGCAGTAATGGCAATATTTGGGACACCCAGGTTCCAAAAAGACCATGCTTTAAGAGCAGTTAAAACCGGCTTTCTTATGCTAAATAAATTAACCATGCTTAATGAAAAATGGGAAAAACAGGGAAAACAAAAATTTAAAATAGGCATAGGTATTAATACAGGAATTGCTGTTGCGGGCAATATGGGGTCTATGAAACGGATGGAATATACTGTTATAGGTGATACTGTAAATCTTGCATCAAGATTAGAATCATTAAACAAAGATCTCGACACTCAATTTTTAATCAGTGAATCCACATATGAACAGGTAAAAAACTTTGTAAAAGTAAGAAGATTTGATAATGTTGCAATAAAAGGCAAGCAGGAAAGATTAATTGTTTATGAAGTTGTTGAGCCGGTTTTGTAATAAAAATATGAAAATAAAAATAAATTTTTTCTTAATTCTTTTTCTTTTATTTATAAATATTCAGGCATCAGAAAATATATGTCTTAATAAAATTAAATATTCTGATGGAAGAAGCATATATTATTTTCAGGGTGCAAAAGTAATTTGTTCACCAGATGCAGATGTAAAGATTTATAAAAATATTATCAAATTAACAAAAGGGAAACTGTGGGTTACAGCAGCTGGCTCAACTTTATTAAAAATTATTTACAAAAAAATACAAATTGAAGTAAATAGAGCAACTGTTGATATAAATTCAGAAAAAAACACATTATTTATTTTTAATGGTTTTGTATATATGAATGGGAATCGTGTTAATAAAGGTCAGAATATAAATTTAAAAAATTTTAAAATAAACAAAACAGAAAATCCAGATACCTGGCAAGAAGAAAATATAAAAGCAGAAATTACCTCTGTTTCATTGGAAACACAGGCAAAAGATGAAATAAAAGATAAATTTAATAAAAAGATATATGAAATTTTAACGGATAATTATTTAACATCAGGAAAAGATGAAAATGAATTTTTAATAAAACTGACTATTTCTGAAAAAGACAATACTGTAAAAGGAACAATTAATAATATTATAAATGAAAAAATAATAGGTATAATAGATGAGAAATTAAATGATGGAAATTATCAATCATTTCCTGTTGAGTATGCTGCAGTTAAAACCGGAAACAATCTTATATCCATAATTAATTCATTTATGGAAGGCGAATTATATAAAGGCAGAACAATTGCAATAGAAACATCGCAATTAAATGATACAGATTTAAATGTTTTGAAAAATATTTTATTGAATATTTCTGGTTTGAAAATAATAGAAGAAAAAAGTTATTATAAGATAAAACATATAATAAGAGTTAATTATATTGGTAATGGATACGATATTGCTGAAATTATCAAAGATAAAAGTAATAAATTTAAAATATGGTATATTTCAAAAAGTAATATAAAAATAAAAGTTCAAAATTGATTGTATTTTACATAAAAAAACATTATAATATTATAACAAAAATTTTATTACGCGAGGACCATCCCGTAAAATGAAAACCAGGAGGTTTTCATTACGGGACAAAAAACAAGTAAGTTAAATAAAAGCGAGGATGGCGGAATTGGCAGACGCGCCAGACTTAGGATCTGGTCCGATTCCGGGTGTGGGTTCAAGTCCCTCTCCTCGCACCATTTTAATTTTAAAGGAGGATATAAATGAAATATGAAATAAAAAGTGAAAAAAATTGTACAAAAGTTATAGAAGTAAATCTTGATGCAACAGATATAGTTCCAGTTTATAAAAAGGTGTTAAACAATGTAAAAGAGAATGCACAGGTAGATGGCTATAGAAAAGGTAAAGCACCGGAAGAAGTAGTAAAAAAAATGTATGAAAAAACAATAAATGAAGAAGTTCAGAAAGATATAATTCTTGAAACAGCCAAAAAGATATTAGATGAAACCAGATTACATATTGTTGTTGACCCTGTATTAGGCGATGTCAAAGCAGATATACCCCAAAAAATAGATTTTAAAATAATAGTTGAAGTAAATCCGGAGTTTGAAATAAAGGATCATAATGAAATAAAGGTTGATTTAAAAGATTTTAAAGAAGTTACACAGGAAGATATTAACAGGGAAGTAAACAGAATAAGACAATCAAGAGGTGTTTTAAAAGAATCACAGAAAGAGGATATAAAAGATGGTGATTATGTGGTAGCTTCTATTATTGGTTTTGTTGATGGAAAACCAGAATCAGATTTAGCAGCAGAAGATGAGTTAATAAAAATAGGAGAAGGAAACATATTACCCGATATAGAAAATGGAATAAAAAATATGAAAAAGGGAGAGGAAAAAGAGATAAAAACAAAATTACCTGATAATTATAGTAATAAAAAGTTTGCAGGTAAAGAGGTTTTATTTAAAATCAAGATAAAAGCAATAAAAGAACTGGAAGTTCCTGAGTTTAATGATGAATTTGTAAAATCACTTGGCGGTCCTTTTAAAACAAAAGATGAGTTATTAGAAATAATAAAAAGTGAACTTACCAAATATTTAAAACAACAAATAAGATTACAAAATATTGATATGATTTTTAATGAACTTTTAAAAGATAATCAATTTGAGGTTTCAAGAAGTTTGGTAGAAATGGAAACCAATAATCTTTTGAGACGTTATGAAAATCAATTGCTTTCTCAGGGGTTATCTGTGGAAAAATTAGGGCTTGACAGAGCAAAGATACGGGAAACATATTTAAAAACAGCAGAAGAAAATGTCCGGCTACGTTATATTTTAAGAAGAATAGGAGAAACAGAAAAATTTGAAATAACAGATAGTGATGTTGAAAATGAAATTAAACGGGTTGCCAGTGAAAACAAAGAAGATGTTGATGCGATGATAAAAAGGGCAAAACCAAACTGGGACCTTTTAAAAGCACAATTACTGGAAGATAAAGTTATAAATAAACTTTTGGAAATTGCAGCAAACAACAAAGGTAAATAATATTATTTGATGGAGGTGAACTGTGAGTTTAATACCTATAGTTATTGAACAGGGGGATAGAGGTGAAAGAGCATATGATATTTATTCCCGCTTGTTAAAAGAAAGAATAGTTTTTGTTGGTATGCCAATAGATGATGATATTGCCAATCTCATTATTGCACAGCTTTTATTTTTAGATGGAGAGGATTCAGGCAAAGAAATTTCTTTATATATAAACAGTCCTGGTGGAATAGTGAGTTCTGGTATGGCAATATATGATACAATGCAATATGTAAAGTCACCAATTACTACTATTTGTGTTGGCCAGGCTGCAAGTATGGCTGCAGTGCTTCTTGCAGCTGGAACAAAAGGAAAAAGATATGCATTGCCAAACTCAAGGATATTAATTCATCAGCCAATGGGTGGTGTTCAGGGACAGGCAACTGATATTGATATACATGCAAAGGAAATTTTAAAATTAAGAGAACGACTTAATAAAATTTTATCAAAACACACAGGACAATCGCTTAAAAAAATAGAAAAAGATACAGACAGGGACTATTATATGACAGCAGAAGAAGCCAAGGAATATGGTATAATTGATGAAATTATTGAAACAAGAAAAGATAAAGCAAAGGAAGAAAAATAAATATGTATAAATGTTCATTTTGCGGTAAAAAAGAAAAAGATGTAGAGAAGATAATTATTTCTGACGGCGTTGCTATATGCAACGAATGTATAGAGATATTTAAAGAAGTTAATGCACAGGAAGAAAAATACGAGCCCCATAAAAAATTACCGACTCCAAAAGAAATAAAAAGTTTTCTTGACCAGTATGTAATTTCTCAGGAAAGAGCAAAAAAAATTTTATCTGTTGCAGTATATAATCATTATAAAAGAATAATGTTAAATGAAAAAAATGATGTTGAAATGCAAAAATCCAATATTCTTTTGATAGGCCCGACTGGTTCAGGCAAAACACTTCTCGCTGAAACACTTGCAAAAATGTTACATGTTCCTTTTGCTATTTCTGATGCTACAACATTAACAGAAGCAGGTTATGTTGGTGAAGACGTGGAAAATATTATTTTACGTTTGCTCGAAAATGCAAATTTCAATATACCAATGGCTGAAAAAGGGATTGTTTATATAGATGAAATTGATAAAATCGCCAAAAAATCGGAAAATGTATCAATAACAAGAGATGTATCAGGAGAAGGAGTACAACAGGCACTTTTAAAAATACTGGAAGGAACAATTGCAAACATACCACCCAAAGGTGGCAGGAAACATCCTTATCAGGAATATATTAAGGTAAATACTAAAAATATTTTATTTATTGTGGGCGGAGCTTTTGTTGGGCTTGAAAAAATTGTTCAAAAAAGATTACAGAAAAAGATTTTTGGTTATAAAAACAAGGAAGAAGCAAGCGTAATGGTAAAAGACAGATATGAAATACTTTTGCAAACATTACCTGCTGATTTAATAAAGTTTGGAATGATACCTGAATTTGTTGGAAGAATACCGGTTATAGCAACTCTGTCAGATTTAACAGAGCATGAATTAATAGATATTCTTGAAAAACCTAAAAATTCAATTTTAAAGCAGTATGAAATTTTATTAAAACATGATGGTGTGGATTTTAAATTTACAGAAGATGCAAAAATTGCAGTTGCACGTGAAGCAATAAAAAAAGAAATAGGCGCAAGAGGACTGCGGTCAATTATTGAATCAATAATGATGGATATTATGTATGAAATTCCTTCTGTTAAAGGTGCAAAAGAAGTTGTTGTTGATTCAGATATTGTAAATGGCAAGAAAGATAAACTGGAAGCAATTAAAAAAGATAAGATTGCATAATATGGTGGGGAATTAAATGGCAGATATTAATGAAAAGAAAGATTTATTAGAAAATAAAGAAGAAAAAGTTCCTTTGCTTGCATTAAGGGATTTAGTAATTTTCCCCAATATGGTTATACCTCTTTTTGTCGGAAGGGAGAAATCAATAAAAGCACTGGAAGTTGCAATGGAACGTGACAGAATAATTTTTTTAGTGGCACAAAAAGATGCAAGAACCGATGACCCTCAAAAAAAAGATATTTATGAAATAGGAACATTATCTGAAATACTCCAGATTTTAAAACTTCCGGATGGTGCTATTCGTGTATTAGTAGAAGGATTAACAAGGGTAAAAATAAAAGAATATTTACAGGAAGACCCGTATTTTGAAGTTTCTATAGATAGAATAAATGAAAATACAGAAAAAACCAAAGAAACAGAAGCATTGATGCGTATGGTGATGGATGAATTTCAAAAATATGTAAAGATGAATAAAAAGATACCACCGGAAACACTTATGTCTGTCTCTGAAATTGACAATCCCGGGAGGCTGGCTGATGTCATAGCAGCGCATATTTTTTTAAAACATGAAGAAAAGCAAAATTTGTTAGAATTAGAAGATCCAACCAAAAGACTGCAACAACTTTCAATTTATTTGAACAGAGAAAATGAAATACTTGATATTGAAAAGAAAATACAGGGAAAAGTTAAAAATCAGTTAGAAAAATCACAACGCGAATATTATTTATATGAGCAGTTAAAGGCAATACAAAAGGAACTTGGAAAATCAGATTCAACATATAATGAAGTTGAAGAATTGCGTTCTAAAATAAAAAAAGCAAAAATGTCAAAAGATGCAGAAGACAAAGCATTAAAAGAACTATCCCGTCTGGAAAAAATGATGCCGATGTCAGCAGAAGCAACGGTTATTAGAACTTATCTTGACTGGCTTATATCTCTTCCATGGAATTTTAAAACCAAAGAAAAAATTGACATTAAGAATGTTGAAAAAATTTTAGAAGAAGACCATTATGGATTAGAAAAACCCAAGGAAAGAATAATTGAATATCTTGCTGTAAAGAAAAATATAAAAGAAAAAAAAGTTACAGATCCTATTTTATGTTTTGTAGGCCCCCCTGGTGTGGGTAAAACATCGCTTGCGCGTTCAATTGCAAGGGCAATGGGCAGGAATTTTGTAAGAATATCATTAGGTGGTGTGAGAGATGAAGCAGAGATAAGAGGACACAGAAGAACTTATATTGGAGCAATGCCGGGTAGAATTATACAATCCCTTCGCAAAGCAAAATCAAAAAATCCGGTATTTTTAATGGATGAAGTTGATAAAATGTCTTCTGATTTCAGGGGCGACCCTGCCGCTGCTTTACTTGAGGTTTTAGATCCTGAGCAGAATAACACATTTATGGACCATTATCTTGATACAGAATTTGATTTGTCAGATGTTATGTTTATCACAACAGCAAATAATTTGTATGATATTCCGTTGCCTTTGCAGGATAGAATGGAAATAATAGAAATAAACAGTTATACCGATTATGAAAAATTAAATATTGCGAAAAAATTTTTAATTCCAAAGCAGTTAAAACAGCATGGATTAACTGAAAAAGATATTGAAATAAATGATAACGCAGTTATGTCAATCATACATAATTATACAAAAGAAGCAGGTGTTCGTAATTTAGAAAGAGAAATAAAAGCATTATGCAGAAAAGTTACAAAGATAAAGGTAAGTGAGGCAAAGTTTAAAAAAATTATTATTACTGAAGAGAACATAAATAAATTTTTAGGTGTGCCAAAGTTTTTAGATGTCCCAACCAAAGATGTAAACGGTATTGGCATAGCAACCGGACTTGCGTGGACTGAATTTGGTGGCGATGTTTTAGTTATTGAGTCATCTATAGTAAAAGGCAAAGGCATATTAATTCTTACCGGCAAATTGGGTGAAGTTATGAAAGAATCAGGTCAGGCAGCCTTAAGTTATATACGTTCAAGGGCAAAAAAATTAGGCATAAAAGAAGACATATTTTCAAAAACAGATATCCATGTCCATGTTCCCGAGGGCGCAATTCCAAAGGATGGCCCTTCTGCGGGAATTACAATTGCAACATCTTTAATTTCAGCTTTTATAAAAAAGCCGGTTAGAAAAGATTTGGCAATGACAGGCGAAATTACATTAACAGGCAGGGTTCTTCCAATAGGAGGATTAAAAGAAAAAACACTTGCAGCACATAGAAATGGTATAAAAGAAGTAATAATACCTGATTATAATCGTAAGGATTACTCAGAACTCCCTGATTATATAAAGAAAAATTTAAAATTTCATTTTGTAAAGACAATGGATGAAGTGATTAAAATTGCTATAAATAAAAAATAAATTTTTATTTGAATTTTTCATATATTATTAAATTTTCATTTATTTTATCCCATATAATATTTTTGGAATTCTTTTTATACCAGATATTTCCATAAACGTTAGTATAATTATTATTTAAATAGGTAAAAATTGTATCCGGGGCATGCCAGATTTCAATTACATCTGGTTTTAAATATATAAGTGAATAAAAATAGTTGGATTTTAAATGTCCAGGATAAAAATATTTTAATTTATCAAGTAATTTCATACTTTTATCCGGAGTTTTCATTTTTGTTTTTGCTATTATTCTATCGTTTTTTCCTAAAATATCATGGCATTTTTTATCAGTAAAATATGGGACTATGCCTGCAGCAGTTACAGCAATCAGTGCATCTTTTGTAGTTGTGTTTTTTATAAATAGCGCTCTATTTAATAACATTTCATTTGATTTAATATGTAAAGTAGGTTTTATAATTAAAAAAAATTCTTTTAAACTGGAAATCCCTTTTAAAGAATTAAAACTTAATAATGATAAAAATGCAATTAATAGTAAAATAGATTTTTTAACCATTTGATTTTTATCAAATATGATAAAAAATTTTTCTTTTAAATATAATAAAAAACTTTTTAAACCTATGGAATAAATTATGAAAAATTGTGGCATAACTATAGATATATAACGATTGCTTCCACCCCACATTTCCCAGGCATCCCCGCCTACATAAATACTATAAAGAGATTGGATTGAAAATAATATTAACAAAAAAATTAATTTAATATTTCTTAAAAAATAAACTGCGATAAAAGGAATTAAAAATAAAATAGGATTCATAAAATAAACAAAAGATAAATAAACCAAAAAGCCACGGGCAATTCTTAAAAAAAACGGGTAACCGGTCATTTTTAAATAATATGTGTTTGGTAATAAATCATTAAAGTAAAAAAATCTAAACAATTCTTGACCGACAAAAAAAGTGATAAATATCAAAATCCCGGATATTAAATGCTTTATTTTATTATTATAATCAACTATGAACATAAAAAGTGTAATAAAAAGTAATATAAACAAAGTATCTATTCTTATTAAAATCAAAATTCCGGATAATAAATAAGGTATAAAATTAAATTTTTTGTTTTCGAGCGAAAAAAATATTTTATAAGTAATTATTAAAATGATTAAAGTTAATATACCAACTTCCATCCCCATTAATGTCCAATAGTTTAATGGTAAATAAAATATAGTTAAAATAACAGATAAAAATTTTGTAAACTTATCACATTTTAAAAGTTCAGTAATTTTAAAAACATATATGCCAATAAATATGATAAAAATTATACCGGTTATTTGAATAAATAAACATATATAATTTTCTGGTATATGCAATATATGGGGTATAACCATAAAAAGAGTCCATAGCGGATTTGTGAATCCTTCAATCGGATTTTCCCCGATATTCCAGACCAAACCATAACCAGATGATAAATTTTTAGCATAACGCATTGAAATCATAGCATCGTCAAAAAGTAAAAACCATAATTTTTTATCAATGTAACAAGATGTTCTGTAAATAAAAAAAGAACTATATATTAAATAAAAAATAAAAACAAGTAATAAAGATTTTTTTAAATTCATAGAATATTCTCTTTAATTTTTAAGTTTAAAAACTTTCCATTTATTTATTTTATCATAAAGATAATATTTTTTATCTATAAAGTTTAGTACGTCAATAAAATAAACAGGCAAAGCATTGTCAAAACCAAAACTCGATAATTGGGATATGAATTTTTTTGATGCTTCAGAATTTGTGTCTTCGGCAAAAAAACCAATACAATCAATAATAAATTCAGGTTTGTTATCTGATAAATCATTATAAAAAATATCAAAATCAGTTTTTGTTGCATATTTGTAATTAAGCAAAGGATAAATATAAGTATATTTACTTGGTGATTTTCTTTTAGTTACAAAATTTAAACGTGTTTCTGTTCCTAAAAAATAGATAGAATCATTTTGGTTTGTGTTTTCAAGTATCCATTTTATTACATCATAATCATAACCAGTAGTATATTTGCTGGAATTTATATTAATGAAGTTTTTATTTTTTATTTTAAATTTTATTGCAAATTCCATATTAGAAGTTGCACCGCTTAATATAAAAATTAAAAATAAAATTACAATTGATATATAAATTTTTGTATTTTTTAAAATAAAATCAAATAAAATAGCAGATAATAATGAAAGAGATGGAATTAATTGAACAAAGTAATGGTTGTAATATCTTTTACTTAAAGATAAAAAATAGAAGTCAAAAATTGTTAAAATTAATAAAAAAATGCCAAATGGTTTAAAATTATAGGTTTTTTTAAAGATAATATTGAAAAATAAAATTAAAATACCAAAAATTGCACAAATTAATAATATGGGTCTTTTAAACAGAAAACTGTTTGTAAAATTAAAAAAGAAAGATTTTTTTAATAATTTTATATATAACATATTGTATAAAAAAACCTGATTTAAAAAATCGTAAAGTGCATTATTTAAAATAAAATATAATAAAATTAAAAAAACAGGAATTAAAAATCCAAGGAAAAATAAAAAAAAATATATTAATTTTTCTTTAAAAGAAATTTTTAAAAATAATAAAAAAATTAAAATTGGAAATACAATTGAGATTCCTGTTTGTTTAAAAAAAAATGAAATTGCAGCAAAAATACCTGAGAGAAATAACAAGTTCCATTTTTTATTATTATAAAAAAGAAAAAATAAATAAATTGAAATAATCGCTGGTAAAACCTGATAAGTTTCTGTCATGCCGTAGCATTCAGAAAAACTCATATTGCTAAAATATAAAGTAAATAATAGTGTTGTTAAAAGGGTTGTCTTGAAATTGAAAAATTGTAATATTAACAAAAAAACAAAAATAGATGCAATAAAAATCCAGAAACATTCAAAAATTGCAATTGTTTTACTTTCTTTGGGGAAAAATTTAAATAATAATCCATTTAAAAAATAGATCAGAGGTGGCTTATGGTCCCATGAATCTTTATAAGGAATTTTATTTTCAGCAACAAGTTGACCAATATATAGAAATACCCCAGTGTCTTTTTGCGGAAATAAATAAAAAGTATGCAAACGCATTACAAAAATGATATTAAAAATATATAAAAACAATAAAAAAAATATGGAAATTTTTCTCATTAAAAAATCCTTTAATGTATTATATTTTTTCTTGCTATTAAATGATATTTATAATAAACTAAAAAAAATAAAAACTCAATAAAATTAAGGTAAAAAATGGATTTAATAATTATTCATGACAGCGAAATCAAGTATTTTGAGGCATTAAAAGAACTTGAAAATGAAAAAAAAATAAAAATTGCTACTTTCTATCTACATTTCATTAAATTTTTTTTTAAGGGTTTAATAAGAAGAAATTTAAAAATGATTATAAAATCAATATTCTCATTTATTTTTTATTTAAATAGTTTTTTAATAAAAAACAAAATAATATTGATGGGTATTGCCCCGTATGATTTTAGATTGATTTTTTGGGTACATTTATTAAATAAAAATAAAGTTATATTTCACAATTCCTGGCCATACTGGACTGAGAATGATTATCCGGAAAAAGTAAAATTTGGAAAAAATTTTACTTTAAAAACTTGGGAGAAATTTATATGTCATAAGAATTTATATATAGTTAATATATTGGAAAAAGCAAAATTCGAAATAATAAAAAAATATAATAAAGATAAAGATAAAATTTTTATTATCCCACATTGTTATAATCCGTATTATTTTTATTTAAATAATGATAAACATAACGAAATAAAAATATTGTATGTCGGCAGATTTGTCAGAGAAAAAGGATTGGAATATCTGAGGGATATTATAGAAAATTTCAAAAATGTTAAATTTGGAATAATAGGCGAGGGGAAGGATAAATATATTTTACAAAATGTTTTAAAAAAACAAAATGTTTTGTATTATGGTTATATAGGGAATAAAAAAAGGTTGGGTGAAATAATGAGGGAATATGATATTTTGTTACTACCATCATATAAAACAAATAACTGGGAGGAAGTATTTGGAATAGTTTTAATAGAGGCAATGGCTTGCGGTTTGGTTTGTATTTCAACAGATTGTATAGGTCCTTTACATATTGTTAAAGATATGGAAAATGGCATAATTGTGAAACAAAAGGATTTAAGAATGTTGATAGAAAAAATAAAATTAGTTATGGAAAAAAATGATTTAAGAGAAAAAATAAAAGAAAAAGCATTGAAAAGCATAGAATTTTATAAAATTGAAAATGTAAAAAGGTTATGGCTTGATGTTATTAATAAAATATCTAATGGTGAATTCAATGCCATCAATTAAAAAAAATTATTTTTACAATGTTTTATTAACATCTACAAACATAATTGCTCCTTTAATAATTTATCCTTATGTGTTGAGAATATTAGGGCCCGCCGGTATTGGTAAAGTTAATTTTGCAATGTCAATTATGGGCTATTTTTTAATGATTGCACAATTTGGTATACCCCTTTATGGTATAAAAGAAATAGCCAAAGTTCGTGACAATAAGGAAAAGTTAAGTAAAGTTTTTTCTGAATTGTTTTTGATTAATACAATTACATTTATTTTGTCTTTTGTTTTTTATTTAATTTTGGTCATCACTATTCCAAAATTCAGGGGGGATTTTGTTTTATATTTTGTAGTTGGAACAAATTTGATTTTTAATTTGTTTACTATTGATTGGTTTTATAGTGGTTTGGAAGAATATAAATATATCACGCTACGAAGTGTTAGTGTAAGAATTTTATATATTATTTTAATTTATTTTGTTATTAAGTCTGAAAATGATTATACAAAATATGCAATGTTAGGTGTATTGTCATTGGCGTTATCTAATTTTGTCAATATTTTGTTTTTATTCAAAAGAGTTAAATTTATATTAAAGGGTCTTGAGTTTAAGAAATATTTAAAACCAATTTTTTGGATTTTTTTATCAGCTGTTATAGGAAGTTTTTATAATAAAATGGATGTTGTTTTACTTGGATTTTTAACAGATGAAAAATATGTTGGATTTTATACTACGAATAGAAGAATAACATCATTAATTCTTTCTTTTGTGAGTGCACTTGGCACAGTATTAATTCCCAGATTGTCATATTATATTAATAATAATATGAAAAATGAATATAAAGAAATAGCAGAAAAATCAATAAATTTTATATATTTCTTGTCTGTCCCGACAATTATTATTTTGATTTTACTTGCAAAAGAGATAATATTATTCTTTGGAGGAGAAAAATTTTTACCAGCCACCTTGTCATTGCAACTTATTTCATTTCAAATATTAATAACTTCTATAGCAACATTTTTTGGATTTCAGGTTATACTTGCTAATAATGATGAAAGGTCAATGATGCTTGTTAACATTTCTGGCGCAATTGTAAATGTTACGATAAATATTTTATTTATTAAAAAATTTTTACATAATGCTCCAAGTATTGCTATTGTTATTTCAGAGACAGCTGTAGTTATAACACAGATTTTACTTGCAAAAAAATATATAAATTTTAATGTTTTTACATTTAAAAGTTTAAATTATTTTATAGGTGGACTTTTTATGTGCATTTCAATTATTGTTTTAAAGTATATTTTTATAAATTTAAATTTTATATTTATGCTTATTGTTTTTTCTGCCGTTTCAATTTTTGTATATTGTGTTTATCTATTAATAGTAAAAGATAAAATTATTTTTTTGATTTTAAATAGTATTACTAAAAAAATAGGTTTGCAAAATGCAAAATAAAAAAACATTGGTTTTATTATTTGATTATTTTTATGATGTTCATTTTTATAAAGATGTTGGAATGATACCATATTATTTTCATAAAATGTTTGGTTTTAATTCAACAATTGTTTCTTACTCACAAGACAAAAACACAGAAGAAGATTGTAAAGGAGTAATTATAAAAAAAATAAAAAAAATATTATTAGACCCATTTATCCTTTATATTTTAAAGAATTCAAAAAATATTGACTTGCTTATGATGTTTCATAACAAAGAAAAAAATTATTTTTATAGAAAGTTATTTAAATTTTTAAATCCACAAGGTTTAACTTATTTAAAACTTGATATGAATGTTTATAATGTGGAGAAATTGGAATGTTTTTATAATTCATTTATTAAATTTAAAGATATTTTTAAATTAAAAATAAAATTTATTGAGAAAATAAAAACTATAAAAAGATATTTTTTATATAAAAAAATAAAAAAGGAACTTGCCCAATTTGATATTGTAAGTATTGAAAATAAAATTTTTTATGAAAAACTAAAACAAATATTAAGTTTAAATAATTTATATTATATTCCCAATGGTTTTTTTGATTTAGATGAAAATATACCGCCGGTGTTATCTTATGATAAAAAGGAAAATATAATTATAACTGTAGGTAGAATCGGCGCAAAAGAAAAAAATAATAAAATGCTTTTAAATACACTTGAAAGAATTGATTTAAAGGATTGGAAAGTTTATTTCATAGGGCCTATTGAAAAGGAATTTTTATTAAAAATTAATGATTTTTATTTTAGATTTCCAAAATATAAAGAAAAAGTTTTTTTTACTGGAGAAATAAAAGATAGGAATAAACTATATGATTTTTATAATAAAAGTAAAGTTTTTTGTTCTACCTCACTTTGGGAGAGTTTTGGAATTGCTATGTTAGAAGCAGCTTATTTTGGAAATTATATTATTGGCACTGACACGGGTGCAATACAGGAAATAACAAATAAAGGCAGATTAGGTACTATAATAGAGTTCAATAATATTGAAATGTTAGCCAAAGAATTGCAAAGTATAATAAATCAGGAAAAAAATATAGAAAAATATTGTGAGCAAATTAAAGATTTTTGTATGAAAAACTTTTTGTGGTCAAATATAATACGAATATTGTTTGAAGTAATTTTAAATTTAAAGAGATAATAATGTTTGAAAAAATATGTTCAATTACAGTTACTTTTAATCCACATAACAAACTAATAAATCAGATAAAAAGTTTAAAAAAGCAAGTTGAAAGCATAATAATAGTGGATAACGGTACAAAAAACAATTCAATATTAAATTATTTAAGAAAAAAATATAGAATTAAAATTATTTTGAATAATGAAAATGTTGGATTGGCGCAAGCGTTAAACATTGGCATTAAATTTGCAATTAAAAAAGGATATAAATGGATACTGACTATGGATCAGGATAGTATTCCAGATAATGATATGGTTAATAAAATGACCGATTCATATAATAAAACAGTTAGTTTTGCAAAACAAAATATTGCTGGAATTTTTCCGTTTCATATTGAAGAAAAGTATTATAATAAAAAAAGTATAAAAAAAATTAATAAAAATAAATATATTGTAAATTTTGGAATTACATCAGGAAGTTTGTTAAAAACACAAGTTTTTAAAAAAATAGGATTTTTTAAAGAAGAGTTTTTTATTGATTATATAGATTACGAGTTTTGTATGAGGGCAGGGGTAAATGGGTATAAATTTTTACAGGTTAATAGTGCAATACTTTTGCATTCGCTCGGAGATACAAAAGAAATTACTTTTTTTAATAAAAAAATATCTTTTTCAAATCATTCGCCTTTAAGAAGATATTATATTACAAGAAATAGATTTTATACATATAGATATTATTGGAAATATTTCCCAGGGTTTGTTAAAAGAGATTTGCAAAATTTTATAAAGGAATTTATTAAAATAATATTATTTGAAAAACAAAAAATAGAAAAAATATTTATGATTATATTAGGATTTTTTCATTTTATCATAAATAAATCGGGAAACTTAAAATGAAAGGTGTGAATTAATGAAAAAAATTTATATTAGTATTTTAAATTATAATGGATTTAAAGATACAATAGAATGTATTGAATCAATTTTAAAAAATAATTACAACAACTATCAGTTAATAATTGTAGATAATAATTCAACGGATAATTCTTTAAAATTTATAATTGAGTATTTGAATGAAATAGATATTAAGTATATTTTTTTTAATGAAAACGAAATTTTAAATTGCGAATTAGAAAAAATAAAAAGTTATGATGATGCCAAGGTAATTTTAATTAAAAATAATGAAAACAAAGGGTTTTCAGGTGGAAACAATGTGGCAATTAAATATGCATTGATACAGGATGATTTTGAATATATCTGGCTTTTAAACAACGATATTATTATTAATTCTGATATTATAGAAAAAATAGTAAATACTTTTGATGAAAAAAGGAAAAAAGAAAATATTGGACTGATGGGAACTATTCAATTATATTATGATAAAAAAGAAATTATTCAAGCTGCGGCTGGTAAGTTTAATAAATTAAAAGGTGCATTTTTAAATTATGGAGAAGGCAAAAACAAAAATAATTTTAAACTTGAAAAATTTGATTATATCTATGGTGCATCAATAGTATTGCATAAAAATTTTATTAAAACAGTTGGATTGTTAAATGAAGAGTATTTTATGTATTATGAAGAAATTGATTTGGCACAAAAAGCAAAGAAATATAATTTCAAAATTACAATAGCAGAGGATGTTTTTATTTATCATAAATTTTCAAAAACTGTTTCTCAAATAGGTCAAGGTTTTAGAATATATTATTTACAAAGAAATAAAATATTGTTTTATAAAAAATATTTTAAGTTTTATCTGCCATTTTTATTTTTATTTCAGATAAAGGATTTAATTTTTTCAAATTATAAAAAAGAATTTATAAAAGGAATGATTGATGGTTATTTTAATAGAAATATTAAACAAAAAGAAAAATTATTAATAGTTGAAATGAATGATTTTCATGAAGAAGTAATTTATTCACTTGCCAAATTATTAAGAGAGAATTATGAAATAATTTTGTGTACTAATAATAAAATTTTCAAAAAAGGACTTAATATTTTTTATGATATTATATTATCAATACCATCTAATAAAATCATAAAATTTTTAATATTATTAATATTACCATTTTATTTAAAATTAAAAAAAATAAACAAAATAATATATAATACTTACGAAGATAAATATGTGAAGATTATAAGTAATTTGTTGCCTAAAAGCATAACTCAGTTTGCAATTTTACATAATCTTGATAAATTTAATTTTAATAATAAAAATATTAATAATATAATTGTTTTAAGTGAATTACTTTATAAAAATTTTAAAAAATTAAATGAAAATATAAAAACTACTTACTTTTATCCAATCATTTATGATTATAACAATAATTTAATAGAAAATAATCCTGATATTATTAAAATATGCATACCAGGAAAAATTGAATACAAAAGACGAAATTATAAATGGCTTGCTCAATATTTGGTTAAAAATAAATTAAAAAAAATAAAATTTGTTTTATTGGGTAATATATCAACAAATGATGGTATGGATTTATTAGATTTTATTTCAAAGAATAATATTAAAGAATATTTTATTGTTTTTAAAAATTTTATACCTTATGATAAATATTTTAATGAAATTGCAAATTCTGATTTGATTATGCCATTGATTCATCCAGATATAGAACTTTTTGAAAATTATAAAACTACTAAAATTACGGCATCTTTTAATATGGCATTTTCTTTTAAAAAACCACTTCTCATGTATAATGTTTTTAATAATTTAGAAGAATATAAAGAATTTTCTATTTTTTATTCATTTGATAATTTATTTGATATTTTAAGTAATAAAGATATAAAGATAAAAATAAATAAAAAAATTGAAAATATAAAAA
>Ga0073932_1003772_pt1 | contig 19451 bp, 5 predicted proteins | sample DewCreD2012metaG_FD_76967 | JGI IMG/M metagenome (GOLD analysis project Ga0073932, IMG submission 76967) | Hot spring sediment bacterial and archeal communities from British Columbia, Canada, to study Microbial Dark Matter (Phase II) - Dewar... ...
AGGCGACCAGTTCCGTGGACACCATGACGGAAGCGCGCATCCAGAAGGCGCTCCAGAATCTTCTCAAGGGTAGGACCTGTTTCGTGGTGGCGCACAGGCTCAGCACCATACGCAACGCCGATGTCGTCCTGGTTCTCAACAAGGGCCGGATCATAGAACGCGGGACGCACACCGAATTGCTGCGGCTCGATGGCGTGTACGCAAATCTTTACAGGGAATTCGTCCGGGCGAGCGAAGCGGACGCGGAAGACTGACGCCTGATCCGGGATTCGGCGTTTGAGAAGCGGGCGAATCGCATAACCTTACTGCAAGCCGGACCATGTCCCGTTGCAGATCGCGATCGTGTCTTTGTAGGAGAGGGTCTTCTCAGTGTGCCCGTCAACGAAAACCCCGTGCGCAAACCCGTCGTGACAGGCGCCCAACCCCTCCAGAAAGTATGAACTGTAAGGCACCCCTTCGATCATTGCGTCCCAGCCCCGCCAGAATTTCACGTCAAGCGGCTGTGTCCACCAATCGTCATTACGATCAAATTCGTCGCAAAGCGCCCACTGGCAGTCTCGGATCGCATCACCCGCGCACTTTCCGTATTCCTTCTCTCTATCGTAATAAGCTCCCTGGTCGGCGAACAACAGACGCCTGCTTGCGTCTGTTATCGCGTAGAAATTGTTACGGCTTGCCGCGCTGTTCATGCCGTAGCTGCGAACCGGGGTCTGCCATTGGCCCCAGGCCGCGATATAGTACTTCTGACCAGGCCGGCCGAAAGTCGGGCAAAGGTACACGCGAATATCGCCGATATAAGGCCACAGGCTGCCCTTCCGTATGCACGTTATGCCCTCGTTGCCATACCACCAAGTACGATTGTCGCCGCTATTGTTCGTCCAACTCAGCCAGTCAATCCATCCAACATGGCACTGGTAGGGACGCGTAGGATCCTCGTAATTCGCGCAGCTTGCGCCGGACGGCAGTTCGCCATTGTCAGTTGCGTAGTTGATGGCCGCCTCGTGGAGCTGTTTGAGGTTGGCCAGACATTTTGCAGCTCTTCCCCTCTCGCGCACCGCGCCGACGACCGGCATGATCAGCCCGATGAGCACGCCGAAAATGACTATGACTGTCAGCATTTCCACCAGGCTGAAAGCATCTCTCATCCTTTTCATGGCTCAATCATATCCCCGCGCCGCGGTTTTTGCAAGTCCGAGCCATTCTGCCGCTCTGCCATTCCCGCCGGTTGCGGCCGAACGAATATTTTGCAAAATCCGCACAATTTTATGAATGCCGTCCGGCAGGCCATGTGCTAGAATCAAATCAAAGCTGGGGAAAGCAAGGATGAAGCGCCGGATGTCAGGTTTGGCCTCGGTCCTCTCCGTGTGGTGCGCGGCGCTACCCCTGTCCGCGTCAGCCGCCAATCTCTACCAGGACTTTGAGACATGGGACAGGGTTTCCTCGATCGGTTATTATCTGACAAACGGCTGGGAAATCAGCAGCGGACGGATTCGGGGACCCGGCAGCTTCGTTGATCCGTTCAACGTCATTGACGCCAACGCATGCGCGCTCGGCGACTGGCCCACATATACCAATGCCTGGCTCAGAACTCCGCTCCTTACAAATGGCGCCGGCACTTTCACCCTTTGGCTCAATACTGCAAGGCTCAACGCCAACAACGAGTTCGTCATCGAATGGTCAACCAACCTTGTTACATGGGTGCTCAAGGCCACAGGTTCGGTTTACTATTCCACGGTCTATTCGCAATATCAGTTTGCGATAAACGAATACGACAATGGATATCTTCGCATCCGTAAAACCAACGATAACACCAGCTCCGTGCTGCTTGGCATTGACAATGTTTCGGTCACAAATCCGCCGGCCAGAGTGCTCATGGGCGACCCCTATACATCGCCTTCCAACCCGGTGGTCGGCAGGCCGACGGATGTGTTCATACAGCTTCGGCCGTCTCAACTGGCTTCGAATCTGGCCGTCACCTGCTTCTGGCAGACCGCTTCCACGCCCTGGACTCCGATACGGATGACAAACACCGGCGGCAATCTTTTCAAGACCCAGACTCCCATCCCGGCCCAGCCGACTCCTGTCAATGTCTATTATGCCATTACGGTCTGGTTTTCCGGCAATGATCCCATGAGCCCCACGAACAGTCCGGCCGAAGGCACGAACAATCCGCACGTTTTCGCCTGCAACCCCCGGACTCTCGATTCCGCGTACGAACAGATGGAAACGACCCTGGATTTCGCGACGAATCTGCTGCTCGTGGACGATTATCAATGGCAGGGCGTGTTCTCATCCGCCGCTCCGGTGGCGAACGGTCAATTCAGGTTCCGCGGCATCAACTCCGAAATCGGGGTCACGAATATTCTCGGCGACTTCGATCAGGACGATTTCGAGCTTCCCGTATCCGGCCGTTTCGAGACCAATGGCAATCCAATCGTGATAAACGGAACGAATACCGGCCAGTTCGTGTTCCATCTCAATGAAACCAACTGCCTCTACTCGGTTCGGCGCTGCTTCTTCCGCGACTTCGAGGATTGGCCCGGCGCCGGTTTTGTGACCGAAACCAACGCAGGCTGGGTGATCTGCAATGCCGCAATCTCGAACGACGCGGGCAAGGGGCTTCGCGGCTCGATGTGCGTGCTGAACAGCAATTCGTCTTCGTACATTCGCTCGCCCTACCTTCCAGACGGAATCGGAGAAATCTCCTTCTACTTCAGGAATTGGGAGGAAACAGGTTCTCCGGCGGGCGGGTTGCTCGTTCAGAAGTCCTATACCGGAGGCGGCGACGCTTCCGAATGGGTCACCATCGCCACCCTGCCGGACATAACCTCGACCAACTTCGGCAGATACGTGCTGCGCATCAACGACAGATACGGCTGTTACGCAAGAATAGCCACCGACACAGGCATGAACAGCGCGGCCATCTGTCTGGACGAGGTGCTTTTCGCCCATGCCGGCGCAGGAGCGGTGATGAGCAATCAACTCGTCATTCCCGAACGGCCGGCCTATTCGGACCCTGTTGTCCTTCGGGTGAGCGCGTCGGAACGCGCCGGCGCTTCAAACCTGATACTCAAGGCTTACTACCGCACCTACGGCAGCAACACCTATCAGGAAGTTCCGATGACCCACATCGGCGGCGGAGTCTACGAAACCGCCCCGCCGGTGCCGGCCGGCCAGGGACACAGAGGCTGGGGCGTCGGCACGGTTGAATACTACTTTCGCTGCTGGCTCGACGGATTCGAAAGCGAACTTGCCGAACCCATCTCGTATCCGGAAAACGGGGCCGCCAATCCATTCTCCTACGAGGTGATCCCGGCCCAGGTCGTGTTCTCGAACGTGGTGACGGATCCTGCGGTGCCCGTGGCTGGCAGCAATGTCACGGTCTCTGCCGACATCCTGCCTGTGGCAGGCGCGGACTACCTGTCAGCATGGCTCTACTACAGGATCGGCAACTCCGGCTCATTCACGGGCGTCTTCATGGATGAGGCGGGCACATCCAAACACTTCGTTGCGGTCAGCCCTATCCCGGCCCAGACCGCGCCCGGAACCCTGGTGCAGTATTTCATCACCGTCGAGTACCTGGGCCCTGAAGCGATGAGCCCCACCAACTTCCCAACCGAAGGCGCGTCTTCCCCGCTCTGGTACATCGTCCGCTCCCCCCCGCTCCTGTCCGGATACACCAATCTCTATGCCAGGATCACGCCAGGCAACTTCACCCAGAGGCTCGATCGCATCCTTGACAACCAGTGGCTGGGAGTGCTCAGGACGAACCAGCTGTCCTCTCCACAGTTCAGATTCCATGCGGAAAACGCGTCCGTTTCGACGAACTGGGGCGAAAACAACCAGTCAATTTTCTCCATGCCTGTCTTCGGCGCAGCCGAAGGCGGGGCAGTTTCCAACATTTCGGCGTCCGGACTGAACTCCGGACCGTATTTCGCATTTCGATTCAACGAGACCAACCGCGAGTACAGCATCCAGAAGGAGTGCGCATTTGTGGCGTTCGACGAGTGGAGCGATCCAGACGCAGGCTTCGGAACCTACACGAACACGGAAGGCTGGGTTGTGTCGAATTGCAGGACCACCACGAACTCGCCAGCCGACCTTGGCAGAACCTGGCGGGGTCGCTCGTGCGTGATGAACAGCTCAGGCAGCCAGCCTTTTATCCGCAGCCCGTTCCTCTCCAACGGCGTGGGCGAAATACATTTCTGGTACCGCAATGGAAACACGAATGGTTTCCTCCCGGCTGGCTATGCGGTGCAGGTCTCGGGCGATGGGATATCGTGGAGGACGGTTGCCCAGAGCACCAACGTCATGTCTGTGGATTATCTGCATTTCTCTCACACCCTGGCCGACACATCGAAACATTACCTGCGAATCCTCTGCATGAGCAATGCCCCCCGTGCCGAACTGTGCCTTGACGAGATTCTCGTGGCCGAACCCGGTCCCCGCGTCAGTTTCACCAACGTCACGATTACCCCGCCATCCCCCACGATCGCCGACACCGTGACCCTGACAGTTTCGGTCGCGCTCGACAGGGCCACCAGTCCGGCACTCGTTGCCTGGTATCGCCCCGGAACGAACGGCGAATACTCCTCGACGCCGATGACGCACATCGGCGGAGGCGTTTTCAGGACCGATCCGCCGGTTCCAGGCGGCCCGATCGGCACAATGCAGTTCTATTTCGAATGCGGTTTCATCGGCATGCGCAGCGGCGAGACCGTGTATCAGACGCATCCGGTGGACGGAGATTTGAACCCGCTCTCGTACACAAACACTGATTTCTATCTGTGGCAGGATTTCGAAACATGGCCTCTTCAATTCACAACCGGCTGTTACACCAATGGCGGATGGGTCGCGAACGAAGCCATGATAAGGACAGCCTCGGGCGCGCCCTCGAATTTCTATGTCCGCGGCGCCAGGGCCGGCTGCCTTGAGGATCATCCCTCGTACACCAACTCGTGGATCCGCTCGCCGATGATCACGGGTGGCGTCGGCAAGATCTCGTTCTGGGCAAGCACGCCAAAGACGCCCGGCACAAACTATTTCTCGGCGCAAGTCTCGACCAACGGCATATCCTGGGAGACGATCGGTTCGGCCTGGCATTCCGCCACGAATTACACAAACTGCCAGTTCCACGCGAACCTGCCCGACATCCCGCCGGCCTATGTGCGGATACTCAAGACCGGAGACGATCAAGTCTCCGAATGGCTCGGCATTGACGATATCTCCATCTCGCTGGCCCCTGCCCAGGTGACAATCACCAATGTGATGATACACCCGGGCTATCCGTCGAGCAATGAACCGGTTTACGTGTCCTGCGTAATAACATCGGCCACCAGGCGTTTCCCTGCGATGAACATCACTGCGCGGACGTATTACCGGGTCGCAGGCGCCGGCGTATTCCAGGGGCCGCTTGAAATGGAGCGCTCGGGCGACACCTTCACGACCGTTTCGCCGATCCCCCCCATGCCGGAAAAAACAGTCGTGGAATACTACATCGAGAGCAGATTCCAGGGCTACTGCCATGACCCTTCAGAGTCGCGCAGCCCCTCCTACTCGCCGGCCGGGGCCCCATCGGGTGGAACCAATCAGTATTACTCCCCTCCCTCGACCTATCATTCCTACACCGTGCGGCCTCACGCCTCATCCTACAGCAATATTTTAATCGCAATCGAGGGCACCAACATTGCCGCCTCGATGACTCAGTACGGCGACAGCATGTGGCAGGGCGTTGTCTTTTTCACGAACGCGGTGAACGGCCCCATGATCTCGCTCAAAGGCGTTGGCTTCTACACAGGAACGAATTATTGCTGGACATGGACCAACATGTGGGGCGACACAAATCAGCTCCAGACAGACGTGCCCCTTTCAGGCACAATGGATCCCTCTGCGCCCGGCCTTCAAATTCCGGGCACAGCCCTCGGCCAGTATCTCGTGCGTTTCAACGAAACCGACCTTTCGTACACTCTGCAGCGCTGCGTGTTCCAGAACTTCGACGAATGGCGCGCATCGTCGGTGTACTTTGAGCGCAGCCTGCACAAACCGGGCATCTCGCTCATCGCTCAGGATTTCGATTCGTGGCAGACAAACACCGAATCGAGCATATACGAGGACTTCGAAAGCTGGCCTGCGTGCGATTACGTGTTCGGCGAATGGGATGGCGGCACATCGCACTGGGTGACGGAAGACGCCCTTATCACCAATCAGGTCGGCTCCGACAAGGCCTGCCAGCTCTACTACATGAATATTTATGGCAAGGTCAGGACCTCTGTGGATAACATGACCGACGGTCTCGGTTACATCAGCCTTCTGTACAGGTGCGTGGACACGAACAATCCGCCTGTCTACTATTCGGGGCCTTTCGCTACTAACAGCGACAGCATTATGGTCAAGGCATACATCATGCCGTACGAACTGCCAGTCTCCTACAGTCCACTGAAGATGGGGCTCTGGTGGCTGGGGATCTACGCCAGGTTCGTTGACCAGACCAACTGGTACCAGTTGAGAATTCAGTCGCACCCTGACAACATCAACCTGCGGCGGCTGAGCCTGATTCGAAACAGAAACGGCACGGAGACCCTCCTTGCCACGAACGACGTGTCCGCCGGCGCATTTTTGACGAATGCCGCAACGGTCGCCCTGTTTGTGTCAAACACCGGGTCCTCTTCAAACCGGACTCACATCGAAGCCTTCTACGACGGCCAGCGCATTCTTATGCATGACGACACCGGCCCGGACGTCATCACGAATCGAGGGTCCGTCGGTTTCAACGCGCAGGATGCCGGCATTCTCATTGACAATGTGCTGTGCGGGGGCGCGCAGGTTCAGGCGTTCAGCGACTGGACCAACAGCAATCCTCTGCTCGTCTCCACCAACGGCGAATGGATCGCTTATTACGCCGAGATACAGAACGGCCTGGCCAGGATAACGACCAACCGGGCTGGTTTCCTGTGCCAACCCAATGTGCGCTCAGGATTCATGCCGCACGGCGTCAGCAACCTCCAGTGGAGGTGCTGGAAGGACGCCGCAGGGCCCAACACCCTGCTGCGAATACAGCGCTCTGCCACGGGCGGCCCCAGTCCGGGCGAGTGGACCGATGTGTACACCAACGTCATTTCCGGCGTGTCGCCACAAACCTTCTCGATCTTCGCGGACATAACCAACGCGGTTTATCTGCGTTTCCTCAACGACACCAATGCCGACGGGACGACCGCCGTGCTCGACCTGGACGATATTGCCGCTGAACCCCACCCCAGATCCGCATTCTACGACACATTCGCAGCCAGCCCCACCAACTGGAGCGATCCTTTCGGGAAATGGAGCCTGTCCGGACAGGCCTACAGATGCCCCGGGTACAACGGTTCTCCCCTGACTTTCCGTGTGCAGGTCACGCCGCTGGAGAACCGGGACCAGCTCGGCAATGACGCCCTGTGGACCACCATTACGATCATTTCCAACTGCAACAACACTGCGTACCAGGCCCTGAACCCCTATCTCATAGGCCGCGCCGACCCTTACTTCCTGCGGGTGCGCCATCTGGGCGGCGCCGGCAGCCTGGTGCTGGACAATATCCGTGTGACCTCATGGCACGGGGCAGCGAACAGCGACACCAACGGCTGGTATGCCGCCGAAAGCTGGGTGACGGCCGCCTCTGCGTGGAGCACCAACTCGATCGAGTTGCGGAAATCTCGAGCCTATTCCAATGCGCTTCAGTACGTGATGTCCCCTGTCCGCAACAACGGAATCGGAGTTCTCTCCTTGCGCAATCGGAGTCTCACAGGCGACCCGGTGTCCTTCGAAGTCCAGTACGCGACCGCCACGGACGGCCTGTGGACAACAGTCTTCTCATGGACAAACAATGCCACGGACTGGATGTCGGCCCAAAGTTACGTTGAATGCAATGTGAACCAGGCTGGCACCAAATACGTTCGAATAGTGCATACCAGCACGAACCAGGCCGCATGCCTGCTTCTGGACGACATTTCCCTCACCGACTATCTGGCCTTTGACGATTTCACATGGGAGGCATACAACGCGCTCATCACTCACAGCCAGACCAACCGATTGCTGCCAATCGCCGGGAACGTGAAGGGCGCTTATCTCAACAAGGACAGCACCACAGGCATCGCGCCGGGCGCAAGCCCATACACCAACGACATGCCGTATATCCAGACGGCCTTCCTCACCAACGGCATCGGCGAGGTCAGCTTCTGGTACAGGAACTGGGGCGGAGGATATCCGCCTGCGGCATTCCTGATAAAGGCCGCGCCCACCCCGACCAATCCGCCGTCCACATGGAAGACTCTTTATGCGGTGAGCAACATAAACAACGAGACATTCCGCCTCTTCTCCATGTCATTCTATGAACCCACGAACCGCTACCTGAGAATCTGCTGCCAGACAGCAGCCGGCGGCAGGCTGTGCCTGGACGACGTGCTTGTCACCGCTCCATACGCAGCGGACTTGAAGCTGAGGAATCTGCGTACAGACCCGGTCATACCTCTGAACACGAACCAGGTGCATGTGTCGGTTGACCTCTATGATTTCACTCTCCAGCCTATCATCACGAACGTGACGCTCTACTACCGAACAGGCATAAGCCCGTGGGGAAGCTGGCCGGCCCCATACTCCATACCCATGATGCTCGTCGCGACGAACGCAGGATACCGAACCTACCGGACAGCCACGCCGATTCCGGCCAAGGCGGTTGACACCATTGTGCAGTACAATGTGCAGGTGGCTTTCTACGGACTCTTCAGCGACAAAACCAGCCCGAAGAGGTGCACGACATTCGTCAATCCATCCTGGTACTATCCTGTTGACCTCAACGAGGGCAAGTCCGAGCTCACCCCCTACTATATCGTTTTCTCATGCCTTCCAGGCGCTGTGTGGATCAACGAGGTGAACTACAAATACAGATCAGACGAATCCACCAATGAATACGTGGAAATTTGCGGTCCGGCCGGCGTGCAGATAAAGGACTGGCGCATCGAACTGGTTGACACCCTCGGCGAGAGATACGACTACTGTGTCATAACGAACTTCTATATCCCGCACTTCACGAACGGATTCGGTTTCATTGTTTTCGGGGACCCCGAAGTGCGAAACGTGAACTACGTATTCACGAACCCTGTGAGCCAGAATCTCCAGCAGAACGGCGGAGTGCGGCTTGTGCGCAGCATGGGCGCGTACGAACAGAGGCTTTGCTACGGAGCAAGCGGAGCAGCGATGACAAACATGGGATACCAGTATATCGGCGAGAAAAATACATCTCTTGCCAGAAGCCCTCTGTATCTCCAGGGAACAGGCAGCACCTACAGCAACTTCACCTGGACTTACACGGTCGGCGGAATTTGGTATTCTCCCGGAAGGACCAACGCCGGTCAGAACCTGCTCGGCACCTATGTGCCGCCGCCGGAGCCGGTATTCATCGTGATACAGTCTTTCACTCCGGGTCCTTCCACCAACTGGCTTGTTTTCGGCGTCTCAGGCGCCTCCGGCCCCATCAGCGCTGCTCCAATCTACTCTACAAACCTTCTCAGCGGCCTCTGGTACGCTGTAACCAACGTCTCGACTGCGGTCTCCGGAAATGTGTACACTCAGTGGTGGAGGGCTGCCACCAGTTCGCCTGTGTATTTTTACGCGGTTTCAACGAATTTTTGACGGAGAAATGACAACTCCATTCCTCATTTGACGTACGCTTCTGCGTGAGACACCGGCACAGAATACGTACGCCACATGAGAAGAGAAGGCGCGGAGCATTTAGGTTTCCAGCGGGCACGGGTTATGCTACACTTGAGTGTGATGAAGTGGAAGGCTCCATATAGGCCGAACGGCTCAGCAGCAGCGCTGGCAATGCTGTGCGCGTTGATTCTGCCCCTGGCCGCCCGTGGCCAGGCCATGGTGTCTTTTTCGAACATCACCACCGCTCCCATCATTCCTGTCACTGGCAGCAACGTCACGATTTCCCTGGACATCGTGCCTCACAACGGCGCCGAGTACGTCACAGTCTGGCTGTACTATCGCGTGGGCACCAATGGAGCGTTTTCGTCGGTCTTCATGAATGAAGAGGGCACATCCCTCCATTTCACGGCCTCGAGCCCCGTTCCGGCGCAAACCCATCCCGGAACACCGGTCCAGTATTATTTCACGGCCTACTACTACGGCCCGGACGCCATGTCTCCGACCAACCATCCGGCAGATGGCCCGACCAATCCACTGAATTTCGTTTTTCACCAGCCGCAGTATCAGTCTTCCTACACCTGCGCATGGGTGTCGGTCACGGCCGGCGCGAGTGTGGCGAGTCAGGACCTCAGTCTGATGAACAACAGCGAATGGCTCGCCATTATTGCGACCAACAGGCTGATAAACCCGGAGTTCAGGTTTTATGCCGCGGGTCCGGGCGGGACGAACAATTGGGGCGATACTGACCAGGCCTCGCTGCTCATGCCTGTGTTCGGAATTGCCGATCTTTCCGCATCCCTCAATATCAAGGCGTCCGGCACCAACGACGGGCCATACTTCCTTTTCCGTTTCAACGAGACGAACAGGGAATACAGCGCGCACAGGCGGACAGTCTTCGTAAATTTCGACTCATGGACGGACCCTGACGCGGGTTTCGGCGTTTACACCAACTCCGAGGGCTGGATCATATCCGCGGGCCGGACAACGACCAATTCTCCGGCCGACCAGGATCGGGTGTTACGGGGCAGGTCGTGCATACTGGACCCTGACGCAGCCTCGGCGTTCGTCAGATCCCCTGTTCTTTCAAACGGAGTGGGTGAAATCCACGTCTGGTGCCGGAATTGGGAAACGAACGGTTTTCCCGCAACCGGTTTCACTATCGAAGGGTCAACCAACGGCACAGTCTGGAGAACTCTGGCATCGTTCACGAACATCCTGACTCCGGATTATCTTCATTTCTCGTACACGCTGTCCGAGCCGGTGTGGCGCTATGTCCGGATCAGCAGCGCAACGAACTCCAGCAGAGCCGCCCTGTGCATTGACGAACTGGCCGTCACCGAACCCGGGCCCAGAGTTCTTTATTCCGGAGTGTCAATGGTCCCGACAGCGCCGACGATTCTCGACAATCCCTCGGTTTCAATAACCATCGTTCCGACGAACAGGGCCACAAACATAACCGCTGTGCTCTGGTATCGGGCCGGCACGAACGGAGAGTATCTGTCCACGCCGATGTCGCACATCGGGGGTGGCGTGTTCCAGACAGATCCTCCGATACCCAGCGGCCCGTTCGGCCCGATGCAATACTACATACAGGCCAGTTTCACCGGGATGCGGAGCGGAGAAAGCGTCTCGACGATGTTCCCGCCAGAGGGGTATTGGACGCCCAGAACCTACACGAATGTGGACGTGTATCTGTTCCAGAATTACGATCTATGGTCCCTGACCCCTTCTTATGGAACATACACCAACAGCGGCTGGCTCATAGATGACGCCCGGATCCGCAAGAAGGAAACCTTTCCCAGGACGTTCAACGTTATGGGCACGAACTCCGCATGTTTTGGAGATTATCCGACACACAGCAACAGCCTGGCCTGTTCCCCGCTCGTGTCGAACGGGATAGGGAAAATTTCCTTCTGGTGCGCAAATACCATGGCCGGCGACAATTTCCTGCAGGTGGAATATTCGTCCAATCTGGTGGATTGGGTGCTCATAGCCGACGATTCCCATGGATCAACTTCCTTCACGAACCACCGGCATTTCGTGAACAATGAGGAGCTTACCAATGTTTACATTCGAGTGCGCAAGACCGATGATTATGTGTCCGGCATGGAAATGGCCTTTGACGAATTCCTGATCACTCCTCCTCCGGCCAGGGTCGGGATCAGCGACGTTATGATACATCCCGGCTACCCGTCCGCGTCAGAGCCGGTTGACATATCCTGCACGATAACGTCGGCGTCCAGGCGTTTCCCGGCCATGAACATCACGGCCCAGGTTTACTACAGGACCGCGGGGGGCGGCGCATTCCAGGGACCGATACCCATGACGAAGAACGCCGATTCGTTCCGGACTGCCTGGCCCATTCCCGCATTCCCGGCCTACTCCACGGTCGAATTCTACATAGAGAGCCGGTTCCAGGGCTATCACCACGACAACGACGAAAATCAGAGCCCGACCTATTCTCCATCCGGCGCGCCGGGCGGCGGAGGCACCAATCAGTTCTACGCCGTGCCGTCAACCTACCACACATATTATGTTAGACCCTACAGAAGCAGCCACAGCAACGTGCTCGTGTCCGTGTTCGGAACCAACATGGATGTTTCCATGACTCTGTTTGCGGACAACACCTGGCAGGGAATTGTGAACTTCGCGGCGCCGGCGGAGGATCCGAGCTTCTGCTTTTCCGGGCTCGGTTATTACAATCTGACTAACTACTGGGACGGCACCAACACATGGGGCGACGCTTATCAATCCCACTCCGAGCTGCCTTTCTCCAGCTCCATGCAGCCCGGCGGACCGCCGGTGCTTCTCCCGGGAACGAACATCGGACAGCTCGTGTTCCGCTTCGACGAAAACACGCTCTCCTATTCCGTCCAGAGATGCGTGTTCCAGAATTTCGACGACTGGATCGCCTCGCCTGTATATTTCGAGGAAAGCCTGAACAGCGGCGGTCTCAGGTACAATATCCAGAATTTCGACGCCATGAGCCGCAGCAGCGCCACAAGCGTGTGGGAGGACTTCACGTCGTGGCCCGTCACCAACGAGTACACATACGGCGACTCTCCGGAGGGAAGCGCCTTGTGGACCATCAACTACGCCCTGATAACCAACGACTGCGGTCCTAACAAGGTCTGCCAGCTTTACGACGCGGCTCCGCCTGCGCGCGGATCGGTGCGCAACAGTCAGTACATAATCACAGACGGCATAGGCGATTTCAGCTTCAAATACAGGTGCGTTGACACAAACTCACCGCCCACGTTCTACACGGACGCCACAAACTGGGACAGCGCTGTGTATGAGGCCTATATCATCCCAACCGAGATCCCCACGAACAGGGGCGTGCCGAGCGCCCGAGTCGGCGATTGGTGGATCGCCATGCTCATCCGTTACGCCGACTCTATGAACTATTTCTGGTATGCTCTTGAGCAGCATCCCACCAGCCCTGATCACCGCAGGCTTTACTCCAATTTCAGGCGGTCCGGACAATGGGCTCTCACCGCGAACGATATTTGGGTCGGAGCCAACCGCGACGTGCCATGCACTCTCACATTCTATGTCCGCAACTACGCGAGGGGCGGTAACCCTGCCGATGTGCCTGGAACCTACTGGAGAGTGTATGTTAACGGAGCTTTCTACAATCATTATTTCTACAACTGGGGCACAAACTCTCCATGGGCGCCAGGGATGTTCGGTTTCGCATCCAAGGATGCAGGTTTTGCAATTGGCCAGGTATTCGCAGGATCCGCTCAATGCGAGTATTTCGACGGCTGGTCATGGGCGAATGACAACACCTACTCAAAGATAACGACGAACTATGACTGGATCGCTTATTACGGATACCTGACCAGCGGCCGCATGCGCCTCGGCACAAACATCCTCTCGCGTCCGGTGAAACCCAACATCCGCACAGGAAGACTTCTGCACGGAATAAGCCGAATTCAGTTCAGCGCCTGCCGGTACTCCGGAATCAAGACCCTGCTTCGAATCGAAACATCGGCCGGCGGGATGACAAACTCCACATGGACTGAAATATTCTCCACGAACATCCTGGCAACTTCGCCGAACGCCTATACACTTGACTTCACCAACATCACCAACTCTGTTTACGTGCGATTCGTCAATGACACAACTTCGGACACGAACCATACTTACCTGGAAATTGACGATGTCATCATCAGGCCGGATCCGTCAGTCGCGCTCTACACGAATTTCGCCTCAGGTTCTGCGCCTGGCTGGATAGCGCCCGAAGGCGGCTGGTATGTGAGCAACAGCCAATACGCTGTGAAAGGTTATCAGGGCCAGCCTCTGAGCTTCCAGATCCAGACCGCCGCCTACTCGAACAAGGACGACCTGGCAAACGACAGCGTGTGGACAACATGGGGAACCTATACGAACCTGACCAACACCAGGTACCTGGAGGTCACCAACTTCCCGATCGAACGTTCGGATCCCATGTTCATCCGGATGAAGCATTCAGACGGATACGGAAGCCTCATCGTGGACGATTTTGTCCTCACTTCCTGGCACGGTTACACGCTTACCGACACGAACGGCTGGATCGCCACGGAAGCATGGATCACAACCAACGGGGCCATGGCCACAAACTGCCTGGAACTGCTCCGCTCGCGCGCCTACCCCGGCGCGGAGCAGTATCTCCTTTCGCCGCCGCTCAGCAACGGAATCGGCAGCGTCGGATTCTACACCAGCAGCCGCGATGGAACCCCTGTGACCCTGGAGTTGCAGTATTCTGCGAGCACCAACGGACCGTGGACAACGGTCCTTTCATGGACCAACAGCTCGCGCGGCTGGTCGGGGCCTTCCAACTACGTGGCCTACACGTTCAACATGGAGGGCTCATGGTTCGTGCGCATACTGCACACGACGACAAATCTCAATGCAGGTCTCCTTCTGGACGGCGTCGTGATCAGCGATTACGCTCAGCGCGACGAATTCACATGGGTGGCCGCAAACGCCCTCATCACGCCGTCGCAGAGCAATCTGCTCCGCCAGGTCCCGGGCAATGTAAAGGGAGCGTTCCTCAACCACAACACCACGGCGAACCGCGCCGGCGGCATTGCGTACACCAACGACAACCCACACATACAGTCGGCGCGCCTGAACCAGGGAGTCGGAGAGATCAGTTTCTGGTATCGCAACTGGGGCAGTCCCTATCCGGCTTCGCGCATTCTGATAAAGGCATCTCCCATCGAGACAAACCCGCCGTCGCTCTGGACGACCATCGCCGTAATCAGCAACATCACATCCACTTCCTATGTCTATTATTCCCAGGCGTTCTACGATACGTCCAACTACTACGTGAGGATCTGCAACGATCTCTCCGCAGGAGGCCGGGTGTGCCTGGACGATGTAATGATAATGGCGCCGTACGGTGCCGACCTCAAGATGAGAAACCTTGCCACCGATCCCATCGTTCCGCTGCACACCAATGCAGTGTATGTCTCGGTCGAGCTTTACGATTTCTTCCTGCAGCCGGTGATCACCAATATCATGATGCTCTACCGAACCGGCACCAACCCCTGGGCTTCATGGGCGTCCGGCGCCACGGCCGTACCAATGATATACGTCGGGACAAACGGCCTTGCGCGGCGCTACAGGACAGTCTCTCCGATTCCTGCGCAGCCGATAGACTCTGTGGTCCAGTACCAGATCCGGGCCGCATACGCAGGGCTCTTCAGCCATCGCACGAGCCCCAAGTACTACACATCTTTCGTGAATCCGCCGTGGTATTATCCGGTTGACCTGAACGTCGCAATGAACACGAATCGGACTCCATACTATTTCGTCTTCTCCTGCCCGCCCGGGACAGTCTGGATAAACGAGTTCAACTACGCGCTCAGAAGCGACGAAATCAACAAGGAGTACGTCGAAATCTGCGGGCCGTCTGGAGTTCAGATTCAGAACTGGCGGATAGAACTGGTGAACACGGCAACATCCCGATACGACTACTGCGTGATCACAAATCTGACCATGCCCGCCGTGACCACAAACGGGTTCGGTTTCATCGTGTTCGGGGACCCTGGAGTCGCAAACGTCAATTATGTCTTCACCAATCCTCTCAGCGCCACTATCACCAACATGCCCGCGAACGGCGCCATAAGACTGGTGCGCAGCATGGGAGCCTACGACCACATGATCTGCTACGGGTCCAGCGCAGCCGCTTACGCAATGACAAATGGAGGATACCAGCACATTGACGTATTCAAGACGGTGTTCAGCAAGAGCCCGATTTATCTTGCCGGAACAGGCGGAGCCTACTCCAATTTTACCTGGACATTTAATTCGAGTTTCGGCACATGGTACACGCCCGGCGCGGAGAACACCGATCAAACGCTCACCGAGGTGCAGTACAACCCGCCGCCGATCCAGGTCACGCTTGAGATCACGGCTTTCTGGACAACCCCGCTGAGCAATTGGATGGTCTTCACGATGACAGGCACATCCGGCATCCCGACAATGGTATTCTACTCGACAAATCTGATGGAATCCCAGTGGTACGCCATACCCGAGTCATACTACGAAGAATCCAGCGGCGTTTACACCCAGTGGTGGGCGGTCCAGACCAACGCGAACGCCTTCTTCTTCAGGCCCGGCACAAACTGAACCGGCCGAGGCATTTTCTCCAGAACTGTTCCTTCAGTCCTCTGGCGCAGCCACGGGAATTTATGACTTCAGGCCGGCTCCTGCGCTTGGGCCAGGCGCGGCATATACGGGGTGTATCACTACACGATGTTTTCCCGTCGGCGTAAAGACCGTACAGGTTCACGCCGAAACGGTTTATCCAATCCGGCCATGGCTCGAACGCGAAGTTGTCAGGATAATTTCAGAGACTGATGTCAGTCGTCCAGGAACTTCATGCTCCTAACGAACCAGTAGTTGTTCGTGTACCTCCGCCCGCCGACGGTGGTTATCGTAGGATAAGGGTCCCGCCAGACCTCGGCCACGGCCCTCTGATAGCTGAGCCATCCGCCGAACGTACTACTGCCCTTTATGCCCATGCCTCGCGAAGCGGCGCCGGACGCGAGGAGCACAGTGAAGAGATTGTGCCTTGCGGTCAGAAGACCGGCCGCGTTGCGGATGGGACTCTCCCTCTCGATGTCGGACACCCCGGAGACAAAATCAGCCCAGTTGGTCACCTGACCTATCGAAGCAGCATTCATGTATGGCCTGTTGTTCGTTACCGCATCAGCTATTGCAAGAGCATTGGCCCACGTAATTCTATCGGCAGGAGGAATCGGCGAAACGTACTCCTTCGCCGGAATTCCATAAAACACGGCCGCCAACACCTCGCGATTAGTGCTGTTGAGGTTTACGAGGCCCCTCCGGTACGTGACACTCGGGCGGAAACAGGTGAAGCAATCAAGGACTCTGTGAAACGGCGGGTCCGAACCCTGGGGTTTTGCGAAGTTATGATCATAAAGCCGTATCGTCTGCCAGGGCCTGATGGTTATGAACCCAAGTTCGCCCACGGACTTGATAGGCCTGTTGGCCACGAAAAGCCGCGTGGCGCTCTCGGGAGTATCACCGTCGAAATTGATTCCATACCCGTGCGTCTCAGGATCCGTGGCAAGCAGATATTTCAACAACTCATTGGCCTTGCCCAGGCTCGAGGCGGCCGGCACGCCGGGTATGCCTCTGAGCAACTCACTGTATCCCCACTGGAATGGACTCCCCTTGTTCTGAGTGTCCCAATTGAATCTTGGATCCACACACTCGGCCCATTCCTGCGTGCGAACAGTCCCTCCGCCGGCTGGGATGACAAAATCGAAACGGAGCGTCAGCCCCTGCCCGGAATACGGCCACGGCACGCTGTCAACAACCTGGCCGGAGAACTTGACCTGCGCCTTGACATTTGCCGTGAACCTGACGTTTATGTTGCTTCCCACTCCAAGCCCTCCTCCGGACGCAGATCCCTCCACGGACAGCGTCCCGTACCCGTAGGAGAGAGTGCCCGCGGCGGGGACTGTTTCCGAATGGGTAAGAGCTGCCGGCACGAGCTGGTTGTACGTGTTGCCGGGGTCTGGAGTGAAATTCGCGTTCATTTCCACCAGAAACCTGTCGCTTGTCGGGGTGTCCAGGGGATAAAACCATTCGATGTAGAGGGCGTAATCAACTGTGTAGTTGCCTCCTCCATCCGCCCACCATATGCCCTCCACCACGGCTTCGTTTATCATCGGAATCTTCTCTGTCGTCCCGACATTCAGCGCACAGGGAATGCAGTCTGCGTCCACATAGTCCAGTATGTTCGTGAAGGCGGTTCCCCGTGCGCCCGCGTCCGATACGCCGCTGTCAGCCAGAGCCGTCATGATGGCGACCCTGTTGGAAAGAATCTCGCCGGCGGTCCCGCCTATCCACGCCTTGGGCAGAGTGGCTGACCCGTCGTCGCGCAGATACTTCTGCTCGGGCGCCATGACGTAAGTGCAGAAGTTCTCGCATCCGGAAAGGCCGCGATTCAAATGAATCAACTCTCTCAGAGTTTCGTACCGGACATGATAGTTGCGGTCATTTGTGAAAGCCGGGACAGAAGACACGTCCGAGAGCCTGTCCAACTGTATCTCCCAACTGTTCGTTCCAAGCCCCCGCGGCGCTCCCCCGACCTTGTTTGCGTCCAGCAGCCCCGAACAGTTCACCACCAGATATGCGCAGCGCCCCACTATCACGTTGTTGGTGTCCTCGACATTCTCCCAGCAGGCGTTTGTCGAGACTGCCGCGTTGGTCAAACCGTCCGGAATATAATCCAGCGCTTCGCCCCATGCCAGAGGCACGCTGTCGCCGCTTCCGGAGGATGCCAGCACGCCCCAGTCAGGCGCCATGGCGACCCGGCCGTTTGTTGTCATGCTTTCGTTGACACACGCCATGGCTCTGGCCAGGCCAGCCCAGATGAACTGCCTGGCATAAACCGTATAGGCATAGTTGCCCGCGCTGGTCCTCTCCACCCTCATGGAAATGGCGAAGGCGACAGCCATCACCATCAGGAGGGACATGAGGCCAAGCACTATCACTATGGCCACGCCCCGCCGTCTGTCAGCTTTGTCACTCATATGAGCTTCGGTCCCTGTTGTGCAGACACACCCGCGTCGCAAACTGCCAAGTATTGGTAAGCTGCTTCACCTGCAGGGAAATCCTGTACGGATGTCCCCACGGATCCATAAAGCCGGAGGTGGACGCCTCCGGCGGAAAATCCATGAACTTGATCTTCAACGCGTTGTTTCCCTGCAGGAATTGCACCATTGTCGGGTCCATTGTGACGCCCGGCGGCAGGCTTCCAAAAGCGCCGTAATACGCATGCCACGCCCGCACAAGCTCGCGCACCTCTCCCTCGCATTTTCTCCGGCGGGCCGACTCCTTGGCTTTCATGAAAACCCCTGTCAGAAGCCCGAGCAGGATTCCTATGATCACCAGCACCGTGAGCATTTCGATGAGGGTGAACGCCCCCCGCCCCTTCATTCTCACATCAATTCTCCCAGCTTTTTACGTCGTCGGCGTTCCCGGCCACGCCGTCCGGACCGTCCGATGACACCCTGATGGAGGAATAGGACGAGCCCTTCCGCATCCTGATCTCGATACCGACCCATGCGGGAAGATTCGTCGTGTGACTCGCCGAGTCCGACATGTAAAAGCGCAGATCCTCGACGTCGTCTATCATGTCAACAAACGCCGCCTCTGGAGCGCCGGCGTTCAGCGTCGGATATAGATGCGCCGTATCGGCATATGGCCTCACGCACTGCCGCCTTATCTTCGCTCCCTGA
>Ga0073932_1003773_pt1 | contig 19450 bp, 18 predicted proteins | sample DewCreD2012metaG_FD_76967 | JGI IMG/M metagenome (GOLD analysis project Ga0073932, IMG submission 76967) | Hot spring sediment bacterial and archeal communities from British Columbia, Canada, to study Microbial Dark Matter (Phase II) - Dewar... ...
CCAGCCTGCGCGGGCGGGGAAACCCCGCCCCTACGTCCGATTGCAATCCGTTCTACAATCCGTTCAATCCGCTCCCGAAATCCGCTGACAGCTCCCCCCCCCACCTATGCGCCCGGAGAGACTCCACCCCCGCGTCCGCGCCCCCAACCGCGTGAATTGTGTTGACAAATACCTTATTGACAAAAGCGGTCTTTTTTATATAATATTCAATAGATTATTAGAATCTATGCACCACGAGGGGAGCATGACGACCCAGAGCAACGGCAAACGCGCCCAAAAAGAACGAATCTACGAGCTGTTCGCCCAGATCGGCAACGCGCTCTCCAACCCCCACCGGCTGGAACTGCTCGACCTGCTCGTGCAGGCTCCCCGCACGGTCGAAGACCTGGCAAACGAGGCGTACCTGAGCGTGGCGAATGCCTCGGCGCACCTGCAAAAGCTCCGCCAGGCCCACCTGGTGACGGTAGAGCGCAGTGGGCAGTTCGTCCGCTACCGGCTGGCCGACCCGGCAGTGGCCCAGTTGTGGATGCACCTGCGCGCCCTTGGCGAGAAGCAGTTGGCCGAAGTGGAACGCGCCCGCGACGCCTACCGGAGCCGCCGCGCCGATCTGCGCCGGATTACGCCGGAAGAACTGCTCGACCATCTGCGCGCGGGCAGGGCCCTTTTGCTGGACGTGCGCCCGGCGCTCGAATACCAGGCCGGTCACCTGCCGGGAGCCGTCTCGATCCCCCTCACCGAACTGCGCGAGCGCCTGGCGGAACTGCCCCAAGACCGGCTGATCGTGGCTTACTGCCGCGGGCCGTACTGCATCTACGCCGACCAGGCCCTGGAACTGCTGGCCGCACGCGGCTACCAGGTGGCGCGCCTGGAAGAGGGCGTGGCCGAGTGGCGGGCAGGCGGCTACCCGCTGGAACTGTAACCTTCTTTATCCACTCAAGCTTTCACCGCCGTCACATTTTCTACAGCCGGCCGGGGCGGTCCCGGCCGGAGGGTATTCGGGTTTCTCTTTCCATACGGAGGGTAAATCATGACAACCGTACAGAATGCCATCCCCAACGCCGAAGCCGGTTCGCGCGGCCTGGATTCTGCCGCACTGCGGGCGGCCATCCAGGCGGAGTACGAACTGGTGGCGCGAGAGCCGCAGCGCGGCTTCCACTTTATTACCGGGCGGCCGCTGGCGGCCCTGCTGGGCTACCAGGAAGCCTGGCTGGCGGGCATCCCCGAAGCCAACCTGGCTTCTTTTGCCGGCACGGGCAACCCCTTTACGCTGGGGACCATCCAACCGGGTGAGCGCGTGGTAGACGTGGGCAGCGGCGCCGGGCTAGACAGCCTCATCGCGGCGCGCATGACCGGCCCCACCGGGCAGGTGATCGGCGTGGATATGACCCCCGCCATGCTGGAAAAGGCAACTGAGGGAGCCGCCCAGGCCAGAGTAAACAATGTGACCTTCCGCGCAGGCTACGCCGAGGCCCTGCCTGTGGAAACGGGCTGGGCCGATGTGATCATCTCCAACGGCGTGCTGAACCTGATGCCCGACAAAAGCGCCGCCCTGCGCGAGATGGCCCGCGTGCTGCGCCCCGGCGGGCGTCTGCAAATCGGCGATATTCTGGTGCAGAAACCCGTGCCAGAAGACGCCAGAGCCGATATCAGCCTGTGGACGGGTTGAATTGCCGGCGCTCTGCTGGAAGCAGAGCTGAAGGCTGTGGTCACAGCCGCCGGTTTTGTGGGCTTTGAGATCACCTCGCGGCATGATGTCTTTTCAGGCGCGGCGCGCGCCTCAGACGCCGCCGAGTTCGGCACCCTGGGGATCAACTTCCGCGCGCGCCGTTATGCCAGTGAAGCCGAATGGGCCGCCGAATTAGCGGCCCTCAACTGCGAGATTCCCCCTCGTTGATGGGGTCTTGGGGTAGTATTTCAAATTTTGTGTAAATTGCAGGGCGCCGCCTGCAATTTACACAAAACTCGGTAAGCGACCGTCTTGGGCGCGGATACCGGAACCAGGAAGACACGGCTCACAAAAAAGTCAAAGAAAAATAATAAAAGGATAAGAAAATTAAATGTCGATTTGAATTTATTTAAAAAAACCTATTGACAATTCAATAATTTTGCCTATAATCAGAGGTGGCAATCAAATAACGCACCGCGTGACAGGCAATTAGCAGCGCGTCGCTGTTCCGAGTGGATGAGCCGGGCTTACTGCTCAGGGCGGCGGCGCTTTTTGCTGCCTGTCACCGAAATTCAGGAGGGTAGTCACGATGTCGGAATGGGCAATTGAAGCAGAAAACCTGGTCAAGAAGTTCCCCCGCAAGGCCGACAGCGCCGAGAACGGTTCCAACGGCGCGCAGTCGGGCGCGGGTAAGAAGTTCTGGCCCTTTGGCAAGAAAAAAGAGATGACTTACTTCACCGCGGTGGACGGCGTGAACCTGCAAATCCGCCAGGGCGAGATTTTCGGCCTGTTAGGGCCCAACGGCGCGGGCAAATCCACCACCATCCGCATGTTATGCACGCTGCTTGAACCCACCAGCGGCACGGCGCGGGTGAACGGCTTTGACATCCTCAAAGAACCCACCCAGGTGCGTCAGAGCCTGGGGACGGTGCTGGCCGGCGAGCGCAGTATCTACTGGAAGCTCACCGCCCGCGAAAACCTGGAATACTTTGCCGCGCTTTATCACATCCCCCCGGCGGTGGCGAAAAAACGCGCCCAGGAACTGCTGGAACGCTTTGAATTGGCCGCCCGCGCCGATGACCTGGTGGAAAAATTCTCCACCGGCATGCGCCAGCGCGTGGCGATCAGCAAGGCGCTGGTGGCGAACCCGCCCATCTTGCTCTTGGATGAGCCCACCCTGGGCTTAGACCCGCAGGCCGCCCGCAAAGTGCGCGAGTTGATCGCCGAACTAAAGGCCGCCGGTCATACCATCCTGCTCACCACTCACTACATGGAAGAGGCCGACCAGCTTTCGGACCGCATCGGCATCATTGACCAGGGCAAGATCATCGCGCTAGACACCCCTGCCCGCCTGAAAGAGCGCATCGGGCAAAAAGACGTGATTCGCCTGGAAATCGCCGGCTGGCATGAAGACCTGAGCCGCCGTCTGCAAGAGGTCGGCGGAGTGGAAAACCTGGTCAGCCGCCGCCTGGAGGGCGAAGCCATGGCCGAGGTGACGCTCCACGCCGAGAACAGCCGCGCCGTCCTGCCGGGCATCCTGGACCGGGTGAATTACAACGGCACGCGCCTGGTGAACATGAACATCGTCCGGCCCAGCCTGGAAGATGTCTTTATCAGTCTGACGGGCAAAGCCCTGCGCGACTGACCCGCGAAAGGAGAACCGCATGACCACAACCTCTCGCGCGCTGGCCCCGGGCCAAGTGCGCACCGCTGAAGGAGTGCTGGGAGAATGGGGCGCGCTGTTAGCTGTGGCCCGCAAGGAATGGTTATACGTGCGCCGCTACCCCAGTTGGGTGATTTCACTGCTCATCTGGCCGGTCATCTTCCCTCTGGCCTACATCCTCTCGGCGCGGGCCCTCTCTGGCCCCGATCAATCGGGCCTGGCGCTGTTTATCGCGCGCACGGGCATTTCAGACTACCTCGGCTTCATCGCCATCGGCACGACCGTTTGGATGTGGCAGAACGTGGTGCTGTGGGGGGTGGGGTTTGCACTGCGCAACGAGCAGTGGCGCGGAACCTTAGAGACCAACTGGATGGCCCCTACCTGGCGCTTCACCTTTTTGCTCGGCCCCAGCCTGGTGCATCTGGCTCAAATGCTGATCTTTATGCTGGTTTCGGCCATCGAGTTCGGCGTCTTCTTTGGGGTGCGCTTTAACGGCAACCCCCTGCTGGTGATCTTGCTCATCGCCGTCTCGGCTCCATCGGTCTACGGCCTGGGGATCGCCTTTGCCAGCGTGGTGGTGTGGCTTAAAGAGGCCCATAACTTCGTGCAGATGGTGCGCGGCCTGGTGATGATCTTCTGCGGCATCAGCTTCCCCATTGCGCTTCTGCCCGGGTGGATGCAGGAGGTGGCGGTCTTCCTGCCGCAGACCTACATGATGCGCGCCATCCGCAGTGCGGCCCTCGCCAACGCCACCCTGAGCGACCTGATGCCAGACATCATCGCGCTGTTGGGGTTTGGCGCATTCTTCCTGGCGGCGGGCTATATCCTCTTTCAGTGGACCGAGCGCCGCGCCCGCCGCGCCGGCGCGATTGGGCAGTATTAGGAGGCCGGCCATGGCTGTAAAAACATTTCCTCTCCCGGTCATCACCTGGCGCACGCACCTCAACGCCCTGCTGATGGTGGCGAAAAAAGACTGGCAGCACTTCTGGCGCTACCCGCTCAACGCCTTCTCTTCGCTTCTGCACCCCCTCATCTGGCTCACGCCGGTCTACTTTATGGGGCAGGCCTTCAGCGTAGACGGCAAGGCGCACGGCTTCGCGGCCTACAGCGGCACGACCGACTATATTTCTTTTGTGTTGGTCGGCATGGTGCTGAACAACTACGTCAACACGGTGTTCTGGAACATCGGCTTTGCCATGAAGTGGGACATGGATTCGGGCGTGCTGGAATCGAACTGGCTGACGCCCGCCGCCCGCCCCATCCTGCTGATCGGGCGCACGCTCACCAGCCTGCTGGTGACCACCCTGCTCTCGGCGGCCCTGCTGTTGGTGGCCGGGCTGTTGTTTGGCTTCCGCCCTACCGGTGATGTCCTCGCGGCGGCCCTGGCAATGCTCCCCCTGCTGATCGGTCTGTACGGGTTTGGCATTGCCTTTGCCGCGCTCGTCCTGCTGATGCGCGACGCCAACAGCGTGGTAGATATGACCAGCTACCTGGTATCGGTCTTCAGCGGCCAGCAGTTCCCGGCGCAGTCACTGCCGCGCTGGCTGATGCCGGTTTCGCTGATTTTGCCCCTCACTTACGGCTATGACGCCGTGCGCGGCCTGCTGTTGAACACCCGCACCCTCCTGCCCATCCCGGTTGAAGTGGGCATGATGACCATCTTCATGGGGTTGATGATCTGGCTTGGCCTGCGCGTGTTCAACCAGATCGAGCGCAAGGTCCGCCAGCGGGGAACGCTGGGACAGCATTAACCCAAAACGAGCATCCGGCGGGGGTTCGACCCCCCCGCCTCCGTTCCTGCAAACCCCTGCGGGGTTCTCCCCTTCAGCCCCGCAGGGGCTTCCACGTCCTGAGCAGGGGCTTCAGCCCCGCGTCCATCCGCCCCCCAACCCGCGCGTGTGGGGGAAGAGCTGTCAACGGATTAAGCCCATTCCGATGGGCCGGGAACGGATTGAACGGATTTCTGTAGGTCGGGTTCCGGCGCCCGGCGGGATTTCGGCGAGGGTCTCCCTCTTCAGCCCCGCAGGGGCTTCCACGTCCTGAGCAGGGGCTTCAGCCCCGCGTCCATTGCCCCAGCCGTTCAATCGAATGGGCGTAATCCGTTGACTCATGCCCGCCAGTAGGCCGTACCGTTGACCTCGCGCGCGATCATCTGACGGTCCACCAGGGCGCGGCGCAGAAAAGCCGTATCGGGGTGAAAGCGCGCCAGCGCCGCGTTTACTTCCTTTTCGGTGTAGCGGATGCCCGGCTCAAACACCTGGACCACGTGGCGCAAGACCGCTAACAGCTTCTTATCCTGCAGGGGGATTTCCTTCAGCCGTCCGTCTGGCAGGCTGTAATTTTTCACCACTTTGCGGTCATATTCATCGGCGTCTTCATCGTTGGAATGTTCCTGCACCTGGGCGCGCAGATGCGCCAACTGCTCGCGCGCGAGCCGCTCCAGCGCCTTCCGATCCAGCCGGTACTGCGCGCCAGCTTGCGCCAGCAGGCCGATCTTCTCTAACCGCGCCAGGTGGCGCGGAACCTCAACCGGGCGCAGATCTAACCGCGCGGCGATCTGTTCCACCGTTAGGGCTTCTTCCGCCAGCAGGGCCGCGATGCGAATGCGCTCCACGTCCGCTAATGTTTTAAAGAATTCGAGGATGATTTCATCCATTTTGACCTCTATATTTTTAATTCGATATATTTAGAAACAATTATACAAAAATAAAATCAAAAATCAAGCGGGCATTCCCCCAGGTTCGACAGCCCCTGTTCGTTTTTTTCGCGCCAATGTGCTATCATTATCCCAAAAGGGGGGGTGGAAATGTGGGTTGGCAGGCGGCGCATCTGTTTTGATCTATGGCGGAAGTTCCTGGCCGGGGCTATCCTCGGCGGACTGCTGCTGACCGCCGGCTGTGCGGCCATCCCCAACACCGGCGGGCGCTCCGCCGCGCAGGATCTTCCCATCCACCAGGCCAGCTACCTGTATCAGGGCGTAAGCGTTCCCTACGAAATTCGCGTGCCCAAAAGCTACCGCCCCGGCAGGTTCTTGCCCCTGGTCATCAGCCTGCACGAGCCGGGGATGACCGCCGAACAGCAAGAGGCCATCACCGGCCTGGCCGGGGAATCTGCCGGGCAGAATTTCTTTATCCTCTACCCCCGCCCTCTGGAAGAGCGCTCTGAGTGGCTGTTCGGGCAAAGCGGCGGCGAAGCCAGCGATCTGCTGTTCCTGCTGGCGCTGATGGACCACCTCAAAATCATCTGGGATATAGACCCCCAGCGCATCTACCTGGCCGCGATGGGCCGCGGCGCCGAATTTGCCGACGCTCTGGCCTGCCACCCCCAGGGGCAGTTCCGGGCCGCCGCTCTGGTGGCCGGGCGCTACCCGCAGAATGCCCCCTGCGCCCCAGGGCGCATCCCCTCAGTACTGCTGGTGCACGGCGAGGCCGACTCGCAAATGCCTTACGCGGGCGCGCCGGGCTACGCCGCCGTGCCAGAGGTTTTCGCCCGCTGGGCCGCGCTCAACGGGTGCGCTCCTCAACCCGACCCGCCCTACCGGCATGAGAGCGCCGCCGCCCTCAACTGGCCGGGCTGCCGCGGCGGGGCCGAAGTACTCTTGTTCACTCTCTCCGGCGAAGGCCATACCTGGCCCGCCCATGCCGATTTGCAAACCACCGATCTGATCTGGCGCTTCTTTTTAGCGCATTAAAATCACTGCGTAGTGGCGCAGTAAATCTTGAATTAAGGCACGGCCACCACCCGCAGACCGCCCGCGTAGTCGGCCACATAAGCATAGCCATTCTGGTAGGCCGCGCCGCGCGCCTGGCCGGGGGTATCTACATACCCAATCTCGACCATCGCGGCGGGGTTGGTTGCGTCTACCACCACAAAGCCAGACTCATCCGCCGCGTAAATGCGGCTTCCATCTACAACCACGTCGCGCGCCAGGCCGGGGGTGTTGTAGCCCCCCAGCACCACCGGAGCGGCGGGGTTGGTCACATCCAGCATCAGCACGCCGGCAAAGCCATCGGCCACCACCACGCGCCCGCCTCCGGCGGCCACGCCAAAGGCCGCGCCCGCCGTATTGTAAGAACCGATCAGCACCGGGCTGGCCGGGTTGGCAACGTCATAGATGAGCAGTCCGCCGCCTTCGTAGGCGCTGACGAACAGGGTATTCCCATCCAGAGCCACGTTGATGGCCTGGTCGGGGGTGGTAATGGCGGCCACGCCCACCGGAGCGGCCGGGTTGGTCACGTTAATCACGCGCACGCCGCCCCAGCGGTCGGCCACGTACGCATAAGTCCCATCGGTGGCAATGCCCCAGGCAAAGTCGGGCGTATCGAACGTGCCAACGAACGCCGGAGCCAAGGGGTTGGTGATTTGGATGATCTGCAAACCGTTGCGCCCATCCGCCACGTAAGCGTAGGAACCCGCCAGGGCCACCGCGTAGGCGCGGCCCGGCGTATCGTATGCGCCCACCTCAACCGGCGCAGACGGGTTAGAAACATCCACCACGCGCAGGCCGGCGATCACGTCGGCCACGTAGGCATAACTGCCAGAGACGGCCGCATCCCAGGCGTCGCCGGGGGTCAGGTAGAACCCAACCTCGCCGATGCCGGCGGCGGTTGTAGCGGTAGCCGTCGGCGTGGCGGTAGGCGGCTCTGGCGTGTTGGTGGGGGTCTCCGTCGGCGGCAGACTGGTTTCGGTCGGCGTGGGCGTAGGCGTATCGGTTGGGATTTCGCTGGTAGCCGTCGGCGTAGGCGTATCGGTTGGGATCTCGCTGGTAGCCGTCGGCGTAGGCGTATCGGTGGGGATCTCGCTGGTAGCCGTCGGCGTGGGCGTATTGGTGAAGACCTCGCTGGTAGCCGTAGCCGTGAAAGTCGGCGTGGCCGCCGCGCCGCCGTCAAACGCGCCAGAGGCCACCCACAGCGGCGGCGCGCCGTTGGGCGGCACGATCCCGCCGCCGTCTTTCAGCGAGCCGTTCCAGTTGAAGGCGCTGTCGTCCGTCAGCGTCAGCCCGGCGCCATCCGACATGCGGTAATACGCGCGCAGGTTCGGCTCTGTGCCGCTCAGCACGGCGAACATATTTTGCGCCACCTGGGCATCGCTCAGGTTGGTATTCCACAGGCTGATTTCGTCAATCTCGCCGTTAAAGGCCCACACGCGCGTGGTGGTATTAATCACCGCGCCGATTTGCAGTACCGGGCGCGCGCCGGTAGATGGCTGCTGTGTGGCCCCCGCCGGCACCGACTGCACCAGCACGCCGTTCTTGAGCGCCCGCATCGTCCCATTGCCGTGAACCATGGCAATATGCACCCACTCGCCAGGCGTGTAAGGGATGGCAATGATGTTGTAGCCCCCATTCCCCGGCAGGCCGTCATAATTCCAGATCCAAATGCGGTCCTGGCCGTTAATCACCCCGCGCGAAATGCCCCACCAGCGCGGGCGGTCACCGAAAATGTTATCGCACCAGCTAGGGATCGAGTTACTACAGTTGCGGCCCGGTCCAATGGGCTTTACCCACAAAGCCACCGTTTTGGTCGTCTGCCAGCCCTCGCCGAACACGTCAATCGTGGCGGGCAGTAGAACGTAATCGTTGACCCCATCAAACTGTAAAGCATAGCCCGCACTGCTGGCCGCGGTGCGCAGTACCGGCGACTGCCAGAACAGGCCGCTCAACAGCGCGGCCAGTAACAATCCAGAAAACAATCTTTGAATCACAGAACGATGAACAGCAAACACCTTACCCTCCTGGCAGCGCTACCCCAACCCTCTTAATACCTATGAGGCCGGATGTCAAGCGCGTATCACGGGCCGCGCCCGCAGTGACGCACAATTCAATCCATGCCCCCCAATAAGCGGAAGAAACCCATGAAATTCCCCCTGACGGTTAAACGATCCAGCCACGCGAAAGATTACAGAATGATTATATGGAATTTGCCTGAAAATTTAAAGGGGCAGTCTCCGCTTCTGAAGAGGGTTTAAGGACTATTTTCCTCCCAATTTCCTCATCCAGCGGCATGAAAACGAAGTAAAGCCCCGCCCGGGCCAAACTGAAGCCCTATTTTCTCGGCAGGATATACCGAATCCCCACGCCCAACGCCAGAACTGCCCCCAAAACGAGGATGAAATAAATGGGCGCAGGCTCGCCGTCGTTGGGGCCGCCGGGGGGCGTGGGCGTGAGCGAGGGCGCCGGCCGGCCCGGCGTGCGGGTGACGGTTGGCGTGCGCGAAGCGGAAGGCGCGGCGGTGGGAGAAGACAAAGCCGTGGGCGTGAGGGTTGAGGAAGGCGGCGGGGTGGACGTTGGCGTGGCGCCGGGCGCGCCCGCTAAAAACCAGCCGCGCGTGGTGCTGTCCGATTGGAAGAAATCCATCAGCAAATCGGCCGCTTTTTGCCGCCCCTGCGCCGATGGGTGCGTGCAGTCTGAGGTGAGATCAGCGGACAGCCAGACCAACCCATCGGCGCGCGGGTTCTGACCATCGGCCCACAGGTACGGACCCCACAACAGCACCGGCGCTGTCACAGCTCCCCGCGCGGGGTCGTAATTGAGGCCAGGGTCGCCGTTGATCTGCTTTTCGATCATCCACTTCACCGCAAAGCCCGACTCAAAGGCCAGCGGTTCGGGGCTGAGGCCGCGAAAGTACGTATACGACCGGATGCGGCTGGAAACATAGGCGATCCGCAGGTTGGGGAAGCGCGCCTTAAGGTTGCGGACGGCGGCTTCCAGCGCGGCTTGCAGTTCCAGCGCCTGATCTGGGAAGGCCCCGCCGCCGGTGAGGGTGTTTTTCACCCAGGCCGCCTGCACCTGCGCCGGGCTGATCTGCCGGGCGGCCAACTGCTGATCGAGCGCCTGCCAGGCCGGGGCGGCGGGGTCTACCCAGCGGTCGGCGGTCTGACTGGGAAGCGCGCCGTTGATCAGGATCAGGCGCGGGTTCAGGTTGGGGCGGGCGGCGGCCTGATCCATAAACGCCTGAAACTCAATGTTGGCATTCGACATGCCAATCGAAACCATCACCACCCGGCCCTGGGCCGGGTCTGGACTGCCCTGGGCGTTCAGCGGCTGGATCTGCCCGGCGGCGGCCAGCGCCGCGGCCTCATGAGCGGGCGGACGGGCGTTACTGCCGCCCGGATACAGTCCCCCGGTAAAGGTCGTCTCCTGCCCGTCCATCCGCCGGTAGGGTTGACTGCCCAGTTCGGTCAGCGGCAGGCCCACCGGCTCAAAAACGCCCGCGCAGGTTTCATTCTGCCAGGCGGGCGCGCCGCCCGCCGCGGCCCCTGCCCCCATCGGCCAGGCCAGCAGGCCGAGAAAAATCAGCGGCAGTACCCGTGGAATGCGCGGCGGGTTGCGCATCAGGCGCGCCAGTACCCAAGAGACGGTCAGGGTCGGCAAAAAGCCCGTGCCAGAGATGAGCGCCACGCCCACAATGGTTAGAAATTCCTGCCAGTCTTGTACCTGTAGATTACCCAAAACATCTCCTTTTCCCCCTATGGATGATTTTCTCCCCGACAGATATTCTAACAAAAAAGATCAAATACTGCCAAAAAGCTGGCGCGCCAGGGCTTCGGCCTTAGCGCGGCTGTCGGCGGGGGTGTCAATCTCCACGATATAGGCGTCGGGCCAGCGCGTCAGGGCCTCGCCCAGCAGTTCCGCGCGGATGACCACCAGCGCGGCGCGGTAGCGGCCCGAATCAACCGCCTCCAGCCCGGCCAGCCAGCCCTGTTCGCGCTCAAACTCCAGCGTCCCCAATTCATCCACCACCAGCAGTTGCGCCGGGGTGCTGGCTTGCAGTACGCGGTTGCCCCACGCCAGCGCCGCGGCGTCGAAATCCCAGTTGCGGGTGTGTGGGGCCGCGCCGGGCGGGGCGTCTTCCGCGCGCCGGGCTGCCAGGCGGCGCGTTTCGCCGCTGCGCAGGTCTTCGGCCTCAATCGCCACCCGCCGCGGCCCATCGAACACCGCCGGCGACAGCACCCCGCTCACCTCCCAACCGGCGCGGCGCGCGGCCTCCACCAGACGGCGGCAGAAGGTCGTCTTACCGGCCCCGCGCCCGCCCGTGATGATGAACAACAGCGGTTCGTCCCTCATGGTTGACCCTCCAGCCAGTCTAGAATGGCATCCACCGCCGGCTGAACCAGCCGGGCGGCTTCTGCCGAAAGCTCACGCGAAAAGCCAAACGCATGCCCCCTCAGCGACAGCAAAACGGCTTCTGGATCGCTCCGGTAGAGCGAGCGCAGTACGGCCAGGCTCGCCGCCGGCGTAAAATGGTGCGTCAGGGCCGAAGAAGCCGGGCTGTCCTCCACCGGGCGCAGAAGAATCTCCTCTGGAATATCGCCGGTGTGGGCATCTACAAAACACAGGCGCGCGTAATGCGCCAGGTCGTCGGCCATCTCAGGGGTCAACTGCAGAACAAACCACAGATCGGGGTCGTGGTCTTCAGGGAGAAAGCCCTCTTCCGGCCCGGCGGGCAGAGGGCGGCCCAAACGCTCGGCCAGAGCCACCAACACGTGCCAGGCCAGGCCGTCATCCTGGCGGTCGGGGTTGCCGTACCCAATAATAATGCTGTTTGCCAAAATCAACGCTCCTTACAAGCTTCTATGAAAACGGCTTCACAATCCAGTCCAGCAGGCTCCAGGGCGGGGGTTGTAAATCGGTCACGCGCCGGCTGATTTGCAGATACGGGTCAAAAACGCGCGCTACGACCGCCTGCGCCAGGGCCGGGTCATCCACCAGGACGGCGGTTTCGAGGTCATGGCGAAAACTGCGGTGATTGAGGTTAAACGACCCGGCCAGGGTGTAGCGCCCGTCTACCACCATCAGCTTGGTGTGGGCCATGCGCCGGTCGTTGAAGTACAGCTCCACCCCGGCGCGTACCAGTTCCGGAGCGGCGGCGCGCATCAACCGCGCCGCGATGGGCATTTCCTGGCGGCCGTACGGAAAGACGAACACCACGCGCACCCCGCGCTCTGCCGCCGCTTGCAGTGCCCGCAGGGCCGGCTCATACGAGACGTACGGGCTGGCGACCCAGATTTCGCGCTCCGCGCCCCGCACCAACTGAAAGAACGCCGCGCCGACCTGCGGCGTACCGGGGCGCTGTACCAAAAAGCGCACCGCCGCGCCGTCTTCCACCTCGCGCGGCCCCACCAGGCCGCTGGAGGGCAGGGGCTGACCGCCCAGCACTTCCCATCGCCAGTTAAACTCATCCACCAGGGCGCTCACCACCGGCCCTTCCACCAGCAAAACCGCGTCGAACCACTTCTCCCAGGCTTCGGGCTTGCCCTCCGCCGCGCGGCGGGCCGCCTCGCTCACCATATCGGCCAGAGGGTCGGGCGGCGTGCGGTAGAGATAAGTATTCCCCACGTTCATCCCCCCCACCACAGCGGCGCGGTCGTCCACAATCCACAGCTTGCGGTGATCGTAGTGATTGGCCCCAACGCAGGCATGTTCGGCAATCCCCTGCTGAATGGCGCGGGCCGCCGGGCTGACGTTTTTCAGCGGAAAGTCTACCCCGGCAGGGTTGGCGCGCACCTCCACCCCGGCCTCGCGCAGTTCGGCCAGCATCCGCTCCATCTGGCGGTTCAGGCGTTCCTTTTTCTCTCTGGGGTAAACGTCCGCCAGGGTTCCGTTGACGGTCTGGTCTATGTTAAAAGAGAGTTGTACCTGCACCCCACGCCGCGCGGCCCGCGCCAGGGCGCGCGCCAGGCTCATCCCGGCCTCATCGGGGAAGAACAACATCACCTGCGCGCGGATGTTCACGAACGCCCCGTCTATCCGCTCCAGCAGGGCCGGCAGAGCCTCATCGCCGTTGACCAGCAGTTCCACCCGGTTGCCCGCCGCCGGTTCTGGCAGGCCGGCGCGTTCCTGCGCCCCATACGAACGCGTCAGATAGCGCCCAATGGCCGGCAGACAGCGCAGTACCCGCCTGGGCGACACCAACCCCACATACGCCAACAGCAGACTCCCCGCCAGCGCCGCCAACAGCAGTTTTACGTTGCGTCTCATGCCACTTTTATATCACAGCTTTCAACTTACATGAGAAGCGTTGGGGAATTTGAAAATCACTTGTCTTGCAGGAAGGGTGTGGGGGTTGGCGGCGCGAATGTGCCGCCAACCCCCACGAATCTTCGGTTCCCCGCCCCCCTCGATGGGGGCGGGGCCAGGGGTGAGGGGAATTTAAAAAAGCCCCGTTGACTGACCCGATTACCCTTGCATCTTTTGGCGCGGGCAATATAATACGTTTATTGGTTGTTTTGGTTCACGATTACTCGCCGCGATTCCATTTTACAAGCGGGGTGTGCGATGAAAATCCTCTTCTATCTGGCAGGCTTCCTGCTGACGCTGGCGGGGCTGATGCACCTGGTGCTGGTATTTACCACGCCCTACGACCCCACCGCCCTTTTACCCACTGCCGCCGCCGTCCTCTTTGGCGCCGCCGATATAGTCATCGGCGTGATGCTGGTACGGGGCATAGATCGCGTACTGCCCTACGCCGTAGCCGTGCCGCTGGTGGGTGGTCTGCTGGTGCTCATGCGCATGGCCGCCAACCCCAGCCCGTGGAACACCGTCTTTCTGGTGGTGGACGCCTTCGTCATCGCCATCAGCCTGTTCCTTCTGCGCGCCGGGCGGCCGGTCATCAGCCGGGTGAAGTGAGCCAGGAAGGCCCTGCTGGCGTTAGGTTTCGTCTGGTTCGCGTGGGTCTGGAACCTGAGTTTGCGGCCAAAAAACGAATTTGATTTTTTCCTCAATTTATGGCATAATCGAGCCAGCATTAAAAAGCGATGATGGAAACGAGTAAGCCACTTGCTGGGCCGTCAGCGAACCCGGGGCTGGTGCGAGCCGGGGCGGCGAGCCGGGCTGAAAATCCTTCCGGAGCTGCAAACTGAACAGGGGTCTTCCCCCCAGTAGGGGCGCCGGCCTCGCCAGTCGTTATCCAGGCGCAGATATGAACGAGACGCTTGGCGCGTAGAGAGTATCTGACAGAGGGCCTGGCTGATCTCAGCCGGGAACCAGGGTGGTACCGCGGGCTTACTTCCCGTCCCTGATCGTGAGGGACGGGTTTTTGCTTTAAAAACGGATGGTCTGCCGGGCTTTGCGGCCGGGGTTGGAACCCCCGCCCCTGCCCGCGCCGCTGACTTTTGAGGAGGAATGAATGTTCAAAGAAGTACCGACCAAAGTAGACTTCCCCGCCCAGGAGCGCGAACTGCTGCGCTTCTGGAAAGAAAGCAACGCATTTGAAAAACTGCGCCGGCTCCACAAAGGCGAGCCGCGCTGGTCGTTCATTGACGGCCCGATCACGGCCAACAACCCCATGGGCGTGCATCACGGCTGGGGCCGCACCTACAAGGACCTCATGCAGCGCTTTCAGACCATGCTGGGCCACGAACTGCGCTACCAGAACGGCTTCGACTGCCAGGGCTTATGGGTTGAAGTTGAAGTCGAAAAAGAACAGGGCTTCTCCACCCGCAAAGACATCGAGGCCGTCGGCCTGGAAACCTTCGTGCGCATGTGCAAGGCCCGCGTTCTGCGCTACGCCGCCATACAGACCGAGCAGTCCATCCGCCTGGGCTATTGGATGGACTGGAACAACCCCGATCAACTGCGCGACCTGGCCGCCAAACTGATGCAAGACCCCTCGCAGGTCATCACGGTAGAAGGTCCCAACGGGCCGGTGACCGACACGGTGGAGCAGATCGTCGGACGGCTGGGCCTGCCCGAACTGGGGGGGAGCTACTTTACGTTCTCCAACGAGAACAACTACATGATCTGGACCTTCCTCAAAAAGTGTTGGGAGAACGGCTGGCTCTATCACGGCGCAGATGTGATGCCCTGGTGCCCGCGCTGTGCCTCGGCCATCTCTCAGCATGAGATCGTCACCGATGGCTACGCCGAACTGACCCACAAGAGCGTCACCCTGCGCTTCCCCCTGCTGGATGCCGAAGGCCGCCGCCGCGTTGATCCGCAGACCGGACTGCCCGAAGCCCTGCTGGTGTGGACGACCACCCCCTGGACGTTGACCAGCAACGTGGCCGCGGCAGTGGGCGAAGACCTGACCTATGCCAAAGTGCGCCAGGGCGATGAGGTCTTGTACCTCGCCAAAGGCACGTTAAACATGCTCAAAGGCCCCTATGAACTGCTGGGTGAACTGCCAGGCCGCGCGATGGTCGGCTGGCCGTATGCCGGTCCTTTCGATGACCTGCCCGCCGCCCAACAGACCGGCGGCAATGCCGCCATCGAGTCGGTGCGCCAGAACAGCACCCTCAACGCCGTCCAGGCTCACCGCGTCATCCCCTGGAGCGAAGTAGGCGAGACCGAAGGCACGGGCATCGTCCACATCGCCCCCGGCTGCGGCGCGGAAGACTTTCAGTTGGGCCGCCAGTTTGGCCTGCCGGTGCTGGCCCCGCTCACCGATGAGGGCGTCTTCATCCCCGGCTATGACTGGTTAAGCGGCATGCGCGTGGCCGAAGTGGCCGAACCGATCTTTGCGGACCTCAAGCGCAAGGGCCTGCTCTACCGCGTAGAAAACTACACCCACCGCTACCCCACCTGCTGGCGCTGTAAAACCGAACTGGTCTTCCGCCTGGTAGATGAGTGGTTCATCAGCATGGGGCCGGTCTATGACAAGCCGCGCAGTGAGCTGACCGCCGAGGAAAAGGCCCACAGCCTGCGCTATCAGATCATGGACGTGGTGGACCAGATTCAATGGATCCCTGAATTTGGCTACGCCCGCGAGATGGACTGGCTGAAGAACATGCACGACTGGATGATCTCGAAGAAGCGCTATTACGGCCTGGCACTGCCCATTTGGGTGTGCGAAGGTTGTGGTCACTACGAGGTCATCGGCGATGAGCAGGAATTACAGGCCCGCGCCGTTGCCGGTTGGGAGGTGTTCGCGGGCCACACCCCGCACCGGCCCTTTGTAGACGCGGTCAAGCTGGCCTGCCCTCACTGCGGCGCGCAGATGGCGCGCGTGCCAGACGTGGGCAACCCCTGGTTAGACGCCGGCATTGTGCCGTTCAGCACGCTCCAATACCGCACCAACCGCGATTACTGGCGCGCCTGGTACCCGGCCCAGTGGATCACCGAATCGTTCCCAGGGCAGTTCCGCAACTGGTTCTACAGCCTGCTGGCAATGGCAACCGTCATTGACCAAAGCCCGCCGTTCCTGCGCAACTTCGGCTACGCCACCCTGGTAGCCGAGGATGGCCGCCCCATGCACAAGAGTTGGGGCAACTCCATCGAGTTCAACGAAGCCGCCGACCGCATGGGTGTGGATGTGGCCCGCTGGCTGTATGTCACCCAGAAGCCCGAAGTTGACCTGTTGTTTGGCTACCACCGCGCCGACGAGGCCCGCCGCCAGTTCTTACTGCCGCTGTGGAACGTCTACAGCTTCTTTGTCACCTATGCCAATCTTGATGGCTGGCGGCCCACCTTTGACTTCGACCCCGACCACCCCGAAGGCCCCACCCCGCGCAGTGAAAGCCTGCTCGACCGCTGGGTGGTGGCGCGCGTCAACCAGGTCTTGGCCCGCGTGACAGAGTGCCTGCACGCCTCACAGATTGACCTGGCCTCTGCGGCAATTGGAGTCTTTATTGACGACCTCACCAACTGGTACGTGCGCCGCAGCCGCCGCCGCTTCTGGAAGAGCGAGCAGGGTCAGGATAAGCAGTGGGCTTACGAGACGCTCTATTACGTGTTAGTCCGCCTGGCCCGCCTGCTGGCCCCCTTTACGCCCTTCGTGACCGAGAGCATGTACCAGAACCTGGTACGTTCCGTCCGCCCCCAGGCCCATGAGAGCGTTCATCACACCCGCTGGCCCCAGGTAGACCCCGCCGCCATTGACAATACCCTGTTGGCGCAGATGGACCTGACCCGCCAGGTCGCCAGTTTGGGGTTAGGGGCGCGCAACGCCGCCAACATTAAGGTGCGTCAGCCCCTGGCGCGCGCCATGGCTTACGTCAGCGGCTTTAAAGACGGCATCACCGCCGAAATGGCCGACATTGTGACCGATGAATTGAACGTCAAGTCCTTTGAGTTCGTGGCAGAGGCCGGTAAGCTGGTCCACTACCGCGTCCTGCCCGATAACAAACTGCTCGGCCCGCGCTTTGGAGCGCAGTTCCCCAAGGTGCGCGCCGCCCTGCAGGCCGCCGACCCCGCCCAGGTGGCCGCCGCAGTCAGCCGCGGCCAGCCGGTACAGCTCCAGGTGGATGGGCAGGTGGTGGAACTGGCCCCCAACGAGGTGTTGGTGCAGACCACCCCGGTGGAAGGCCTGGCGGTGGCCTCCGATAAGGGCGTGACGGTCGCCGTTGACGCTACCATCACCCCAGAACTGCGCGCCGAGGGCCTGGCCCGCGAGTTCGTCCGCCGCGTGCAAGATTTGCGCAAGACCGCCGGGTTAGACATCGCCAACCGCATCCACGTAGTGTACGAGGCTTCGCCGGGGCTGGCCGCGGCCGTTGAGCAGTTCCGCGGCTACATCATGGCCGAGACCCTCTGCCTGCGCCTGGAAAGCGGCGCGCCGCCCGCCGGGTGGCCTTCCGCGTCGGACCGCTTCGACGGCGAGACGGTGACGGTTGCGCTTGAGAAGGCCGCCTGAGTTCGATCAGCTTCCGGCCCTGCCGGGCAGTTACTGGCTGTTGCTCGAACTGCCAGAGGCGCTGAACCTGCAAATTGGCCGGCTGGGGAGCTTTCACTTCCCGGCCGGCCGCTATGGCTATGCCGGCAGTGCCCATGGGCCGGGGGGCCTGCGGGCGCGCCTGCGCCATCACGCCCACCCTGCCCCTCACCCTCACTGGCACATCGATTATCTACGCCCTTACGCAACCCTCTTGGGCTGTTGGGCGGCCTGCGAGACGGGCGGCCCCATTCCCCTCGAATGCCTGTGGAGCCAGACCCTCGCACGGCTACCGGGGGTGCTCATCCCCGCGCGCGGCTTTGGCGCCGCCGACTGTACCCAGGGCTGTGCCGCTCACCTGGTGTATTTGCCCGCCGGATTGACATGGCGGCCGCCAGAGAGCTTTTCCGACCGAAATTATTGACAATTCCACCCAGCGTGCTATAGTTAAATTGCCAAAAGAAGATTTCATTCCTGGAAAGGAGGTCTCTGATGGCAGTCCAAGTACAGCACCCACCGAAAGTTAACACCGCGCATTTCCACGTTCTGGCCCGGGTTCCCCCATTCGTTGACATCCTCATCCAGTGTTACCCCATCAGCCCCGCCGAGTTCTCAAAGGTTGCGCGCCTGGCCGCCTCTTACCCGAATGACCCGCGCCTGATCGAGATGGTGCGCAAAGCCGGCGATGCCTCTGCCAAAGTCCCCTATCTGATGGATTACGGCGAGACGGCCCAGTCCATCCTGGACGCCCTGCGCGAGGTCGCCCGGCCGCACGTGGAGTATCTGCGCACCCTGCCCGAAGGCTTACAGGCCACCATCCACACCCTGCTGTCCATTCACATGGTTCCACGCGGCTGTGAGAGTTTTGCCATCGCGGCCCTGCTGGAGATCGAGCGCATCCAGCAAGAGATGATCCACACACTGCGGGCCATGATGGCCGGAAGGAAGCTGGCCGAAGAATTTCACAACGAGAACCAGGCCGCCCTCGCACAGCTCGACCGCGACTGGCCCAATCTCCGCAAAGGCAGTGTGCCGTGGCCGTTCCCGCAGTCACTGCCCGACCGCCCGCAGATGCAGTACATCCCCACCTTTTTCAACAACACCCTGGCGGCCATGCGCGAAGTCTGCGTCATCGTTGACGCCCCCTGCGCCCACGAGCTTAAGCGGCTCACCCCGCCGGTCTTGCAGTACCCACTGCCGCTCGATGAACCCGTCCCGGCCATCGGCTCGGCAGACTGGTTGATCCGCGTGGTGGGCAAAGTGGGCCGGCACTTCACCCGCGCCCTGCTCCAAATCATCTCCACCCACCTAAAATCCAACCTGACCGCCGCGGAGATGCGCAACTACGAACTCATCAACCAGCAGGCCCAAGAAGCTCTGCGCGCCTTCATAGAACGCACGCCTTAGCCCGTAGGGCTTTCTCAAAGTCGCTTGACTTTTTGAAAATCGCTCGTCTTGTAGGAAGGGTGTGGGGTTTGGCGGCGCGAATGCGCCGCCAAACCCCACGAATCTTTGGTTCCCCGCCCCCCTCGA
>Ga0073932_1003777_pt1 | contig 19421 bp, 14 predicted proteins | sample DewCreD2012metaG_FD_76967 | JGI IMG/M metagenome (GOLD analysis project Ga0073932, IMG submission 76967) | Hot spring sediment bacterial and archeal communities from British Columbia, Canada, to study Microbial Dark Matter (Phase II) - Dewar... ...
CCAACGTCGATTCGAACTGGAAGCTGGTCTCTGATGGCAGTAATGCCACAACGCCCGTTGATAGCGATGTGGTCCACTTCAATGACCGTGCCTATTATGACAGTGCTGCTCAGCGCTATCAGGGTTGTACGATTAATGTCGATGCAGCCGGAACGGGGACGCCTAATTTGGATGGAATGTTCATCTCGGCTGGATTTAATGGAAATATTGGCAGTGCTGTCCAGCCATTGGAACTCAATGGCCAAAATAACGACATTGTTGTGGACGGTGAATGTACCCTGCATCTGAAGCTGTCCGCCGGAGCAGGAGCGGATGCAGGATGCGGACGCTTGGTCGTTAATAATGAAAAAGCGAATGTTTACGTCTCCAGCCTGCTCAATGATGCCACGAATGTGTGCCTGTATGACCTGCTGATTTGCCTAAAAGGATATTTGTGGATTCAGGATAACTGTGCGGTCAGCGAGGTGGTCTCGGCAAATTATAGCTCGTTTATCGATGCGGGAATTGGCATCGAGAATATCAAAAGTGGGACTTTGTGTTCCATCACCGCCGTCAAGGGAGAGATTGTCTGGCGTTCTAAAATTCACGAAATTAAACTCTTCGATGCGAAGTTCGCCTGGGGCGACGAAGATATGCCGGAAGTAGTCGATTGTCCCTGCAATTTGCTGGCCATCTACTCCAAGAGCGGCGAGTTCCTGTGGCAGATGGCCGACACAGGAGAATCGGTCATTAAGCTGTTTGTGCTATACGCGGGAAACCTGATCGCCTCCCAGTCGGTCAACAGCGGCTACAAAAAGAAAATCGGCACCGGCACCGAAATCAGCGAACTGTGGCCGGATGCGACAGCGAACCTGAATAGCTCGTCAAATAATGTACTCATCGAGTCTGGTTCCAAGCTGGAATCGCATGGGGGAACGTTAATCGCATCCAGTGGGTCGTTGTTGGGGTGGTAAAATAGGAAGCATTAGTTACTTTCAGCTTAACCACCAATCTCTCTATAAGCCTGTTCAATGTAAGATTTAGCAATTTCTAGGTCAGCTTCATTTTTTATAGTAATCTCTAAGTCTCCGGTTCCCCAGTGACCAATATCTCTGACATCTTTGGCTATCGCTGGCAACTCCCCTAAGTCATCTGGATTAAGTTTCACATAGAGCGTTAGTTTTTGATTTTGAGGTTTCATACAGACAATGTTCTGAGATGTTCTATACCCAACATAAAGCTTTTTGGGATTCTCTACGATAGCTGTATCTAAACCCGTAATAAATTCTTGGGCCAACAATGTAAGGCTTTTAATCTTTTCAGGCTTATCGTTAATATGCTCCTCAAATGTATAGCTGCCAGTGGCTCTTGTAATCGCCGCTTTTTTTCCAGCAGAAACCATGATCGGATTTTTTCCATTGTTTTCAGAAGATATTGGAGAGGTAGAATAGGACTGACCATATATCTGTTCAAGATAAAGCATGTTATTTTCAAATAGTCGGTATGACCATAGTTCAATATTTGCCCCCATTACCTGGACGGCATGCAAATCATATTTTCTAAAATTGGGAGCAATACATATAACTCGAACATCAGACCAGTCTACTTTGGCATCGTTTCCCAATGCTGACCTTGCAGTAATTTCATAGTCTCCTTTATGATCATATATCCAGTTCAAATAGAAAAGGCTTTGATTAATCAACTCTGAAGACTCGACTTTCTTGTATTCAATGATTACAGGATTGTTTTCCTCTGAGATTGCTAAAGTGTCAATCCTGCCAGCATGGGTCTGCCCAGTAGAAAATTCAGATGCAATAAAGCGACAATTAAAAACCGTCGGCAAATTCTTTTCAATAACAGATTGTAGTTCTTTTTCGAGATTAAAATTGCTCTTTTGAATTGGTTTTAGAGCCATCTCTGACATTTCAAATAATGGCATTTCTATTTCCCTTAAAATAAATGCTTCTGATTTGATTGTATGACAAAACCGTTTTGACGGAGGAGTTCGAGATAGTCTGTCTTGGTAATGCGGATAAAGTCATCAAGTTTGGCTTGGATTTCGATGTTCCAGTATTCGTCGTAGTCCAGAAATTTCGGGTCCAGGTCGTCACTGAACAACGGGCCGCTGGTAGAGAGAGCGTACCCTGCTTCATCAGTCTCGATGGCGAAGATGTCGCCGCTTTGTTTGTGACGGTACAGGAATTTCATGATTCCACCACTATTTTCAAAAGGCATTTAAGTACTAAAAGGGTATGTCAGCATCTCCGTCATCTAAGCGAATGACTCCGGCTATCATTTTCCAGCAATACAACGGATCTTCTGGCTTTCTTGCAAATGGTGCACCCATGCTGATCGTAAACAGAAAATCACCTCTTTCATTTATATATTTCTCGGCGTTTGGACAAGTGACCTTAAGTGAATACAGTATACCGTTATATCGAAATGAACATTCAAGTTTCCGCCAGGGATTTTTCTGTATAAGCACATTATGAACCCGTATCAACTGCAATGACTTCCAACTATGCTGAGGGATATTATCTTCAAACTCCGAAGGCAGAACTCTGTCCGTCCTATTATGAAGCAAGAAACGCTGTGTGTCTTCTACAAAATTAGCAACGTCCTGAATACTCATCTCACCCAACTTGCGCCATCGGCCCGATTCTAAAACAACGTTTTCGGGTTGACACCCATGATCGACAGCAGCAGGACCCGTCGGAATGTCAAGTATATCCAACAACTCCGGCTCAGCCCCATTGATGATTCTTTCACCTCCAATCGCACCTTCATGTCCGTCGCCAATCGGTCTTATCCATTGATTGGTTGACAAATCAATACCTGCAACACAACGACCTCCACGTTTGAATGAATTTGCAAGACACACTATGCGAGCCATGATGACCCTCCTTTCTTATAGGTGTACGATGTTTACTCCCTCGAACTCTCCTTTAAAATATTCCGCAAGTAACCTCCTGTGGCACTTGTTAGCTGTTGGTTCGCTGCATAAGAAGCATCCTCCGTTGAGTTGTTCCGGGGTGATCCGTGTGGATGCTTCTCTTTCCGTTAAAAGTTTATTGTATTTTTCTTCGTAGGTTTCCCAAGTCATTTCCTTTTTCTTGTAGGCATCCAAGATTTCTTTTGTCGGAGCAAACTCGGGCCTGTGCTCATACGCAATATCACAGATTTCCTTCAAGAAGAATTTTAGGTCGTTCTTTTTCGTAAACCCAGCAAGCTGCGACACATTGTTCAGTCGAACATCAATCAACTTCTTAACCCCAGCCGCTTTCAATATCTTGAAAAACTTTTCGGCATCCTTCTTGGCAAAACCCATTGTAAAGATCGTCACCGGATTGTCGGCATTATTCATAAGCATTTGCTCCTTCCGTATGGGGGTTATAGGATATCTTTTCTTCCTGTTTTTTATAGGCATCCTGTATCAGTACCTCTTTACCCGTAAAGAAATCAGGTTCGAACTTAAATTTCTTCATCAACTGATTCTCTATCTCAGTTTGATCCATCGTATCGCCACTCTCCAGGATATGCTGAACAGACACACCGCTTTCTGCCAGGACCCGAGAGACCAGTACGGTCCGATGACAATCTGCCGGCTCTTTTTCTGAGCACATTATCGCAATCGTACAGTCCTTAATACCGATGAGCAGCCGCTCGATGCCCTGTTGAAACGCCGCTGATTTGCGTAATTTGTCAAAGCTCACACGGCCATAAATATAACAAGCCGGATCATCCGGGCGTGCGCCCAGTTCGGCTCCTAAGAAAAGATACTTAATATTATGATTATTCAGGGCCTTCTTGAGAATGTCTTTATTGAATTGCGGTGAATACTGGCTGTACGGAGATGATCGCACATCGGCCACGACCTCAATACAATGCTGCTTCAAGAGACCAAGGAACTTATCAATCTCATAATTTGAATGGCCGATTGTAAAAATTGTATCCTTATGATTACTCAAGTTATTTATCCTTATAATTCTTTTTTCAGGAATTGGCTGCACCTGTCTCTCTATTTTGAGTCATTTCTGAAGTTCCGAATTAAATTATGCTTTCCATATACTCTATAAATCCAATGATGCACCGTTTTCTTTGAGCCATGCTACTTGCTTCTGATAATTCGGCATCACTTTATCAACAAGATTCCAGAATTCTGAATTATGACGTTTGTGTTTTAAGTGAGCCAATTCATGTACAATAATGTAGTCGATTACAGAGATGGGTGCCATCATAATCTTCCAATGGAAATTAACTTTGGGTTTTCGTGTGGAACAGGAAGCCCATCGGTTCTTTAGGTCCATCACAGTCACTTCTTCCGGATATACGTCCATCTTTTCAGCATATTTCTGAACATGTGGGGCAAGAAACTCTTTTCCTCGTGTGCGATAAAAATCTTTAAAAGCGCATAACAAGCTTTTTTTCAACTCATGCGGAACAATTAAATAGCGACCGTGAAAAATTATTCGGTCTGCATTTTCATCAAACTGCAAATAATAGTTTCGTCCGAGATAAAGAAATGACTGGCCATTGACCGGCTCCCGTGTCACCGCGGCTTCATTTAATAACTGCCGCTTTGACTGATATTTGTGGATTTTATACTCGTTCTTTTTCAATATCTGCTGAACAGCCGCATCGTCCAACTGCTGGGGGACCATAATGGTCACAGCGCCATCCCGCTCGACATAGATACTGGCGGTTTTACGCTTACTTCGCTTTATTTCTATTTTGTAGTCCTTAATCATGGTATTTACTGATCTGCTCTTGGCGACTTTTGGCCAGATTGATCAATTCGGTAGTAATATATGCTACATTCTGCTTTATGGAATCAATTCCACAATAATCCAGTTCATCACGAATGTCACATTCAAGCTGCCGTTGTTCTGCGTTCTTTTGCCAGAAATTCGGAACCGCCAAAGCGGCCCTGATATATTCAAACAGCTTCAGGGTGATTGTTGCAACTTGCTTTGCCGTCGGTGTGTCAGATTTATCGATTGCTGCTTTCATCATAATCAAATCATAAAATGGCGCAACATGGCTGGCAACAGTTCCTTTGCCCGCTTGACGTCCTGCGGCCATTTCATCCCTCAACTTCGTTAATTCTGCGACGATTAAATCCCAGTGTTCCTTGTGAACATCCATAATACGCTGCAGTTTTTCGCTGAATTGCGTATAGAGAACCGGGTCCTGATCCATATTCACCTTGATGTGCCATCGGATGGCATGCTCCATTTCAGACGCTTTTGCTCGGCCTGTTTTGTTGCGATCATCGACCATCTTTGGGAAGTCATCCGACAACAGATGGACAGGAGGAATTTTAGGGTCAATGCCCATTGATTCAAGATATTTGTCGATGAGTTTTCGCACCTTCGCACCAGCCCATTTCAAATCCAATGTCTGGTCCTTATAACGGTCCCGCATGCGGAAGAGAATGAATCCGAACCGCTTTGCCGGGATATAGTAGTCTTTAGCCATCGAGGCGTTAAATAAAAGGTCCAAGCTGTCATAAAATGCTTTGATGTAGGTGTCAAATTGGGCACGAAACTTAACGTCCGCTCCCAAACGAATACATTCTTCAGCAAGTTCCCATTCCGCCTTTTGGTCGGTCATGGTTTGATTGACAAATGCCTCGATCTGGTCAACTTTGTATTCAACAAAAAGCTGAAGCAATCGACGATAGCGGGCCTCCAGGATGGGAATTTCTTTGTCCAAGCCCCGGAAATAGGCACTCAAATCAGATAACTCTTTTTCATCGGCCTCGGTATAAATTGCCAGTGCTTCCTTAAGGTGCTGGGCAACACCGTAATAATCTACAACAATCCCATGCTGCTTGACATGTCCATTCTTCATCACTTTGGTGCGATTGACACGGGCGATTGCCTGCATCAGGTCATGTTCACGCAAATTCTTATCCAGGTACATAACCTGCTCAACCGGGGCGTCAAAACCGGTCAGAAGCCGATCACAAACGCATAAAATCGCCACACCGGTCTCAGGTTTTTCAAAATCAAAGTCCATTTTGAAATTTTCGACTGCGTTCAGTTCTTGCGCCTGTCTGCGTGCCGTAGAAATATAGCCCGGCTCATTGTTGTCCTTCATTGTAACCCAGACCGCCACTTTGACGAACTGCATCTGCTTAATCAATTCCTCATCTCGCTCATGCTCGGTTTTGGCCAATTCTCTTGCAATCCGCTGTTTAATGGCTTCTTCAATTTCATATTTATATCGCGTTGCCGCCAAAATTGAACAGCCAACCACTTGAGCCTTAAAGCCATTGGGCAGGATTTCCTGGGTGTAATGCTCAACCATATCCTCTGAGATTTGTTTTATACGGTCCTTGGACTCCAGATAGGCCGTCAATGTACCAAAACGCCTCTGAATTTCCTGCTTTTCCTGCTCGGTGCGGTCGCGGAACATGTCTTCGAATTCCTGCTTGAAAAGCTCTTTATTCAGTATCTGGTCCTGGCTGGTGCGGCCAATGTATAAAATATCGACTGTTGCATGATCCGCCACCGCGTCATTCATTTTATACACATCGATAAACGTTCCAAATCGCTCATGGGTTTTTTGCTTATGCCGTTCGGTCAACAGCGGCGTACCCGTGAATGCCGTTTTAACGGCCTCAGGAAAACCGATAAACAAATTATCACCCATATCACCGCCTTGTCCACGGTGCGCCTCATCGACCAGCAATAAAATCCGATCACTGGAATTAATCGTCTTGAATGGTTCAAACTTAGGTACAATACCGCTGTCGATAAGTGATTGAGCCGAGACTCCATTTTGGGCTAAAAACTTATGCACCATGACCATATTCAAGTTCGATGTGGTTGTGGTCAGTTTATCCAAATCCCGGCGGTGCTGTATAATGGTAACACTTTCATCCGTCAGAGCCGCTGTCTCAGACAATTGATCTTCCAGATCAATCCGGTCGTTGACTAAAATGACCTTATAATCTTTCAAATCATCGGTATCACGCAGCTTTCGGATTAAAAAGACCATCGTCAGCGATTTACCCGATCCCTGTGTATGCCAAATAACACCGCTACGGTCCATCGGCGTCTGGCCGGAACGGAGACGGTCGATAATTTTACCCACCGCCCGGTACTGCTGATAGCGGCATACGATCTTGGCCAGTTCACCTTTTTTAACCTCCATGAAAACACTGAAGTTTTTCAGAACATCCAGCAGGATCGCTTTATTCAGAACGCCACGAATCAGAACCTCTTGACGTTCTTCATCGGGGGAGACCTGTATGACTTTATATTCTTCCGGAAAGATATCCTTCCAATTCATATAATGGTCAAACTCGCCTGTAATCGTCCCCAGACGGCCCTCGGTGCCGTGGGTGATGATGCTGAACAGATTAGCATGAAACAGACGTTCTTCGCCTTCCTGGACGCCATAATCATCATCGCGGCGGTTAGAATACCGATTTATTTGAATGAATGCCTCACTCAATGGCTCAGCGACATCCTTATCCTTACATTCAATCACCACAAACGGCATGCCATTAACAAAAAGAACGATATCCGGAATAATCGCCAAGCGGCTGGCTCCTGGTGTATCAATGCGAAACTGATTAATCGCGATAAACGAGTTCTTTTCCGGATGCCGGAAATCCACCAGACGGACCAGCGGACTTGGCTGGCCAGTTAACTCGTTTCTGTCGGCGGTGGTATTCTTCGTCAGCAGCTCAAAGATGGTCTTGTTAACTTCTAAAAGGCCACGGCCCGGATGTTGGGTCAGTTCCCGATAGACGTCATCAATCTGTTTGTCCGTCATCCACTTCCTGGCGTCATCGGTTACGTTGATATTCCTGATGGACTCTCGAAAAACGCTCTCAAGAATAACCTCTCTAAAGGAGGTGCGTCTGCTGATAGTCGGGTCTTGTGGAATGAAACCCGTACCATGATCGATGACCTCCCAGCCCAACTGGCGGAGTTTATCGAGGAACGGACGTTCGACGTTTGTGTATTCGGACATTATTGCACCTTCGCTTCAATTTCAGCATCTGTTACATTAATATGATAAAGGTAAAACATCTTCTTTAGCATCTCTTTTTGATTATTGACTAAATCAGTTTTATTCCAAGTAGGATAGGATTGGAAAAGTCTTATTGAGTTACTAAAAAGCTCAACATTGTTTTTGAAATACTTCTCTTTTTTTATCGCATAATCTTTATTGCTTTGAGCCGAATTCTTTCGACGGGAAAGGAGAATCAGATTGCCAAGCCGATTCGTCCACTTTTCTCTGTCATCACCAGTGAAATCTATGCACCACTGGCTATTGGAATCCGGAGTTTGAGGCAAGATGTGCTCGATACTGATTGTTTCTGGTGGAGAGAACTTTGTTGTGTGCCCATGATAGGCAAAGTCAATTTTGAGCAAGATATAACGAGCATATCGTCTACCGTAAATGCTGCCGGTAATAACCCTGTCAAAATCCTGCCCCTCTATTCCAAAGACATCCGAATCAAACAGTGCTGTCTGATCGGGTGTGTTTTCGATTTCTTTGATAATGGCATTGGCGTTCTCGATACGCTTTGTTGGAGACAGCCCAATAATCCAATCAGCAGAAAACTTTTTGTCTAAAAGATATAAAAAAGGCAGTAGCTGGTTCATTTTATATTTGTCATAATACCGAAGCAAAGGGGCAATCCAATAATCTGCCTCAAAACCAAATCGCATCAGAACAAGTTGATTGAAAAGCTCAAAACTATTGGTGAGTGCATAATTGTCCTGGTCGAACAGTTCAAGATAGTGCTTATAATATTTTTCAATAAAATCAAAGGTTGATTTCCCCTTCGTCAGCAACGGCGGCTTGTTTGTGTACGTTTTTGTGTTCCGGTCAAACTCTTTAGGAGCATATATATTTTCTTCATATTCTTTCAGCAGGTTGTATCCGGCTTTTTGCTTGACCAGTACGGTTCGCAAATGCGAGAGGAAGTTATCAAAATCCTCTGAAAAATATTCTTCAATGCTTTCCCATAGCTTGGCATATTTAGTTCTTGTTTTTTCGTCGGTGACTTTTGACAGATTTTCTGCTTTTAAGATATCGCTGTTTCGCAGCTTAATCCCGCGATTATTCATAACCGTAAACAGGTGGAAAGCATCCTCTAATTCCTCCGCAGCAACATAAATCATGAGCACGTTGGAACGAAGAAATGGAAAAAAATCATCAACGGAGCTGCCGTTATTAAAAAATGACTGAATCGTCATAATCGCCTGGGCCATATTACGGATAGATATATCCTCATCGGTGTTCTGAGAAAACAACTTCAGTTCATCTTCTTTCAGTGTACCGCCTTCGGCCTTGATGTACTGGCTTACAAAGTCACGTACTTTATCGCGAATATCAAATACGATACGGCTGCGTTCGGGGATATTGTCGTCCGGATTAGCCATCTGGTAAATGGTATCACGGCACGTTTTGATTCTGGCTTCATTGGCTTTGTGCGTCATATCACGCACCACGGCCGTCACAAGAAAGAGCGTGGTTAATCGCTGCTGACCATCAAGAAGGTCATATTCTTCATATTTGGTCTCACCTTCCTGTTTGTCGGATTTTTTAAGAACCATTGAACCTAAAAAGTATTGTGAGTCGGGATTCGATTGGCGGGCTCGATAAACATCGTCAAGAAGCTCTGTAACCTGGTCCGGTCCCCAGACATATGGTCGTTGGTATTCAGGAATACGATACCATTTTTGGAAAACATCTTTGACAAACAGCTTATCACTTTCTATTTTAGCCACTACATTGCCTCCTTTAATGCTTCCTCTTCATATTTAACCCGCACTCGGCCTGTCAGCAAATCGGCCATGAGGGCTTGTTTGAGTAGTTTTATTTTTTCTAAGCTGCGGATTTCATTTTTTATGTTCGTGTTAACCGTGTTAATAGCTGTAGCGATTTTCTCTAATTCTGTTTCGTTTTCAGGCCAGGTTATATAAAAAGCTCGTAACTGCTGATAATTCAGTCCCTCTCGATTACCACCGGCGTTTAGTCGGTCAATCTGGACTTGCCCAAATGCAGAAGATAGAAATTCGGACAAATATATGGCTTTGGGTTTGGTTGGATTTGGCAATCGAACAATGCAGACGTGTTGGTTAACATTTGCTTCTGCGAGGTAATCAGGAAAATAACAGCACCTTCCTATCGATGCACCTGTGATATTCAGCAGTACATCATAGTGATTAACTTTGCTTCGCTCCATTATGCTGTGTATCTCTTCTGTTATAAATGCAACATCCTCTAAATGCAGTCCATCAAAATGAACGTTTTGGCTTCTTATAAAAAGGATACCTTCTGTTCGATATACCTTACTTCCACCCGTCGGGGTGATGCCGCTTCCCACATGTGCAGCCAAAGCATCAATTTGAGGAGTTTCCCACTCCTTCGGGATCCAGCCCAGTTCGGTTTCTTTGTAAAGTTGGGGGGCTTGATCGTAAGAGGGTCGCAGTTTGCCGGTTTTGAGGTCAATGCCGCGGGTGAAGAGGTCGTGCATCATGCCCTGTTTAATGGCCTTATATTTCTCAATGGCCGCCTCGGTTTTTTCGATAACATCATCAATCATGGACAGGATGTGGGCGATTTTACGTTGTTCTGGCAAGGAAGGGAATCTTTCAATCGCATCTGTTATGTTAAAGTGTGAAAGATGTTTTACAGTAGTAGAAGGTGTTATATTGTGAATGCGTCTCAAATAGGGAATTAAAAAATAAAATAGATAGCCAACATCAATCAAAGAACACTCTTTTTGAGATATTTTCATTATTCTCTGATTTAATAACCCGTTTGATCTATTTTTCCATCGAACGATATTAAAATCACCATCCATTCCAATGAGGATATCATTAACAGCAATCAAGTATTCATCTGTATAGTCGCCAGAATAATAAGTCGCAATTGTGGAGTCTAATAAGTCACGTATTCTAATAAGGGGTAATCCGACTCCATCGATATTAAACTTATTAGAATCAAAAGGATAACCAAGGACAGTATTTATGTGCTGGCCGATATTAATTTTTTTCCATTCACTCATACCCCAACTCCTTCACAAATCTGTCCAGTTCGGCACTAGCTTTGTCGCGGGCTTCGAGAATACTGTGCAGGGGCTGGTTGTATTTTTCCCAGAGATTTTCGAGGGCACTTCGCAAGGCGCGGCTGTATTGGGCCAGATAGTCCTCGACGGTGGTGTAGAGTATACGCTGCCAGCGGGCCAGGATTAATTTCTTGCCCTCCGCCTCATCGATTTTTTTGCGGGCCTCCTCCACCAGCAGTTCTTTGCGTTCCTTGATTTCCCTGACGATTTTTTTGCAGTTTTTCAGTTCCGCATCCAGTTCTATATGACGCTGGAATCGCCGCAATTCGGAATCAATCTGACTTTGAAGATTCTGCGCGTTGGCCTCGAATGTCCGAATCTCCTTGTCAATGGCCACAATACTGTCACCGGCTTTTTCAAGGGCCTTTTTCTGTTTGAGTTTGTTTTTCAGTTCACGGGTCGTTTCCTTGAGTTGCCCGCCCAATGATTTAATGAGGGCTTTGACCTCGGCCAGTTCGTCCTTGGGCCAGACTTCATACTCATCCTCGCTCCAGACGCCTTCCTCCATGTCATTGACCTCTTTAAACATCGCATCCAGTTCATCCCGGCGGGCTTCGTTATCGCGTAGTTCTTTGAGGACTTCGGGAAACTGACTTTCGAGAATTTCATCATCCGGAATCAGTTCAGCATTCCACCCGCTGGCCGCGACGCTACGTAGATCGGTGAACAGCGTGTTCCAGTAAGATGCGAACGCGCCGCGGCTCTTAAATGGGTCCAGAATCCCCCGAGTGCTGAGAGTCTTGGCTATGGTGGCCGAAAAGGCATGATATAGCTCATAGACATTCTGATTTTCCGGTAGCGCCTCCAGTGAGCCAAGATTGGACTTCCACCAGGTCTTTAGACCTGTCTGATAGGTCTGGTGTTTGGTCTTTATCTCGCCGCTTTGGTCCAATAGGACTTTGATGGCTTCTTTACTGTCGATCTCGGATTTATACTGAAGATAACCCTTTTTCAACGGCTTAAAGAGTTTTTCCCGTAACCCGTAATAATTGGTCCAATAACCAGCCAGAGCATCCACTTCAGCAGCCGGAATGCCGCCGTGCAGATGGGCGCGAACATCGTGGGGTTCGGCCGGTGGGCTATTATCGACATAGCGGCGGATATTACAGTTAAATTCCTCTTTTTCCAGATCCTCAACGGATACCAGGCGGCTGTATTTTTCCAATTCGTGCTTGGTGCGGTACACATAGGAGATTTTTTCGATATCTTCAGGGCGGAGCATGTTCTGCACCTTGCCCTCTTTATACTCGCGGTCGGCATTGATAAACAGAACCTGCTGGCGACTTTCGGCCCCGGTGCGGTTAATGATCAAAATGGACGCCGGGATACCTGTGCCGTAAAATAGGGCCGGTGGCAGCCCGATGACCGCCTCCAAGAAACCTCGTTTAATCATCCACTGGCGCATTTTGCGCTCTTCGCCGCCGCGGAAAAGGACCCCATGCGGCATAATCACTGCCATGCGGCCGGTGGACTTGAGGACGCTGATCATGTGCTGGACGAACATAAAATCTGCTTTGCCTTTCTTGGGCATCCAGAACTGATACCGGTCTTTATATTTCATGCCATCGGTCGAGTAGTTCTGTGAAAACGGAGGATTGGCAATCACAATGTCAAACCGCTTGAGTTCTGCACCCTCAATATGCTTCGGATCTACCAGTGTATCACCATTTTCCAACTGAGCGTCCAGAATATCGTGAAAAAGCATGTTGAGTTTGCACAAACCCCATGTGGTTCCATTTTTTTCCTGACCATACAGTGTCAGGCCACGTGCAGAACCATATTTGGCCTCGACATGATTAAAGGATTCAATGAGCATCCCGCCGGAACCGACTGCCGGATCGCAGATCTCAGCATTTTCTGACGGGTCCAGAATGGTAATAAGAAGTCGAACAACTTCACGGGGTGTATAGAATTCGCCGCCTTTTTTACCGGCGCTGTCGGCAAAGTATTTAATCAGGTATTCATAGGCAGATCCCAAAAGATCGGGAAATTCAAGATTGTCATCTGTTAAAGTTACTGTATCAAAGTGCCCAAGAAGCTGGACAAGGTCGCTGTCCGTAATACGCTTGTTGTTTTTACCGAAAGTTTTATTGAAATCGATAGGTTTCAGAACACCTTCGAGCTGTTCGATATTAGCATCTTCCAGTGCATCAAAGACTTTTTTAAACTCCGCGCCGACCTCTTTTTTTAGATGTTTGACTTTTTCCCAACGGGAACGCTGGGGAACAAAGAATTTGTAGGCGTCCTCACGCTCCAGTCCGGCTTCAAGGTCCTTGCCTTTGACACCCCGTTTTTCGAGTTGTGTCCTTCTTTTTTTACGCTCCTGGTCAAATTGGTCGTTGACCCGTTTGAGAAAAAGCATGGCAATGACATATTCCTTGAACTCCGAGGCATCCATATTGCCGCGAAGAGATTCACAGGCTTCTTCAAGAAAATTTTCAAGCCATGACAATGAAAGTTTATGACCCATCCGTATTCCTATCGTCCGTTGCAAGTATTCTAAATTATAGGTCGGTCTTGGGCAACAATAGCCCATATTATCCTTGTTAACGCAGATTTTACACTCATGGAACCATTTCCTCAACCCTATTCCAGATAAAACTCGTTACCAATTGAGTTTACGGAATAATCAGCTTTTTTGACCCCATGCGAACAAGAAGAAAACCATCGTATTTTTGTTGGTCAAAGCAAAATACCCGTTTGAGCCGATTTTTCAGGCTGTCAGTGTCTGAATAAAGGCGTTTTTCAGCTATTTTGAACTCTTCTGGCGTCAGATTTCCGAGATATCGGCACAGATGTGCCCATCGGGCTGGGTCGATTCCGTCGGCCAGTTCGCACCAGAGACCGATTTCAGCAATAGCGGGTTCGGCAAACAATAAACCTTGTGAGGACATTGGAGATTCCTTTCAACTAACTTTTATAAATCAGTTAAAAGGGCTTCGGAGGGAGATGGTAAAACCAGAGCTCGGTTCCACCCTTACTGCATATGTCATATCGGCACAGGGGCCGATAGCAAGTAAATTTTCCTGAATTCACATGCGGCAATCAATGTAATGACCGATAATATCCCTGCATTCAAGCCAGAAAACACCCAAGGTCCGATAGGGGGACTTATGTAGCCTTGTTTCTGCTTGAAAGACTGCCCTCAAAATGGTCCCCCTAATTCTGCGTAATAAGTATCTTGTTTTCTGTAATCACAGAGAGGTCTTGGTAATTATAACCATTCTCGTAGAACTCTTCTTGACTTTAAGCGTATTTCATACTAAAGTACTATTGTATCATCAGTATCGGCTCTGTAACTACTAGGCGCAGTTTTAGGTAAAGTAGTAAGTAGATGGCTTTATGAAAACGAAATACACAAATAAATATAAGTTATATCTGTTTCTTATTACGAGCATTGTGCTAGTATTTAACAATGCGGGGGGCTTTGTGTATTGCCAAGCTGAGGATGGGCATAGTAGTTTAGAAGCGATCATTAATACATGCTGTAATTTTGCCAATATAAGCACTTTTCCCGAGAATACCGCAGATTCTTTGACTTTTTTCGTAAGCAACGATAATTGCGGTCCATGTGTGGATACAGTTGTATCCATTGATGTTGTAAATAGCGACAAAAAAACTGCCCCATTGGATTCTGCACTTGCCGCAGTCCCTGCCATTCTAAATATGACTGCCGGGTGTGATGGAGCTTCTGAGCATGTGCTCGGTTCAGAACTTCCGGTGTTAGTGAACCCATCTCTCCCATCGATTCGCACAATCGTGCTTCTCGTATGATCCCAAGATAGCATCGTGTTTTCTCTTGTTGCCTAAATTCACGGAGTTGTTGCGCCTTGTCTTATCTTTTTTCTGTGAATTAGGCGTGAGTTTGTATTGCTATTTTGGGAGATCGTTATGTTTAAAACATTATTACTGCCGGCGGTTGTTCTATCGGTATTTGTATCCGGCTGTATGGAACCGACCGCCCGTCCGCTGCAGCCGAAACAGCCGTCCTCGGAGCAGGCACTGAATACGTCCGCATCATTTATAAAATCCTCCACAGATGTCCCGGACGAATATGAGATTGACGAGCCAAACGGGGTATTAACCCTCCGGCAAGCGCTGGCTTTAACTCTTATGAAAAATCCTGTCCTGAAGGCTTATTCTTTGGAAACGCGTGCTGCCGATGCAAGGGCGCTGCAGGCGGGTCTACGCCCCAATCCGGAACTTGGAATCGAAGTGGAAGACGTCGGCGGTTCAGGGGCGTTGAGCGGTTTTGATTCTGCCCAGACAACGATTCAGCTTAGTCAATTGATTGAGCTTGGCGATAAACGTCAAAAAAGAAAAACCGTTGCCTTGCTCGAAAAAGACCTTTCCGGCTGGGATTATGAAACCAGGCGGCTCAAGGTTCTGACCGAAGCGGGCAAATCGTTTATCGAACTGCTCGCTGTGCAGGAAAGGACAAAACTGCTTGCAGAGCTTGTGGATGTATCTGAACAGACCTTCAAAAGCGTTACCCAGCGGGTGGAGGCAGGCAAGGATTCCCCTGTTGAAAAGACCAAGGCTTCGGTCGCTTTATCAGGTGTAAAAATTGAATATGAACAAGCATTGCAGGAACTTGAAAAAACCAAAAAGGTACTGGCGTCCTTCTGGGGCATCGAACAACCGAAGTTTTCAGTTGCACAGGGGCAATTGAATGCGATTTCAGACATTCCTGAAATGAATGATCTGCAGCAAAAACTCATAAGCAATCCCGAATTGGCGCGATGGGAAAAGGAAATCGCCCGGGACAAAGCCGCGTTGAAACTGGAAAATTCCAAAGCGGTACCGGATATCACGATAGGCGCTGGTGTCAGACGATTCAATGAAACCGATGACAACGCCTTTGTCTTCGGAGTTTCGATTCCGTTGCCGATCTCGGATCGCAATCAGGGCGGCCGGATGGAAGCGGCCTACAATCTTTCCAAGGCCTATGAGGAGCAGCGTGCGGCCCGGATTGAGGTGACAAATCGATTCAACCAGATATTCACCGAGCTTTCCGTTTCCTTCAATAAGATACAGGAACTTCGGACTTCCATTTTGCCCGGGGCGAGAGAGGTTTTTGACGCCTCACGAGAAGCTTACGCCGAAGGCAAGATCGACTATCTGAACGTGCTCGATGCCCAGCGAACTTACTTCGTGTCCCAGACCGAATATCTTGATGCACTGGTTTCTTACCATAAAGCAAAAACGGATATGGAGGGACTGGTGGGACAGAGCATCGACGTTATTCAAACGACCGCTAATTAAATAAAGGATAACACAATGACAAAGAATATAACGTTAAAGATCAAAGAAAAAATGCCGGCCATTGTAATCATACTGTTTCTGGCAGCCGCTTTTTTGGTTGTAGGATTTTTGTTCGGCCGCAAGTCAGGGTCAACAGGCCACTCTAATCCTTCCGACCGCATAGTCCATAACGATGGCGATGAACACGAAACGCACGAAGGAGAAGACGAACACGGAGATGTTGTCAAACTGAGCGAGCAGGAATTGGAGGAGTTCGGTATCGAAATCGGCACCGCCGGCCCCGGAAAGCTTCAACTGCACACCAGTTTGCCCGGTGAGATCAGAGTCAATCAAGATAATTCGGCGCATATTGTTCCGCGGGTACCGGGTATTGTCCAGGAGGTAAAAAAGAAACTGGGCGATTTCGTCCGCAAAGGAGACCTGCTGGCGGTTATAGAAAGTCGCGAACTTGCGGATGCCAAAGCCGACTATTTGGCGGACCTTGAGCGTTTTGCATCGGCTCAATCTAATTTTACCAGAGAGAAAAACCTCTGGGAGAAGAAAATTTCATCGGAACAGGAATACATCAACGCCAAACAAGGCATTGCGGAAGCACAAATTGAACTTCGCAGCGCCGAACAAAAGCTCCACTCGCTCGGTTTTACGGAAGACTATCTGAAAGAACTGCCGAATATGTCCGATGTATCTTTCACTCGCTATGAAATTACCGCTCCTTTTGTCGGCACGATTGTTTCCAAGCACATTACTGTCGGAGAAGTGGTCGGCGATGAATCGGAAATCTTCATTATTTCGGATTTGAGTACGGTATGGGTTGACCTGAGCGTCTATCAAAAAGACCTGGCGTATATCCAGCCTGGGCAGACAGCGACCATTTCCGCCCGGCACGGAATCCCTGAAATCAAAGGTGAGATTTCCTACGTCGGTCAGGTTGTCGGCGAACAGACACGCACCGCTCTGGCACGGATTGTCATACCGAATCCCCAGGAACTATACCGTCCGGGAATCTTTGTGACCGCCAACGTTGCCGTGGGTGAAATTGATGTCCCGCTGTTAGTGCCGCAATCGGCGCTACAAACCGTTGACGGTAAAACGTGCGTCTTTATTCAGGACGAGGAAGGTTTTGAACCGCAGCCCGTCGAATTGGGGCGTGCGAACGAAGCATATGTGGAAGTGAAATCCGGCCTTGCAGCAGGACAGCGTTATGTGACCAAGGGGGCCTTTACCCTGAAAGCTCAATTATCCAAAGAATCGTTCGGCGACGGCCATGGCCATTAAGGAGATACGGATATGATAGAAAAAACAATTGGATTTGTGACGAAAAACCGCCTTTTGATGCTGGCTTTGGGGCTGCTGGTCATGATTGCCGGTTATGTAAGTTATCGAAGTCTTCCGATAGATGCATTTCCCGATGTATCACCCAATCTGGTTCAGGTCTTTACGGAAACAGAGGGGTTGGCGCCCGAGGAAGTTGAAAAATATGTAACCTATCCTGTTGAGACGGCCATGAACGGTCTGCCGGGAATCGAGAATATCCGGTCCATCTCCAATTTCGGCCTTTCGGTGGTCAACATCTACTTCGAAGATGGAATGGATATTTATTTTTGCCGCCAGCTTGTCAATGAAAGACTCCAGGAGGCCCGTGAGCAGATTCCCGAAGGGTTTGGTGAACCGGGGATGGGCCCGATATCTACGGGAATGGGATTGATTTTATTTTACTATCTGGAAGATGAAACAGGAATCCGTACGCTCGAAGAATTGCGTACAATTCAGGACTGGCTGGTCAAATTCAATCTTCAAACCGTTCCGGGCGTTACCGAAATATTGGGTATCGGCGGTTATGAAAAGCAGTTTCATGAGGACGTTCGGCCGGACGAATTACTGCGGTATGATGTAACGCTTTCAGACGTGATTGGAAAAATTCAGGCCAACAATCTCAATGTCGGCGCCCAGTTCATCGAAAAGAATGCCGAAGAGTTTATTGTCCGTTCGGTCGGTCTTGCCACCGCTATCGAAGACCTTGACAATATTGTCATAAAGACGGAAGACGGAACACCCGTCTTCCTTAAGCAGCTTGCGGATATCAAGGTCGGCGGCGCGATCCGTCGGGGACTGCAAACCCATAACGGCATTGAAGAGGTAGTCGCCGGTCAGGTGATCAAACTCTTTGGTACAAACACATCCACGGTCATCGGGCGCGTCGAGCAGAAAATGGCGGAAATAAACAAAATCCTGCCGGAAGGCATCCGGCTTGTGCCGTACTACGAGCAAAAGAGTCTGGTGCAGGCGTGCGTGTCAACCGTAACAAATGCGTTACTGCAGGGCATTGTCCTGGTTGTCATCATTCTGCTGATATTTATGGGCGGTTTTCGCCCCAGTGTGGTTGTGGTGCTCTCCATCCCCTTCTCCGTTCTCTTTGCGATGCTGGGAATGCGGTTCTTCGGAATATCGGCGAACCTGATGTCTTTCGGCGGCCTGGCGATTGCCATTGGAATGATGGTCGACGCAACAATCGTTATTGTTGAAAACGTGGACCGAATGCTGCATGAAGCGGACCCCGATGAATCGCGCTACCATGTTGTGATGCGCGCCTGTGCGGAGGTCGGGCGTCCCATTATTTTTGCTATTCTAACCATTATCGTTGTCTTTATCCCCCTGTTCACGTTACAGGGCGTTGAGGGCAAGACATTTCGTCCACTGGCTTATACGGTCTCTCTGGCCATGCTGGGGTCGCTTCTTTACGCGATTCTCTTAGCGCCCATCTTATCCGGTGTTTTGATGAGACGATCTAAAAAAGCTGAGCAAAACAATAAGTCGTCAAACTTTATTATTCGATCTGTGTTATCGGCTTATGAACCAGCTGTCCGATTGTTTGTCAAACGGCGCATCATCGCTGTTGGATTGGTGATGGCTCTGGTCCTGACCGGTGCCTTGATTTTTCCGCTGCTCGGTTCCGAGTTTACGCCGACCCTTCAGGAAGGAACAATGGTTCTGCGTCTTACCATGGCTCCCTCGATCTCCCTCAATGAGAGTACACAGGTCACGATGCGGGTCGAAAAACGTTTGATGGAGGTACCGG
>Ga0073932_1003781_pt1 | contig 19404 bp, 19 predicted proteins | sample DewCreD2012metaG_FD_76967 | JGI IMG/M metagenome (GOLD analysis project Ga0073932, IMG submission 76967) | Hot spring sediment bacterial and archeal communities from British Columbia, Canada, to study Microbial Dark Matter (Phase II) - Dewar... ...
GCGCCGGAGGCACTGAAGGATGTGGGGGTGCGCTTGTTTGAGGCGCGGGCGTTTCTGAGCCGGAGCACCTTGAGTGTCTCGATGGCAAGGAGCTGGAAGAAGGAGTGGAAGACACCGGGCAAATCGAAGGCCGAGTATGTGCCAAAGCTGGCGCTTGCCTGAGGAAAGGAAAAGGAGCAGGCTGCCCAACTCAGTGTCTGCCTTTACACAAGGTTGAGAGCACTATTGAATTCCTGCTATAGTCGCTGCATCATGACACACAGTATTGTTACCGAAATCGGCCTTGTTTCGGCTGTTGCCTTCGATATGGACGGCCTCATGTTCGATACCGAGCGTATCATGATCGACATGTGGGCAAAGGCGGCTTCAATTCACGGATGGCAGCTTTCGGAAGAACTGCTTCTGTCGACCGTCGGAGTGTCGGCAGAGGGCACGCGCGACATGCTTGTGGCAGAATGCGGGCCAGCCTTTCCCCACGATTCGATTCGAGCTGAACGACTCAGGCTCGAAAAGGAATATTTCTTGGCACGCGGGGTGCCGCTCAAGCGCGGCCTTGCGGACCTCCTCGAATTTCTGAAGCGGCAGGGTATTCCCTGTGGAGTCGCTACATCCACCAGCGGCGACCGTGCGCGTGACACGCTTGAGCGTGCAGGGGTGCTGGGATATTTCAAGGCTGTCCTGTGCGGAGACGAGGTGGTACACTGCAAGCCCGACCCTGAAATCTATACAAAGCTGTGTGACCGGTTGGAGGTATGTCCAGGGCAGTGCCTTGTACTCGAGGATTCGCGGGCCGGCATACTTGCTGCACATTCCGCCGGCTGCATGCCGGTCATGGTTCCCGATCTGGTGGCTCCCGATGCAGTCTGCTGTGAAAAGGCGGTCCGCATTGTCGACAGCCTCGAGGAGGTGCAGCGCTGGCTTGCTGTGTACGCCGTACATATTTGATTGACAGGTACAGGAAAGTGTAAGAAAATACAAAATAAGATTTTTTCAGTCGGCAAATTAATGGAGGTGCGTATGAAGAAGTTCATCGTGTCGATGGTACTGCTCGCCGCGGCGCTTGGAACGCTGTCGGCGCAGCTGCCGGTCAACCTGTATGGACGGGCGGCGGCCGGTCCCAATGGTGTGGTTGCGGCGGCAAAACCGGAGGCTTCCCAGGTCGGTATCGAAATCCTCAAGAAAGGCGGCAATGCGGTAGACGCAGCTGTCGCGACGGGATTTGCCCTGGGCGTGCTCGAGCCGAACGCGTCGGGAATTGGCGGCGGCGGCTTCATGATCATCAAGATGAAGGACATGAAGGAGCCGGTTGTAATCGATTTCCGTGAGATGGCCCCGGGCAAGGCTACGCCGACCATGTATCTCGGCCCAGACGGCAAGGTCATACCGAACTCGACGATCGAGGGCGGGCTTTCTGTCGGCGTGCCGGGCGAAGTCAAGGGACTTCTCTATGCGCTCGAGAACTTTGGCTCAGGTAAACTGAACCGTGCGGAAATTCTCATGCCCGCCATTGAATGGGCGCTCAAGGGTATTCCTGTAACTGTCAACCTTGCCTCAATCATCAAGGATAACTTCGCCAAGCTGGTAAAGTACGAGAATGGTGCAAAGATATATCTCAAAGATGGCCTTCCCTATGAAGTCGGCGATGTGATTTACAACCCCGATCTTGCCCGTACGCTCGCCAAGATCGCGGTGGAAGGCGCTGATGCGATTTACAAGGGTGAGATTGCCCAGGCCATCGTCGACGAAGTCCAGAAGCGCGGCGGCATCATAACCCTGGAGGACCTCGCGAATTACGAAGTCAAGATCCGCAAGCCGGTCAAGGGAAGCTATCGCGGATACGAAATCTACTCGGTCCCGCCTGCCTCGAGCGGCGGCACGCACCTTATCGAGATTCTGAACATTCTTGAGAATTTCGATGTCAAGAAGCTCGGATTCCAGACGACCCAGGCGGCTCACCTCTGGGCGGAAATCCTCAAGCTCACCTTCTCGGACCGCGCAAAATACATGGCGGACACCGATTTCGTGAAGGTGCCGCTGGAAGGGCTCACCAGCAAGGAATATGCGAAGGCACAAGCTGGGCGCATCGACCTTTCCAAGCCCATGAGCGGACAGCAGGCCGGGGATCCATGGAAATACGAATCGGGTTCCACCACGCACTTCTCCGTCATGGACAGGGAAGGGAACATGGTTGCGGTCACCAAGACAATCAACTATTTCTTCGGTTCCGGTGTGGTAATCCCGGGATGGGGCTTTATCATGAACGACGAAATGGATGATTTCGTACCTACTCCCGGCTCGGTGAACTCGGTGGAGCCCGGAAAACGGCCGCTCTCCAGCATGAGCCCGACGCTCGTGCTTGATCCGCAGGGACGCTCGTTCATGACCATCGGCTCGCCGGGCGCAACCCGCATCTTTCCGACGGTTGCCCAGGTCATTTCGAACGTGATCGATTTCGGCTTCCCCATTCAGGAAGCGATCATGGCTCCGCGCCTGTTCCAGGCAGCTTCCGGTGGTCCTAATCTCGAGGGACGCTATCCGATCAATGCCTACGAGGGGCTCAAGAAAATGGGCCACAATGTGACGGTCCGAGGCGAGTGGGATGCCTACTTCGGCGGTGTGCATGCGGTTGTGTATGATTATGAAAAGGGCATGCTGTACGGAGGCGCTGACCCGCGGCGCGATGGGCATGCGGCGGCATTCTGAGTTCTGATCTGAACTGATGCAATGAACGACAGCCGGCCGCCATGGTGGGGCCGGCTGTTTTTCACATATGGTTACCATTGATTCACGAGAGGTATGCACATGAAATTGAAACAGGTATTCGCAGTAGTTCTTGCGGCATTGCTGATTGTGGCTGTTTCCGTGCCGCTCTTTGCCTACAATCTGAAAGCGCCCTTTGCCTCGCCGCCGGTGCTGCTGACTTCGATCGGTCAGAGCGCCGATGTCGAAATGGCGCGCGCGGTCATGAACAGGCTGAAACTCGCTTTTGCTCAGGACAATCTCATCAAGGCGCAGGGACTTGCATCCGCGAACGCAAAAACGCTTGTCGTGGTCATCGGGGGCTCTTCAAAGGGGCTTGGAGCAGCGGGTATTTCCGCCGATGCCGAACTCGAAAGGACCAGGGCGCTCCTTGCTGAAGCGAAGAAGCGCGGCATGAAGATCATCGGCATGCATATCGGAGGCGAAGCGCGCCGCGGAGAGCTGTCGGACCGCTTCATCAATGCGGCTGTTCCGATGTGCGATTATGTCGTCGTGGTCGAGGAAGGCAATGGCGACGGGCTTTTCACGAAGCTCTGCGCTTCTGCCAAAATACCTCTGGACGTTGTGCAGAAAATTTCGCAGGTGGGTGAGCCGCTTGCTGCAGCCTTCATCAAATAGCGAGGCCTGATGTGGTTCCAGAATTTGGCATTTTCATTCTGATGGTTGCTATTTTTGCGGCAGGATGCTTTGCGCTCAAGTGGCCGGTATCGGTGTCAATGCTGCTCGCCGCGACGGCGGGAGCGCTGGCAGGAGGCATTTCCGATCCTGTCCGTCACCTGGTGGAGGGGACATTCGGATATGTCGATACGATTCTGACTATCGCCACTGCCATGATGTTCATGACGGGCTTCCGCGACTCGGGAGCGCTGGAAGCCCTGACTTCAGCCGTCATCCGAAGATTCCACAAGGCACCGGCTATTCTCATGATCCTGTTGACCTTTGTCATCATGGTGCCTGGCATGATTACCGGCAGTTCGACTGCGTCGGTGCTGACTTCGGGTGCTGTGGTGGCGCCGATGTTTGCAGCGATGGGCATGAGCGCGGTCGATGCAGGCGCCTTGATTTCGATTGCCGCCATTCTGGGAATGATCGCTCCGCCGGTCAACATTCCTGCCATGATCATCGGCGGCGGTATCGACATGCCCTATGTGGGATTCGAAATTCCGCTCATTCTGCTCACCTTCCCGCTCGCGATTGCTGCGGCGCTCTGGTTCGGATGGCGCAATGTACGCAGATCGGATCGGACAGGAATGGTTTCGGCGCTCGATTTTTCGACCTTGAACCAGTATGGAGCACTGCGCCTTTTTTCGCCCCTCGTGCTTGTGTTCGTGCTGATGATTCTTGATAAGGCATTGCCCCGTCTGTTCAATCTGGGCATGCCGCTCATCTTCATGCTGGGGGCGGCCCTGACCTGGGTGACAGGCCGCAGATTCAATATTCTGCAATCGGCGAAAAAGGCGATGGAGGATGCCCTGCCGGTTCTTGGTATTCTTGTGGGAGTCGGCATGTTCATCCAGATCATGACGGCCACTGGGGTGCGCGGATTCATCGTAGTGAATGCACTGTCGGTTCCTCCTGCCCTGCTGTACCTCATGATTGCCATATCGATTCCGCTGTTTGGCGCGATTTCGGCATTTGGCGCATCGAGCGTGCTGGGGGTTCCCTTCATGCTGGCCCTGCTCGGCAGAGATCAGATCATCACAGCTGCGGCCCTTTCGCTCATTGCGGCGCTTGGCGACTTCATGCCCCCGACTGCACTTGCGGCCATTTTTGCCGCCAAGGTGGTTGGCATCGAAAAGTACAGCACGATATTGAAGAAACTGTTGATTCCAGCACTGATCATCGTGGTGTATGCGATCATGTTCATTCTGTTCTCGAAGCAGATCAGGGCGCTGTACTAGGCTGAACAAGGAGGAAGACCGTGTTCTACATCTATCTGGCAATTCTGGCGAGCGTGCTCGCCCTGACGGTATGGGTGCTGTTCGATACGAAAAAGCTTTCTCTGCAGGTGACAGCGGCAATGGTGATTGTGCCGCTTCTGCTCCGGCTTCTCATGATCAAATGAGGTGGGCAATGAAAAAACATACGATTACTGCGCTTGTCTGCCTTGCCGGTGCGCTGGCCGCCGCGGCGATTGCAGGCGCTTCGTTTCTGGCTATGCGCGCACCCGATGTCATTGCCCGGGGGCCGGGCGTCACCGAGGTGCGCATGCTCTCGGAGTGGTATCCCGGCCTCAAGGGTAGTCCGGGGGATACTGAGGTATATGTCCTGAAGGGAGAAAATCCCGGTGCCTCGATGCTTGTGCTTGGTGGAACGCACCCGAATGAACCTTCTGGGCATTTGGCGGCAATTCTGCTTATCGAGAACGCTAGGCCGGCTGCAGGCACCCTGTACGTGATCCCGCGCGCCAATGCTTCGGGCTTTACCCATAACGATGCTCAGGAAGGAGCGCCGCAGAGTTTCAGGATCAAGACGAGTTTCGGACAGAGGGTGTTCCGCTATGGTTCGAGGGCTACGAATCCTGTCCATCAGTGGCCCGATCCCAATGTGTACATTCATGCTGCCTCCGGCCAGACGCTGTCCGGCAGTGAGACGCGAAATCTCAATCGCGGCTATCCCGGGCGGCCGGACGGCACGCTCACCGAACGCATCTGCTATGGGATCGTCTCGCTAATCAAAAAGGAAAACATAACCATTACCGTTGACCTGCATGAAGCTTCGCCGGAGTATCCTGTCATAAATGCGATTGTAGCGCACCCCAAAGCGATGCCGCTTGCTTCGGATGTCGTGCTCGGGCTCGAGATGCAGGACATCAAGATCAGTCTGGAGCCTTCGCCGGTGAATCTGCGCGGTCTGACCCATCGGGAACTGGGTGATTTTACCGATACGCTTCCAGTGCTGATGGAGACGGCAAATGCCTCCCAGGGGCGGCTCAGGGGCCGCACCGACGAAGCACTCGTGCTGACCGGCAAGGACAAATGGTACGTAAAGGCGGCAAAGCTCGGACGGCTCTATGTGCCCTATGACGAAAACGGCCATCCGCTGGAAGAACGTGTGGGGCGTCATGTTGCGGCGATAGGCGAGCTCATCTTTGCATGGGGTTCCCAGCATCCCGAATCTCCGCTTGAGATCGAGGGCATCCCCGCCTATGACGACATCGTCTCGCAGGGACTTGGGGCTTTCCTTCTTCCCGCGGATTGAATGTGGTGTTCATGGAAGGCGTGCTGGGTGCTGCGGCCCTTGCGGTCTATAGCCTTGCAGGGGTTCTTGAGTATCGCAGGCTCTGCCGCACTCTTGAAAGGGTTCCTGTTCGAATCCTTGTGAACGGCACGAGGGGCAAGTCGTCGGTAACAAGGCTGATCGCCGCAGGTCTTCGTGCCGGCGGCATGAGGGTACTTGCGAAGACTACAGGCAGTGCCGCCCGGCTCATCCTTCCTGATGGGTCTGAGGAGGCGATACGGCGCAAGGGCCAGGCCACGATCATGGAACATGCAGCGCTTGCCCGGCGCGCTGCGAGGGAGGGGGCACAGGCTCTTGTTGCTGAATGCATGGCTGTACAGCCCGAAACGACGGCAGTGCTTACCGAGCGGCTTGCCAGGCCAACTATCGGGGTCATCACCAATGTGCGGCAGGATCATGACGATACGATGGGAAAAAGCCTTGAGGAAGTGGCCCGTGTGCTGAGTCTTTCGATTCCCTGGGCGGGTGATCTGTTCATGGGGGAAGAGGCTGATGGTATACGGGCTATTCTGGAACATGAGGCAGAGAGGCGCAGGACGCGCATCCATGTCATCAAGGCTATAGCGGAAGACGACGAAATCTGCCGGCAGTTCGCCTATCCCATGTTCCCGGAGAATATCGCGCTTGCGAGAGCGGTCTGCAGTTTGTGCGGGGTGGGCTGGAGCGCGGCAGGGGAGGGGATGCTCGGCTCTTCGCCTGATCCGGGAGTACTGCCGGTGCTGGATATCGAATGGAAGGGCATGGCGATCAGGGTCATCAATGCCTTTGCAGCCAACGAATCTGCCTCGACAGCAATGCTGTGGGACAGATACCACCGAGCCGGTGGGAATGGAGAGGGGGCTCTGTCCGTCGTGGTCTATGGGCATCGAACGGACCGAGCCTGGCGGGCACAGGCGCTTCCTGCGATTGCGGAACATGCTGGCGCCATGCTTGTGGTGTCCAACGCCCTGCCTCTTGCGGTCAGGAGGATGCTGAAAAAAAGAGGCATTCCAGGATCGGTTTGCGTCCTTCCCAAGCCTGATGCTCAAGCCCTGCTGGAACTGGTGTATGGCGCGCATACTACTGCCGGAAATGCTGCCGTCGGAATCGGTGACATGGGCATGGGCGACGGCGGTCTGTCTGCCGCCTTCAACATACTCTGCATCGGCAACATCAAAGGCTGGGGAGAAGCGCTCAGCGCTTCCTTCATGAAATTGGTAAAACAGGGAAAGGAACTCTGATGGCCGGTATAGCTGTCATTCTTTCGATTGTACTGGGATTCGGCTTTACCGAGCTGACTGGCTGGCTTGTCGGCGGGCTTGTTTCAGCTGGATATCTTGCGCTCTATCTCGACCAGCCCCTGAGGATTCTGGCCACATGGGCATCGGCAGTAATCAGTCTCCTTGTTGTGAGGGGCCTTTCGCAGGTGACGATACTGTTCGGAAGGCGGCGGTTCATGGCATGCATTCTTGCTGGGATTGCGGCGAGCGCCCTCATCGATATGCTGACAGGCAGTGCAATGCCCGCTGGAATGGATTTCAGGGCGATCGGCTATGTCGTTCCCGGGCTTATCGCCAACGACATGGGAAAGCAGGGAGCGGGGAAGACACTTGTGGCGAATTTTTCGGTAACGCTGGCAGTGCGGGTTTGCCTCTTGCTGCTGCAGTGAGCGATATGGTTTACACAAGGTTCAGAGCACTCCCATTGGGGCGCAAAAATGCTTTTCTATGGATGCGGGCAATTCTTGCCGCAGTGATACTGAGCGGGGGATTGCTGGCTGCATCATTGCCGCAGGTGCGCGGTCTGCATCCCGAGGCTGAAATCATGGAACGGGCGGCCCAGAGGATGCTCAAGGCAGAGACCCTGATTCTGGCGCGCAGGGAAATGCTCGGATACCCTGTTGACCCATCGATGGATCCCTATCGGACCGGCATGATCGGACTCGAATCCAGTGAGCTTACCACGACCATCGGAGACCTTGCTGCCAAGCGAACAAGCACCAATAAAGCCTTCGCTGCGCTCTGCGTGCGTTATTTTTCAACACTCGGGCTCAAGAGAGGAGACCGGATTGCTGTCGGAGCATCGGGATCCTTCCCCTCGATCCTGCTGGCGGTGCTTTCGGCCTGCGCTGAGACAGGGGTCGAGCCAGTGGTCATCACTTCAATCGGCGCTTCCGAATTCGGTGCCAATATTCCTGGACTCAGCAATGCTGAAATGGTGGCGATAGGCAAAGAGGCGGGTCTATGGCCCTGGCTTCCGTCAGCGCTATCGCCGGGCGGGGATTCGGATTTGGGAGTTTCGGCCTTTTTCTCTCTCGAGCCAAGCGATGCGCTGAGAAGATATGCGGTTCGGCTTGCTGCACAGATGGATATCCCGCTTATCATGGAAAGCTCGCTTGACAGGTCGGTTGCGGAGCGAAGGCGGATCTACGAAAAGGCTGGCACAATACAACTATTTGTGAATATCGGAGGAGCCAATGCCAATGTCGGGAACAACTCCGCTTCACTCAGACTGCCAGCGGGGCTTGTTCAGCCCGAGGACGCGCAGCGAATATTCTCGCGCAGGGGGCTGTCACCTTCTACAGAATCTTACAGTGAGAATGCACAAGGTTCAGAACAGCCGATCAGCAAATGGCCGGGAGGTCTTGCCGGAGCATATCTTGCAGAAGGAGTTCCAGTCATCCATTTTCTCTACATCAAAGGGCTTGCCGCTCGGGAGGGCATTCCCATCGATGCCGATCCGAGGGCTGCCCTTCCAGCGGCCATTGTGCAGGCATCCAGCCCTTCGAAGCCGGTGCTGATACTCTGCCTGCTTGCGGCAGTCGGCGTGCTTGCGTTTCCGGTCCCGAAAAGAAGGCGCAGGGGATCTCTGCGATGAGGGAGAGAAGAGAGGGCAAAGAGGCTGCAGTGAGGGCATGAAAAAGGGGCCTCTTTTGGAGGCCCCTTGTATTGCCTAGCGGGAGAGGGGATCGAACCCACGACCCAGCGGATATGAGCCGCTTGCTCTGCCAACTGAGCTATCCCGCCGCGCAGAAGCCTGTATATCGCAAAAACCGAGGGTTGGTCAAGAGCTTGAGTATTGCACGGACATCTGTCTATAATCGTCGTCGAGGAATAGATGACCGACTGGCAGACAGAGAAATATCGCGAGGTGTTCGATGGCCAATTGCAGGGCCTCAGGCGCCGCCGAGAGATCGATCCGGAATTCTCGATCGAAGATGCGGAACGCCAGCTTACCGAGCTGTACCGGCTTGACGGGAACGATTGGCTGGGGAGGGGAGCATTGGGAGATATTATTTCCCAGGCGATAATTGCGGCATTCGAGCTCTTTATTAATGAATGGAAAGCCGAGAAGAACCGCGAGCAGCTGCCCGAATAGCAAGCGCAAAGGAGCAACCATGTCCGTTTCATTGGTCAAAGTCGAAACACTGAGCCAATTGAAGCAGTTTGTCGATTTTCCCCTGCGGCTGTACCGGAATGTACCCCAGTACGTTCCTGCCCCGCGGTTCGACGAGCTTCGCACCCTCAGAAAAGACAAGAACCCTGCCTTCGAATTCTGCGAAGCCGAATACTGGCTTGCCTACAAGGACGGGCAGCCCGCCGGCCGTATCGCCGGCATCATCAACAAGCGCTACATCGAAAAGTGGGGGAACCGCTATGCCCGCTTCGGATGGGTCGATTTCATCGACGACCCCGAAGTGTCGCGCGCCCTCTTTAATGCAGTCGAGGAGTGGGCTTCTGCAAAGGGCATGCAGGCAGTGCATGGCCCCCTGGGCTTTACCGATCTTGATCGCGAAGGTCTCCTCATTGAGGGATTTTCGGAGCGCGCCACGCTCGCTGAAAACTACAATTACCCTTACTATCAGGTACATGTCGAAGCGCTCGGTTATCGCAAGGATATCGACTGGCTGGAATTCCAGGTTTCCACGCCCAGGGAAATACCGGAAAAGGTAAAGAGGGTAACCGAAATCCTGGCAAAGCGCTCGGGAGTCCATCTGTATGAATGGCGAAATAAAAAGGAAATCGTACAGAAATTCGGCAAGCCTCTCTTCGACCTCATCGACGAAACCTATGCCAAGCTCTACGGCACGACACCGCTTTCGGAGCGCCAAATCCAAATGTACATCAAGCAGTATCTGGGTTTCGTCGATCCCCGCTTTACCAAGATTCTGGTTGACGAAAAGGAACAACTCATTGGCTTTGGTATCACCATGCCCAGCATGTCGGAAGCCTTCTACCGATCGAAAGGGCGCATTTTCCCCTTCGGCTGGTACCATATCCTTAAAGCGCTCAGGCATCCGAAGGTGCTCGACATGTATCTGGTTGCAGTAAAGCCCGAGTATCAGGCCCGCGGAGTGGTCGCCATTCTCATGAACGCAATCCAGCAGAGCGCCATCGAGGCAGGCATCGAATACGCGGAAACCAATCTCGAGCTCGAAACCAATGTGGAAGTGCAGGGTATCTGGAAGGATTATCCAAAGCGCCAGCACAAGCGGCGCAGGGCGTACATCAAGGATTTGAAGGCTTGAGCGAAGGCCTGGCCGCAGACTCGGCAGAAGACCTGCTGGAAGACTGATGGCCGCCGCCGATATCCGGATCCCTGAGATAGATAGGCCCTGCGGATTCGTCTGCAGGGCCTTTTTCTTTGTAAAGAAGGAGTCCGAGCTGAGCAAGTGCTGTTATTTCCCGTTCGGGGTCCTCTGGAAGAACCGACCAGCCAGGATGCTCCAGACAGATCGATTCGGCGATATCGCGGTCCGGCCCGCAGAAATGGACTTCCTCTTTTGTGCCGAGAACATCGAGCAGTGCCTGCAGATCGATATCCATCCAATCGCCGATACGGCTTCCTCGATGATACCGCGCGCAGTAGAGCCGGTGCTTTCTCGCATCGATCAGCGGTACGACAATACCGTTCTCTTTGCTCCATGCCTGGCCTGCGGCATCAAGGCCTGGCACGAGCACCAGCGGAATCCCCAGTGCGGCCGACAGACCCTTTGCCGTTGCGATGCCGATTCTCAGGCCGGTAAACGAACCGGGGCCAGCATTCACCGCAATGAGATTCACTTCATTCAGCGCTGTCCCTGCGCGCGTAAGCAGTGCTTCCATCTCCGGAAGTATCTGTTCTGCATGAGTGCGCGAAGGGTGAGCGGCGCTCCATGCCAGAAGACCTCTTTCGTTCAAGTACCCAAGCTTCAGAACAGCAGTACTGGTATCGATAGCAAGTGTCATAATCGAGCGCTCCATCGGCTCCAGTCCAGAGACTCGAGCCATGATCCTTCGAGGGCGATAATGCGGACATTGTCCCGGTCGACCCGAATGGTGATCGTTTGTGTTTCTTCCGGCAGAAGTCTCATAATCCGCTCGCTCCATTCTATCAGGCAGACTGTGTCCTGCGCTCCCAGCAATTCCTCGCCGCCAGTTTGCACGAATTCTTCCTCGTCGGCAAGGCGGTAGGCATCGATGTGGGCAAGCTTCAGCCTGCCGGCATATTCGTTGATGATGGTGAAGGTAGGAGAGGTTATGGTATCTTCTATACCGAGCCCGCGGGCGATGCCCTTGGCCATGGTCGTCTTTCCTGCTCCGAGGTCTCCTCTGAAGGCGATGACAAGGCCGCCGGGAGCAGACTTACCTATGTTTCGCCCAATAGCCAGAGTCCTGCGGACGTCCGTGCTGTGCAGAATGATCAGAATCGGTCCTCCACCACTACAAAATGCTCAAAAAAAGATTATGCATAATAATGACAAATGTACAATAGATGCCGATAATTGATATGAACGAGGCTTTCGTTCGCAGGAGTGAACGATGGAGCGGTTTATTGCTAGCGATGGAAAGGCAATCATCTATCTTCGCATGGACCCCAAAACCAAACCCAAAGCCGTGGTCATTATTGGCCATGGAATGAACGATCACAAGGAGCGCTTCGTCCATCTTGCAGAAGCGCTGACGCCGCACGGCATTTCCTGCTGGATTCCCGATCTCCGCGGCCATGGCGATACCGATCCGGGAGAAAACCGCGGCTATCTGGCCGACAACAATGGATTCGAGCGCGTGGTACAGGACATTACTGAGCTGGGTGACTTCGCTTCCCGCAGTCTCGGGGGAGTGCCTCTCTTCTATTTCGGGCATTCGTTCGGAGGGCTCCTCGGACTTGCCCTCATGGCGATGTACGGGCGCTACCTGGATGGAGTGGTGTTGTCAGCCCCGCCAGCCGAGCAGGACCCGCTTCTGGACAAGGCTGGTTCCATCGTCATTTCGCTGGGCATCATGCTGAAGGGCGCCCACGCTCCTGCCAATCTTCCCAACGACATGACCTTTGGAGCCTATGCCAAGACCGTTCCGAACGCACGAACCCGCTTTGACTGGCTCACCAGGGACCCCGAAGTGGTCAATGCCTATATCGCCGACCCGAAGTGCAATTTCGTCTGCTCCTATGGCTTCTACCGCGACCTTCTCCATGGAGTGCGCAAAATCTATGAGGAAGGATTTCTCGACAGCGTTCCCCCATCGCTGCCATTGTTCCTTCTGTGCGGGTCCCAGGATCCGGTCATCGGCATGCGGCCGGGCTATGAAAAAATGTGTGCACGTCTGCGCGGGCTGGGCCTTATCGATTTCGAATCGAAATGCTATGAAGGCGGCCGCCACGAATCGATAAATGAAATAAACAGGACAGAAGTCCTGCACGATATCGCCGACTGGTTCTCTCGACATATCCATTGATTTTCTGCTACTCTACCTGCGAACGCAGTGGAGCAGCAGTGTGAAGTTCAGATATTTCCGTGATGTACGTGGAGTGCTGAAGACAAAAGCAAAGGTATACGAGTCGTCGGAACATGGTATTGATGTGATGCTTGTCGACCGCGAGGCGGTTTCGATTGTGGCCCGGCTTGCGGCGAGAGGACACAGCGCATTCATTGTCGGCGGAGCGGTGCGCGACCTTCTGCTTGGCAAGCGGCCCAAGGACTTCGATATCGTCACCGATGCTCTCCCAAACCGAATACGGAAGCTGTTCAGCAATTCCCGCATTATTGGAAGGCGCTTCAAGCTGGTTCATATCTATTCCAACAAGCGCATCTATGAAGTCAGTACCTTCCGCTCGCTCTCGACGGGGACGATAGGCAATGAGTACGGCACTATCGACGAAGATGTGCGCAGGCGCGATTTCACTGTCAATTCGCTCTATTACGATCCCCTGTCTGGTGAGCTGGTCGATTTTCTGGATGGTCTTGAAGATCTGAAGCGCAAAAGACTCAAGGCTATCATTCCCCTGGACAGGATTTTCAAGGAAGACCCGGTACGTCTCATGCGGGGTGTGAAATATGCTGAGGTGAACGGTTTTTCCCTTTCCATGGCGCTTCGTCATGCCATACGAAGGGATGCGCCCCTGCTTGCGCAGGTAAGTTCTTCGCGGCTTGCCGAAGAATTCTACAAGATTCTGGTGTCCGGGAAGTCGGCAGCTATCATAAAAGCGCTCGAACGGTACCGTCTGCTGCAGCATTTCATGCCGGAAGTGGCAGATTGCCTCAAGCACAGCCGTGAATTTGCTGAAGCCTTCTTTGCAGACCTTGCTTCGCTCGATCTGGCGTCTCAGGTTCCCCATGACACATCGATGCTGAACAAAGTGAGCGCTGCCGAAATTATTCAGAACTACCGGCGGCTCATTTCGCCATATATCGCCTGGTTTATCCGCCAGCGGCTCATTTCGTTTGCAAAAAGCCAGGATGCGCCAAGGGAGCCTCAGGGATTCCGCCAGGCAGTCTATGCGGATGTGCGCGAGTTTCTCTCACCCCTCAACCTGCCAAGGGCTGCGCTCGAAGAAGCCATCGAGTCGGTACTGCAGGATGAAGAGCTCATGCCCGCACCACCTCCTCCCAAGCGCAGAAAACGGGGCTCACGGCGAAAAAAGCCTATCCTGCATGTAGAAACGGGGACGGTCCGCGATTCGGTGATTTCGATTTCGGCTGATGATGACGGAACCCCATCCGCACATGCTTGACAAAAACAGATACCTTCTTTCACTATAGCGCCGTGGACCCAGCGAAACTGTCCCTGCTGTCTGACAAGGAGCTCTTGCTCCTTGCGGAAAAGATAGGCATTTTCGTTCCTGAAGGGCTCGACAGGGTCTTCATCATCGAAGAAATCATCGAAGCCCTCGAAGAAGATACTTCAGAACGTGTTTTTTCCCACGACGCTCCCGGGCATGTCGAAGAGAAAAAGCTTTCCGGCACTGGATATATTCCCGGGAGGCTCGAAGAAATCGATATCCCCGACTATTATAACGAAACATACATACGCCTGATTGTGCGGGATCCGCTGTGGATTTTCGCCTACTGGGATATTTCGCAGTCGCAAAGGGAAAAACTCTTGAGCGAAGACGAAGAACTGAAACTCTTTTTGCGCGTAAGCGAAGCTGAGGGGCCCGGCCAGCACAGCGAATCCTCAAAAGCCTTCCATTACCATATTCCGATCACATTCGAAGACAGCAAGTGGTATATCAACGTGCCTGAACCCGACCGCTGGTATTCGGTCGATCTATGCGCGGGTTTACTGCAGAAAACGAAGGTCATCGCGCGTTCGAATACAGTTCGAGTCCCTCTGCAGTATATCAGCCAGACGCTCAAACTGCCGCAGATCACCAAAAGCCTGCTCATTCTTTCGGGATCTGAAGAGCTCCATCTCATGGAGCCTCAAAAGGAAAACTCGATGCGCATTCTGGACATACATGGAGAATAGCATGAAAAGAGCGCCGGTTCTCGCGCTGATCCTCAATGCCCATCTGCCATTCGTCCGCAAACCCCAGTATCCGCAGTATTATGAGGAGCGCTGGCTTTTCGAAGTGATTTCGGAAACCTATCTGCCGCTCTTGAGAATGTTCAGAAAACTGGAGCAGGAGCGCATACCCTTCAAGCTCAGCATGGTGTTTTCGCCCACTCTGGTGGCCATGCTTTCCGACGTGTTGCTGAAAAACCGCTATTCGGCCTATCTCGAAAGCCAGATCGAGCTGGCGAAGAAGGAAAAGGCGCGGCTGGGAGACGACCTCGTTTTCGCTCCGCTGGCGAATCTCTACTATGAGATGTACCGCCGCAGCAGGGACGATTTCGAAAACCTGCATGGCAGGGATATCCTCAGAGCCTTCGATTATTATTCAAAGAAAGGCTATATCGAACTGCTGACCACAGCGGCAACCCATGCCTTTCTGCCGCTCTATGCAGACATACCCGAGGCGGTCGATGCGCAGATCGAAACGGCTATCGTATCGCACCGCGAGGTATTTGGGAAAAACCCTCAGGGTTTCTGGCTGCCACAGCTTGGATGGTACCGTGAGCTGGCCCCGAGGCTTCGCGCGTATTCGTTCTCATACACCGTGGTGGCAACCCGCGGGGCGCTCCTAGGGAAGCCGGTGCCATTCTATGGTTCGTTTTCGCCAATAGTGACTCCATCGGGGCTTTCGGTGTTCATTCGTGACAGCGGCGCAACAAAGGCAGTCTGGTCGGAAACGGAGGGATATCCGGCTCATTCAGTGTACCGCGATTTCTATCGAGACATCGGCTATGACCTCGAATCTTCCTATGTCGCGCCTCATCTCAGCGGCGTGGATCGAGGCTTCACTGGCTTTAAATATTGGGCGGTTACCGGCAAGACCGACAACAAGCGCCCCTACGAACCAGCAGCAGCATCTGCCCAGGCGGTAGCTCATGCGCACGATTTTCTGTCGGAGCGCAAGATGCAGGCAAGGGCAGCAGCATACTGGATGAAAGACAGGCCGCCGCTCATGGTATGTCCTTATGATGCTGAGCTTTTTGGGCACTGGTGGTTCGAGGGAATCCAGTTTTTGGAAGCGTTTTTCCGGGTGGCGGCGCGGAAAGACGAGGAAGGGGCCATACGGCTTGCGACGCCTTCGGAATACCTTGCCGAATATCCGGATAATCCTCAGTCCGAACCCGAATTTTCGTCCTGGGCGGAAGGAGGGTATGCCGAAGTGTGGCTTGATGGGAGGAACGACTGGGTTCACCGCCACACGCGGAAGGCAGCCGAACGCATGCGCGAACTCGCGATACGTTTCCCGGACGAATCGGGGCTGAGAGAACGCATTCTGAATCAGGCTGCGCGGGAAGTACTGCTGTCCATGTCTTCGGACTGGGCTCTTCTGCTGAGAAGCGGTAAATCCTCCGATTTCGCCGAACGTCAGATCCGCGAATCGATTGCCAACTTTACCCATATATACGAGATGCTCTCGGCACATACCGTGGAAACCGAATGGCTCACCAGTTTGGAGAAACGTCACAATCTCTTTCCACTTATGAATTACCGCGTGTTTTCGCCAAAGAAGTGAGGCCGGAATCGAGACCGCACGAAAACCAGCAGGGCAGGGAAAGGCCGGCTGATGGCATAAGGAGCCTTATATGAATGTAGTAATTATCGGTGCGCAGTGGGGCGACGAAGGCAAGGGGAAAATTGTCGATTTTCTCGCTGCTGACGCGCAGATCGTCGTGCGGTTTTCCGGAGGAGCCAACGCAGGGCATACCATTGTGCTCGGCGGCGATAAGTATGCACTCCACCTTGTACCTTCGGGCATTCTGTACCCCGACAAGACTGTTATCCTTGGAACGGGCATGGTGATCGATCCGGAAGCCCTGTTCAGCGAACTGGGAGCGCTCGAGCAAAAGGGGATCGACTGGAAGGGCAGAGTGTTCATTTCGGACCGTGCTCATCTGGTCTTTCCACGCTACCGCGAACTCGACCGGCAGGCGGAAGCTGCCCGAGCCAGGCCAATAGGGACTACGGGCAGGGGAATCGGCATAGCCTATGCTCTCAAGGCGAGCCGCGATGGCATCAGGCTGGCGGACATCGATGATGAAAAAAGGCTCGCCAATCTCCCTGAGCCGGACCGGGCATGGCTGGGGCAGTGGACCGATCGGCTTATTCCCCTCCGTATTGATCTTGCCGGTTATCTGCGCCAGCACCGCAACAGCTGGAGGCTGTTCGAAGGAGCCCAGGGGGCTCTGCTCGATATCGATACCGGTACCTACCCCTATGTATCCTCGGGTATGTCCTGTGCGGCCGGGGCTGCAGCGCAGGGAGGAATTGGACCGCGGCATATCGACCGGGTGCTGGGAGTCTTCAAGGCATATACCACCCGCGTGGGCAATGGGCCTTTCCCGACGGAGTTCGCGGACGATTCGCCGGGGTCTCTCTCGCAGTATATACGAACGGTTGGAAACGAATATGGAACAACGACAGGCAGACCGCGCCGATGCGGCTACCTTGACCTCGTAGCCCTGCGCTATGCCTGCGCCGTCAATTCCATCGACCGCCTGGTTTTAACCCATATCGATGTGTATGACGGGCTCGATGAGTTCGAAGCCTGTGTCGGCTACCGTTTCGATGGGCGGGTTGTGGACGATTTTCCCGCATCCATCAGGGACCTTGAACGGGCTGAGCCGGTGCTTCGCCGCTTCCAGGGATGGAAGACAGCGCTCGGCTCCTGTACCAGCTATGATGAACTGCCGCTGAGGGCGCGCGAATACATCGAATTCATTGAGGAATTCACCGAAACACCCATTTCGATCATCTCGGTGGGTTCGGACCGCAGGCAGACCATCGTGCGGGAGAGTCCATGGATAAAATAGTCATTCTTGACTTCGGAAGTCAGTATACCCAACTGATAGGGCGGCGCATACGCGAGCTCGGCGTATATTCAGAGATCGTGCCCGGAGATGCAGCGCCTTCTGCAGCGCTCATGAAAGAGTGCAGGGGCATTGTATTGTCGGGATCCCCATTCAGCGCATGGCAGGAGGGTTCTCCTTCTCCCCATCCGGACATGCTGACGGCGGATGTGCCGGTGCTCGCGATCTGCTATGGGATTCAGTGGCTGACCTTGCATTCTGGCGGGGCGGTCGAACGGCTGGCGGCGAGGGAATACGGGCCCATGCCGGTTAAGCTCGACCCGGAAGCGGCAGAAGACAGACTCTGTGCTGGGCTTCCTGAATGTTTTGTAAGCTGGATGAGCCATGGAGACAGCATCGTCACGCCAGGAGAGGGATGGAAGGTAATCGGTCGGTCTGAGAGCGGGGTTCCTGCCATACTTGTGCATGAGCACAGGCCTTGGTGGGGTCTGCAGTTTCATCCAGAAGTGAGCCACTGCGAGTTCGGCATGGACATTCTGTCCAATTTCGTGTTCGGTATCTGTGCATCCCAAAAGGGCTGGTCTATGGATACCTATCTCGAAGAACAAGTGCAGGTGCTGCGTGCAAAGGTCGGGATGAGCCCGGTTCTTCTGCTCATTTCCGGAGGCGTAGATTCCACTGTGGCTGGCGCTCTTCTGCTTAGGACACTCAAGCCGGAACAGGTCTATCTTCTCTATATTGATACCGGTCTCATGCGCAAGGCCGAAAACGAAGAAGTCATGCGCAATCTTTCGAAGCTTGGAGCGCAGCATCTTGAAAAGGTCGATGCGGAAGCGGTATTCCTGCGCGCTCTTGAGGGTGTAAGCGATCCTGAGGCGAAGCGCCACATCATAGGCGACATGTTCGTGACTGTTCAGCAGGAGGCGGTCGAGCGGCTGGGCATTCCTGATGCGTTCCTGGCGCAGGGGACGCTGTATACCGATCTCATCGAGTCGGGCAAGGGAGTGGGAACCAAGGCTCAGGTCATCAAGAGCCATCACAATGTGCGCAGTCCTCTCATCGAAAAGAAGCGGGCCGAGGGCAGGCTTGTCGAGCCTCTGGATCGGCTCTACAAGGATGAGGTGCGGGCGCTGGGCAGGGTACTGGGACTGCCGCATGAAGTGGTGAGCAGGCATCCTTTCCCCGGGCCGGGGCTGGGGGTGCGCATTCTGGGCGAGGTTACTCGGGAAAAGTGCGATATTCTGCGCGAGGTGGACAGCATATTCATTGGTGAGTTGCGCAGGCGGGGGCTCTATGAGCGCATTTGGCAGGCTTTCTGTGTTTTGCTGCCGGTGCGTTCGGTGGGTGTGACGGGTGATGAGCGCGCCTACAAATATGTTGTGGCGATGAGGGCTATTACCAGCGAAGATGGGATGACGGCACAGGTCTATCCATTTGAGGCAAAGGACTTGTTCGAGATTTCGGCGGCGATAACGAATCGGGTGCCGCAGGTGGGGAGGGTGGTGTATGATGTTTCATCGAAGCCTCCCGCGACGATTGAATGGGAATAGGAAGGTAGTGCTCTCAACCTTGTGTAAAGATTTGAAGGAAAGAGGCCAGCCAGTGCGATACGCTCTATGACCGCTTCTGCGGTCAGGGAGGTATGCTGTGCACTGGTTTGCTTTCTGTCCGAATCCTGACTGTGCCTACCACAAGGCTGCACCGGACAGGCCCTGGGCCTGGGCCACAGGCTGGTATGCCACCAAGGCCTTCGGGAAGGTGCGGCGCTATCGCTGCAGCTGCTGTGGCAAGAGTTTTTCCAC
>Ga0073932_1003794_pt1 | contig 19352 bp, 15 predicted proteins | sample DewCreD2012metaG_FD_76967 | JGI IMG/M metagenome (GOLD analysis project Ga0073932, IMG submission 76967) | Hot spring sediment bacterial and archeal communities from British Columbia, Canada, to study Microbial Dark Matter (Phase II) - Dewar... ...
GCGATGGAGCCGCGCGCCGCGGTGGCGAGCTACAACAAGGGCACGGGCCAGCTCACCCTCTGGGCCACGTCGCAGAACCCGCACATCCACCGCTTCCTCTGCTCGGTGATGCTCAGGCTCCCGGAGCACCGCGTGCGCGTCATCGCGCCCGAGGTGGGAGGCGGCTTCGGCAGCAAGATCCCGGCGTATGCCGACGAAGCCCTCGTGAGCTTCGCCTCGATGCGCCTCGGCCGCCCGGTGAAGTGGACGGAGGACCGCAGCGAGAACTTCAAGGTCACCATCCACGGCCGCGACCACGTCGAGCACGTGGAGATGTGCGGCACGCGGGACGGCACGATCACCGGGATCCGCTCGACCGTGTACGCCGGGCTCGGCGCCTACGCCTCCACGGCGGGCCCCGGGATCCCCACGATCCTGCACGGCCTCGTGTACGCCGGCGCCTACACGATCCCGAACGTGAAATGCGTGGTGCACGGCGCCTACACCTCGGCGACGCCGGTCGACGCCTACCGCGGCGCCGGCCGCCCCGAGGCGGCGTACCTCATCGAGCGGCTGGTGGACGCCTACGCGCGCGCCGCGGGGCTCGACCCGGTGGACGTGCGGCGCAAGAACTTCATCCCGAAGGACAGGTTCCCGTACACCACGCCGACCGGCGTCACCTACGACTCCGGCGACTACGCCGCGGCGCTCGACAAGGCGCTCGCGATGGTGGACTACCAGGGCTTCCGCCGGCAGCAGGCGGCGGCGCGGGCGCAGGGGAAGTACCTGGGCATCGGCGTCGTCTCGTACATCGAGATCTGCGGCCTCGGCCCCTCGCAGGTGGCGGGGCAGATCGGCTTCGGCGCGGGGCTCTACGACTCGGCGATCGTGCGCGTCTACCCGACCGGCATGGTGCGGGTGTACATCGGCGCGTCGCCGCACGGGCAGGGCGAGGAGACCACCTTCGCGCAGATCGTGGCCGACGAGTTCGGGATCCCGGTCGAGCACGTGGAGATCGTCCACGGCGACACCGAGACGACGCCGCAGGGATGGGGCACCTACGGGAGCCGCACCACGGCGGTCTGCGGCTCGGCGGTGAAGCTCGCGGCGCAGCGGGTCAAGGAGAAGGCGAAGAAGCTCGCCGCGCACCTGATGGAGGCGAACGAGGCCGACCTCGAGTGGGACGGCACGCAGTTCGTGGTGAAGGGCACGCCCGGCGCCGGCAAGGCCTTCGCCGAGCTCGCCCTCATGGCCAACGTCGCGTGGAACCTGCCCGCCGGGATGGAGCCGGGGCTCGAGGCGAACGCCTTCTTCGACCCCACGAACTTCGTGTACCCGTTCGGGACGCACGTCTGCACCGTCGAGGTGGACCCGGAGACGGGCGTGGTGACGATCCTCCGCTACATCGCGGTGGACGACTGCGGGCCGCACATCAACCCGGTGATCGTCCAGGGCCAGATCCACGGCGGCGTGGTGCAGGGGATCGGCGAGGCGATGCAGGAGATCGCCGTGTACGACGAGGACGGCCAGCTCCTCACCGGCACGCTCATGGACTACGCGATCCCCAAGGCGACGCAGGCGCCGTTCGTGGAGACGGCCTGCACCGTGACGCCGTCGCCGGTGAACCCCCTCGGCGTGAAGGGGTGCGGCGAGGCGGGGACGATCGCCTCCGCGGCGGCGGTGGTGAACGCCGTGGTGGACGCGCTGCAGCCGTTCGGCGTGGAGCACATCGACAAACCCGTCACGCCCGCCCGCGTCTGGGCGGCGATCCAGGCGGCGAGGAAGGGGGCGCACTGAGATGATCCCGGTCGCATTCGACTACGTCCGCGCCGGCTCGCTCGCCGACGCCCTGGCCGCGCTCGCGGCGAAGGACGGCACGAAGGTGATCGCCGGCAGCCACTCGCTGCTGCCGGTGATGAAGTTCCGGCTCGCGCAGCCCCCGCGGCTGCTGGACATCGGCGGGCTCGCCGAGCTGAAGGGGATCGCCGACCACGAGGGCGGTGTCCGGATCGGCGCGGCCACCACGTATCGCGAGCTGCTCGACGCGCCGCTCGTGCAGGCCCGCGTCCCGATCCTCGTCGAGTGCACGCACCAGATCGGCGACGTGCAGGTGCGCAACCGCGGCACGATCGGCGGCGCGCTCGCGCACGCCGACCCCGCGAGCGACCTGCCGGCCGTGATGGTGGTGCTCGACGCGACGATGGTGCTCCGCTCCGCGCGCGGCGAGCGCCGCGTGCGGGCGCGGGAGTTCTTCGAGGGCCCGTTCACCACGGCGCTCGCGGAGGACGAACTGCTCACGCACGTGCTCGTCCCGGCGCTGCCCGCGGGGGCGGGGACGGCCTACGTGGCGCAGAACGCTGCCGCGTCGGGCTACGCCATCGCGGCGTGCGCGGCGCTGGTGACCCGGAGCGCCGGGACGGTCACCGCGGCGGCCGCCGCGCTCACCGGCGTCGGCGACATGACCCGGCTCATCCCCTCGGTCGCCGCGCTGGTGGGCACGGCGGGCGACGCCGCGGCGATCGCGGCGGCCGCGGCGGGCGCCGTGGACGGGCTCGACGTGCAGGGCGACGTGCACGCGCCCGCCGAGTACCGCGCGCACCTCGCGAAGGTCATCGCGGGCCGCGCGCTGCAGCTCGCGCTGTCGCGCGCCCGTTGAGCGCCGGCCCCCAGCCCGCGCCGGTCGAGGCGGTCGTCCTCGCTGCCGGCGCGGGCTCGCGCTTCGGCGGCGAGAAGCTCCTCGCGCCGCTGCACGGGCGGCCGGTGCTCGCGCACGTGCTCGCCACCGTCCGCGACGCGCGCGAGGCGGGGCTGCTGCGCGACGGCTGCGTGACCGTGCGCAGCGCCGACCACCCGGCGGCCGCGCTCGCGCGCCAGCACCGGGTGACGCCGGTGGTGGTGCCGGCACCCGCGCGCGGCCTGTCGGAGTCGCTCCGCGCGGGGCTCGGCGAGCTCGCGCGGCACGTGATCCCCACCGTGCCGCAGGCGGCGGTGATCCTCCTGGGCGACCAGCCGCGCGTGCCGCTCGCGGCGATCGCGGGGCTCGTCGCCGCGTGGCGCGGCGGGGCCCTCGCCGCGCGCGCGCGCTACGCCGCCGAGCCGGGCGTGCCCGGCCACCCGCTGCTGCTCGACCGGCGGCTCTGGCCGCTCGCCGCCGAGGCGCAGGGCGACAGCGGGCTCGGCGCGGTGCTGCGCGCGCGCGGCGTCACGATCGTCCCCGTGGACGTCCCCGGCGGCAACCCGGACGTGGACACCGCCGCCGACCTCACCCGACTCGAGGACCTTCCCTGATGCGACTCTCGTTCTCCGGTGCCCCCGAGGTGGCCGCCCCGCGCGACGTGGTGTGGAAGCACCTCATGGATCCCGACTTCGTGGCGCAGTCGGCGCCCGGTGTGGAGCAGGTCGAGCAGGTGGACCCGGAGCACTTCAAGGTGGTCTCCGCCCTCGGTGTCGGCGCCGTGAAGGTGCGCTTCACCCTCGACGTCGCCCTGAGCGACGTCGTGCCGCCGCGCCAGGCCCGCATGACGGCGCGCGGCAAGGCCCCGGGCTCGGCCGTCGAGGTGGACTCCTTCATCGAGCTCGAGGACGCCCCCGACGGGAAGACCATCATGCGCTGGAAGGCCGACAGCGAGGTGAGCGGCACCGTGGCGAGCGTCGGCGGCCGCCTGCTCGAGGGGACGGCGCGGCGGCTGAGCGAGGCGTTCTGGACCGACTTCGCGCAGCGGGTCGGCGCCGCCGCGCGGGGCTGACCGCGTGCTCTGCGCCCGGGTCCCGCCGGCGGAGGTCGCGCGCGGCGCGCCCGCGCTCGCGGGCGCGGTGCTGCTCGCGAGCGTCGAGGTCGGGGGACAGCGCCTCGCCAAGGGGCTCCGCCTCGACCCGGAGCAGGCGCAACTGCTGCGCGACCACGCGGCCGCCGGCCGCCTCGCGGCCGCGCTCCACCTCGGCTGGCCCGAGGAGGGGGACGTGCACGAGGACGAGGCGGCCCACCGCCTCGCGCTCGCGGCCGGGGGCGGCGGCGTGGACCTCGTCGGCCCGCGGCAGAGCCGCTACGACCTCGTCGCCCTGTGGGACGGCGTGCTGCACGTGCGCACGGCCCCGCTGCTGGCGGTCAACGCGATCGACCCGCTGGAGGTGTTCACCCTCTTCCACGGCCAGGCGGTCACCGCCGGCGACACGATCGCGTCGGTGAAGGTGGGCCCGCACCTGCTGGAGGGGGCGGTGCTGCGCGAGGGGCTGCACGTGGCGCGCGCCGACGGGCCGATCGTCGAGGTGCGCCCGTACCTGCCGCACCGGGTGCCGGCGATCGTCGCCGGCCCGGTCGAGCCGGGGACGCTCGCCCGCTTCGAGGCCGCCGCGCGCACGCGGCTCGAGGCGCTGGGCTCCGCGTTCGCGGGCGCTGCCATCCTCCCGCCCGGCGACGACACCGCGGCGGTCGAGCGGGCCGTGGGGCTCCTCCGCGACGTCGCGAGCCGGCCCGACACGCCGCTCGTGCTCGTGGGCAACGTCTCGGCCGCCGACCCGGCGTCGCCGCTCTGCGAGGCGCTCGTCGCGCTCGGCGGCCGCTTCGTGCGGCGCGGGCTCCCGGCGCACCCGGGCTCGATGATCTGGCTCGCGGAACTCGCGCGCACCCGCTTCCTCGGGCTGCCGCAGTGCGGGATGTTCGGCCTCGCCACCGCCGCCGACCTCGTGCTGCCGCGGCTCCTCACCGGCGAGGCGCTCGACGCCGCGGCGCTCGCGGAGCTCGCGCACGGCGGCGTGCTCGGCCGCGAGATGCGCTTCCGCTTCCCGCCGTACGCGCGCGCCCTCGGGGAGATCACGCATGGCGACCGCTAGCCCGGGCCCGGGGCCCTTCGCCACCATCGACGCCCTGCAGGCCGCGCTCGGCGCCGCCGGCTACATCGCCGACCGCGACCTCGCCACCTCCCTCTGGCTCGCGCTGCGGCTCGAGCGCCCGCTCCTCCTCGAGGGCGAGGCGGGGGTCGGGAAGACCGAGGTGGCGCGCACGCTGGCGCAGGCGCTCGGCACGGAGCTGATCCGCCTGCAGTGCTACGAGGGGATCGACCTCTCGACCGCCGTGTACGAGTGGGACTATCCGCGGCAGATGATGGCCATCCGCCTGCTCGAGGCGCGCGGCGAGGCGGGGAGCGCGAAGACGACCGACATCTTCGCGGAGGAGTTCCTGCTGCGGCGCCCGCTGCTGCAGGCGCTGCGCTCCCTCGGCCCGGCGCCGGTGCTGCTGATCGACGAGGTGGACCGCGCCGACGAGGAGTTCGAGGCGTTCCTCCTCGAGGTGCTGAGCGATTTCGCCGTCTCGATCCCGGAGATCGGCACGGTGCGCGCCGTGGTGAAGCCGATCGTGATCCTCACCGGCAACCGCACGCGCGAGATCCACGACGCGCTCAAGCGCCGGTGCTTCTACCACTGGATCGACTACCCCGCCGCCGAGCGCGAGCTCGCCATCCTGCAGGCGCGGCTCCCGGGGATCGGCGACGCGCTCGCGCGCGACGTGGTCGCCTTCGTGCAGCGGCTGCGCGGCGCCGACCTCGCCAAGGTCCCCGGCGTCGCCGAGACGATCGACTGGGCGAGCGCGCTCGTGGCGCTCGGCCTCGACCGTGTGGACGAGGCGCGGCTCGACCAGACCCTCGGGGTGCTCCTCAAGTACCAGGAAGACCTCGCCGCGCTCCGCGGCGGGCCGGCGCGGCAGGTGCTGGCGGAGGCGCGCGCGGGCACCGGGCGTTGACCGGCGGTGCTCAGCCGGCCGCCGCGCGGCATGGACGCAGCACGCCGGGATCGAGGCGCCAGGCCCGGACGGACGTGACCCCGCTCTCCTCGATCGCGATCGCGGTGAGGACGTCGCCGGCGACACTCGGTCGGGCCACGCGCATCGGCATGACGAGCGAGCCACAGTACCGGCCGTCGGCGACGCCGTAGACGTCGAGCACGCGGTCGTACGGCTCGGTGCTCCGCGAGTCCACGAAGAGCAGCCCCCGGTCCGCGGACACCCTCGATGCCGTGTACCGGGTGTCCCGCCCGGGCCGGATCGCCTGCTCGACACGCCCGTCGGGCAGGACCGCGCGGAACCGCTCGACGCGAGGGTAGTCGACCGGCTCCACGCCGCGCAGGGAGCGCCAGCGGCGCGCCGACGGTGCGTAGAGGAAGAGCCGGTCGGTGACCTGTGAGGCGGCGAGGAGCAGGCCGTCGCCGACGCCGACGACGATGCCATCGGCGATCGAGTTGCCCCCGTCCAGCCCTTCCGGACGGGGCAGCCGCGAGCGCTCCTTGCCGAGGCTGTCGTACACGACCGCGAATGGCGAACCCCGCACCGGGAACGCGACGAATCCTCCCGCGGCGTGCGGCACGATGGCGTACACGTTGCGATCGAGAGGCACCGTGCGCGTCGCGCGCGACCGGGGATCGATCACGGTGACCCGCGACGTCTCGTAGTCATGCACGAGGACGCGGCCGTGGCCATCGACGTGGAGTCCCGTCGGGGTCCGGAACTCTCCCGGGCCGGAGCCGGCGCGCCCGAGACGCCAGAGCTCGCGGCCGTCGCAATGCCAGGCCCGGAGGTCACGGTCCGAATAGTCGAGCACGAGCAGCGTGTCGCCGCGTCTGGCGACGTACCCGGGTTGCGGGCTCGCGGCGGCGGTCGAGCGGATCGTGCAGACCGGGCTCCACGTGACCGGCAGCAGCACGCGCGGCGCGCGCACGGCCTGTGCGGGCAACGATGATGCGAGCACCGCCATCGCCAGCAATGGCACCACGACATCCGGCCCAATGGACCGGTCTACCACCATCGACGCGTCGTCCGGAGACTCTCTCCCACGGCTCACGGTGCGACAGCAGGGCAGCCAGACCCGGTGCAGTACCGATAGCAGCGGTACCCACTTGACGTCTCGAAGCACGGCTCTCCCCAGCCGACACAGCCGTTCCAGCTGCAGGTAGACGGATACTGTCCCGCAGCAAAGCATCCCGACGTCGCTCCGCCAGCTGAGGAGTGCGTCGGGAACAGCAACAGGATGAGCAAAGCGAAGGACGAGGCGAGGACGGCAGGACGAAGTGGGGGGCGCGGAAGCATGCGCATCGGTAGGCCTTCATAGCCAAGACTGAGGATAAGTTAAAGAAGACTCGCTTATGGAGTCAAGAATCAGGAATGCGCCATGACCCTGACAAAGCAGGGGTGGCCAGCGAGCCGGCCGGACATTCGATCGAATGGGATGTCCGCGCCGACGCGCTGCTCGCGAACGCCGTGGCGTTCGGGCGGCTGCTGCGGCGGTCGGGGCTCCGGGTGGACGCCGGCCAGACGCGCGACTTCGCGACGGCGCTCCGCCACGTCGGCATCGGCCGCCGGCGCGACGCGCGGGCCGCCGCGCGGTGCGTGTACGCGCGCCGCCGCGAGGACCTCGCCCTCGTGGACGCCGCGTTCGACCTCTTCTGGCGCCGGCACGGCGGGGCGAGCGACGCGCTTCCCCGCCTGCGCCAGCGGGAGCAGAAGGCCGACCCGCTCGCCCCCGTCCCCGACGACGCCCCCGGGCGCGACGACCTGGTGGCGCCGCCGCGCCAGGCCGGTGCCAGCGACGCCGACCGGGTGCGCACCGCCGACTTCGCCGCCCTCACCCCCGCCGAGGCCCGCGACGCGCTGGCACTCCTCGACCAGCTGCGGCCCCGCGTGCCGCGGCGGCGGAGCCGGCGGCCCGACTTCGCGCCGCGCGGCCAGCGGCCCGCCCCCCGGCGCATGCTGCGGCGCGCGCTCGCCACCGGGGGCGAGCCGCTCCACTGGGTCTGGCGCCGCCGGCGCACGCGGCCGCGGCCGCTCGTGCTCGTCTGCGACATCAGCGGCTCGATGGAGCGCTACAGCCGGCTCCTGCTGCGGTTCGCGCACGCGCTGGAGCGGAGCGGCGCGCCGCTCGAGGTGTTCGTGTTCGCCACCCGCCTCACGCGCATCACCCGGCAGCTCCGCGTGCGCAGCGCCGACGAGGCGATCCGCCGCGTCGCGGGCCAGGTGACCGACTGGAACGGCGGCACCCGCATCGGCGACTCGCTCCACGTCCTCAACCGCACCTGGCGCCGGCGCGCGATCCGCAGCGGGGCCATCGTGCTCCTCGTCTCCGACGGCTGGGAGCGCGGCGACCCCGCGCGCCTCGGCCGCGAGACGGCGTTCCTGCGCCGCTCCTGCCACCGGCTCCTCTGGCTCGACCCGCTCGCGAGCCGCCCGGGGTTCGCGCCGCTCACGCAGGGGCTGCGGGCGGCGCTCCCGCACTGCGACGCGCTCGTCCCCTGCGCCAGCGTCGCCTCGCTCGAGCAGCTGGCGCACCGCCTGCGCGACGAGCTCGCCGGCTAGATTCGGGGGATGGCCCACCCGCTCGCGCCCGACCTCGCCCGATTCCGCGCCGCCGGCGCGCCGTTCGGCCGCGCCGTGGTGACGGAGGTGTGGGGCTCGGCGCCGCGCGGCACCGGGGCCATGATGGTGGCCGACGCGCAGGTGCACTTCGCGGGCGGCGTCTCCGGCGGCTGCGTCGAGACCGCGGTCATCGGCGAGATCGGCGAGGCGATCGCGCGCGGCACGCCGGCGCTCGTGTCATACGGCGTGAGCGACGAGACGGCGTGGACCGTGGGGCTCGCGTGCGGGGGCACGATCCGGGTGTGGGTCGAGCCCGTGGTGCGGCCCGAGGTCGCGGCCGCCATCGAGGGGCCGGGCGGCGCGGTGGTGGCGACGGTACTCGCCGGCGCGGGGGTGCCCGGCGCCCAGCTCGTGGTGACGGCGGAAGGCGAGCGGGTGGCGCTGCTCGCGGCGCCCTCCCCCGATGCCGGCGCCGCGGCGGCCGCCGCGCGCGAGCTCGAGCAGGCCGCTGGCGCCGTGACCGACGCGGCGGTGGCGGCGTACCGGCGCACCGCGAGCCGCGTCGAGGAGATCGCGGCGCCGGACGGCACCACGCTGCGCGTGCTCCTGGAGGTGTTCCCGCGCCGTCCCGTCCTGCTCTGCTTCGGCGGCGTGCACGTCGCCGCCGCGCTCGTGCAGCTCGCCGGCCCGCTCGGCTACCGCACCATCGTGGCCGACGGGCGCGAGGCGTTCCTCTCGCGCGAGCGGTTCCCCACCGCCGACGAGCTGATCCTCGCCTGGCCCGACGAGGCGTTCGCGCGGGTCGGGCTCGACGGCGACACCTGCGTCTGCGTCCTCTCGCACGACCCCAAGTTCGACGAGCCCGCGCTGCTCGCCGCGCTCCGCTCGCCGGCCCGCTACGTCGGCGCCATCGGCTCGCGGAAGACGCAGGCGGCGCGGCGCGAGCGGCTCCGCGCCGCCGGCCTCACCGAGGAGCAGCTCGCCCGCCTGCACGGGCCGATCGGCCTCGACCTCGGCGGGCGCGAGCCGCTCGAGACCGCCCTCGCCATCCTGGCCGAGATCACCGCCGTGCGCTTCGGCGGCTCCGCCGCCCCGCTCACGGCCCGCTAGGAGCGGGCCTCGTCGGCCGACGGCCCGTACACGCTGGGGAGCGGCACGTCGCGGAGGCGCAGGTACACGCTGAGCTGGCCGCGGTGGTGGATGAGGTGGTTCATGATGAACGAGCGGTACGCCGCCGCGCGGGGCATCGCCATCATCACCGCCCCGCCCCGCTTGAAGCTCCAGGTGCGCATCATCGCCTCGTCGGTCGTGGCGGCGAGCATCGCGCGCGAGGTCGCCACCGCCTCGTCGAAGCGCTGCAGCAGCGCCGGCGTGCCGGTGTAGCCCGGGGGCACGTACGGTGCCGCGCCCGGCGGCGCCACGTCGAACTCGTCGGGCCCGAGGGTGACCTGGGCCCAGCCCGGGATGTTGGCGACGTGCGCGGCCAGCTCGCCCAGCGACATGGACTTCGGGTGCGGCTTCCAGCCGGCGTCCGCCTCGGGGACGCGCTCCAGCAGGCGCCGGGTGGTGGCCATCTCGTGGTCGAACTCGGGCAGCAGGCTCTGGGCGAGGGACATGGGGGCAGCTCCGGGGTGGCGGGGACGCGGGATCGCGCGGATGCTAGCGCGATCGGGCGACCGGCGCGACCTTCCGTACTCCCTCCCCGGGGATTCCCGATGGCCCGACCGACCGACCCCGCCCTCGTCGAGCGCCTGACGCGCGCCGTCGGCGATCGCTACGAGATCGACCGCGCCGTCGGCCGCGGCGGCATGGCGACCGTCTTCCTCGCGCACCGGCGGGACGACGGCCGCCGCGTCGCGATCAAGGCGCTCCTCCCCGAGCTCGCCGCCTCGGTCGGCGGCGACCGCTTCCTCCGCGAGATCGCGCTCGAGAGCACGCTGCGGCATCCCGGGATCATGGGCGTGCTCGACTCCGGCGACGCCGACGGGCTGCCGTGGTACGTGATGCCGTTCGTGGAGGGGGAGTCGCTGCGCGAGCGGCTCGACCGCGAGCGCCCGCTGCCGGTCGCCGAGGCGCTGCGCATCACGCGCCGCGTGGCCGACGCGCTGCACCACGCGCACCAGCAGGGGATCGTCCACCGCGACGTGAAACCCGAGAACGTCCTCCTCGCCGGCGACGAGGTGATCGTCGCCGACTTCGGCGTGGCGCGCGCCATCACCATCGCGGGCGGCGAGAAGCTCACCAGGACGGGGATGATCGTGGGCACCCCGGGCTACATGAGCCCGGAGCAGACGGCGGGCACGGGGCCCGCCAGCCCGGCCGCCGACCAGTACGGGCTCGCCTGCATCACCTTCGAGATGCTCGCCGGCCGCGAGCCGTTCACCGGGCCCACGCCGCTGGTGGTGATGGCGAAGCACGCGATGGAGGCCCCGCCCGGCGTGCGCGTCACCCGGCCGGAGGTCCCCGAGCACGTGGAGGGCGCGATCAGGCGCGCGCTCGCCAAGCAGCCCGAGCAGCGCTTCGCGACCGTCGCCGACTTCGCCGACGCGCTCGAGGGGAAGATCCTGGTGGGCAGCGCGTCGCTCGAGATGGCGGACACCGCGCCGATCCCGGCGCGGCCGTCCGCGGCGGGCCCGAGCCCCGCACCGGCCCCATCGGCCGCCGCGCCGGCTGCCCGGAAGCCAGGCTGCGGCGCCTCGGCGGCGGCGTTCCTCGTGCTCGTCGGCGGCGCGCTCGCGCTCCTGCGGTAACCCGCCGCGCGAACCGTTGCACGTGGCCCCACGGCCACGGCTGTCGCGCCGCCAACGCGGCTGGCGGCGCCCCGACGGCCCCTTGTCCCCTGCCGCACGACGATCGGGCATCGGCGCGCAACCTGCGTCGTGCGCTCGTCCCCCACCCCCTGAGGACGACATGCGAGGCGTGCACCCCCGCGCGTGGTGCCTGCTCGTCGCCGCCCTGCTCCCGGCCTGCCGCAGCGACGGGCCGTTGGCCACCGGCGGCACCCTCGACGCCCTGACCCGGCTGGCCTTCCCGGCCGGCACCCGCCGCGACGCGTCGTTCGACGACGTGAAGTCGCAGGCGCTCTGCATCTTCACCGCCGACGACCAGGTCCGACGGCTCTTCGCCTCGGGTGGCGACTTCGACCGGCTGCGCGGCACGCTCCGGGGGCTCGGCGTGCAGCGGTGGCGCGGCCAGGCGCAGGCGCTGGCGCAGGACCTCGGCGAACTGACCCTGCGCGAACTCGCCGCGGGCCGCCTGGCCGACTGCTCGGCGCAGGGGATCACCGCGGGCGGCTTCCTCACCGACCTCTTCCAGCTCGTGCACCTGGGCGGGGAATGGACGCGCGTGACGCCGATCGCCGCGCGGGCGGGCGGGATCGCGTACGCCGCCGACGAGGGCGGCGCCGTCAGCTTCCCGGCCGGGGCGCTGTCCGGCGACGCGCTCGTGGTCATCGATCGCCTGCCCGACACGTCGCCGTTCGCGGGGATCACCACCCTCGGGGCGGTCCATCCGTTCTATCGCATCCAGCTGCTGCCGCGCACGGTCGCCCTCGGCGCCCCGGCCCTCGTCTCGCTCCGACTGCCCGAGGGGACGCCGGCGAGCCAGTGGGCCGTCGCCACCGGCCTCTCGGCGGCCGACTTCGAGCTGATGGATGCGCCACCGATCGCGTGCCCGGCGCCGGTGCAGGGGGCCACGGTCGAGCCCTACCCGGGCGAGCCGGAGGGCGGATGGTTCGAGCGGCCGTTCACCGCCCTCCCGCGCCGGCTCGGCCGGGCCCTCCTGCCCACCCCGGCCCACGCCCGCGTCCCCGAGCGCGGCGACTGCGTGACCGGGCGAAGCACGCAGCCCACGATCGTCGGCGCCGTGGACCTCACCGGCAGCGAGCGGGGCGGCGCCCCGCGGCTCCGCTACGTCTGCACCCGGGCCGACGCCGCCACCGGGGAGGCGGTGCACGTGTGGACCGTCGTGAACCCGGGCCCCACCTACCGGCTCGTGAGCTGGGAGGTGCTGCGCCGCGGGCGCCAGCCCGGGGGGCGAGGGACGCTCACGCTCACGCCCGCCGAGCCGGCCCGGGGGATCTCGGAGACGACGTTCACGACCCCCGTGAAGGGGGCGGTGCGCCTGTTCGACCACCACGGGGAGGAGGTGGAGGCGCGCGCGAACCGCGCGGTCGCGTGCGGTGCGGGTGCCGCTGTATACTGAAGGAATCCCCTGAGAGAGGCGGCCTTGGCCGACAGTCTCGAGCGAGTCCGCGAGGCCTTCGCCGGACGGTACGCGGTGGAACGGGCCGTGGGCGAGGGCGGCATGGCCACGGTCTACCTCGCGCGCGACGAGAAGCACGAGCGCGCGGTCGCGATCAAGGTCCTCAAGCCCGAGCTCGCCGCGAGCATCGGCGCCGAGCGGTTCCTTCGCGAGATCAAGCTCGCCGCGCAGCTCCAGCACCCCAACATCCTCGCGCTCTACGACTCGGGCGAGGCCGACGGCCTCGTGTACTACGTCATGCCCTTCGTCGAGGGCGAGTCGCTGCGCGACCGCCTCGACCGCGAGAAGCAGCTCCCCATCGACGAGGCGATCCGGCTCACCCTCGAGGTCGCCGACGCGCTGCACTGCGCGCACGCGAGCGGGGTCGTCCACCGCGACATCAAGCCCGACAACGTGCTGCTGCTCAAGGCGAGCGGGCACGCGCTCGTGATGGACTTCGGCATCGCGCGCGCCGTCACCGCCGCGGGGGGCGACAAGCTCACGCAGACCGGGATGGCGGTCGGCACGCCGCACTACATGAGCCCGGAGCAGGCGACCGGGCAGGAGCACGTGGACGGGCGGAGCGACCTCTACTCGCTCGCCTGCGTGCTGTACGAGATGCTCGCGGGCCAGCCGCCGTTCGACGGCCCGAACGCGCTCGCGATCCTGGCCCGGCACGCGATGGAGGCGGTGCCGAGCCTGCAGATCGTGCGCGCCACCGTGCCGGACGAGGTCGAGGAGATCGTCTTCACGGCGCTCGCCAAGACCCCCGCCGACCGCTACCAGACCGTGCAGGCGTTCGCGGAGGCGCTCGCGAGCGCCGACCTCGGGATGGTCTCCTCGCGCACCACCGCGCGGGCGATCCCCCGGCGCACCATGCAGCACCGGCTCCCTACCCAGCAGGTCGAGGCGGTGGGGGCGCCGCCGAAGCGACGCGGGCTCCACTACGGCGGAGTCGCCGCGGCCGTGCTCGCCGCGGCCGGGGTCGGCGTGTTCCTCCTGCGCGGCGGCGCCGGGGCCGCGCCGGCCGCCGCCGGACCCGACAGCCGCCGCGTCGCGGTGCTCTACTTCGAGGACCGCAGCGGCGGCGAGCTCGGCTTCCTCGCCGACGGCATCACCGAGGACCTCATCCGCGACCTCACGGGCGTGCGCGGCCTCGAGCTCGTGTCGCGGAACGGCGTCGCGCAGTTCCGCGGGAGCGGCGCCTCGCGCGACAGCATCGCGCGGGCGCTCCGCGCGGGGACGCTCGTGGCGGGAAGCGTGGAGCCCGCCGGCGGCGACCGCATCCGCGTGAACATCCAGCTCGCCGACGCGAGCGGCGCCGACTTCAAGCGCGGCAGCTTCGAGCAGGCCGCCGGCGACCCGCTGGCGATCCGCGACTCGCTGGCGAGCCGCGTCGCGACCTTTCTGCGCGAGCGCCTGGGCGAGGAGATCCGGGTGCGCGAGCAGCTCGCCTCGACGCGGAACCCCGAGGCCTGGTCGCTGGTGCAGCGCGCGGAGGTGGCACGCAAGGCGTGGCAGGCCGGCGCCTCGGCGGGCGACACGAGCGCGGTGCTCGCCGCGCGCTTCTCGGAGGCCGACTCGCTCTTCGCGCAGGCCGCGCAGCGCGACCGGCGCTGGAGCACGCCCTGGGTGGGGCGCGCGCAGCTCGCCTACGGCCGGTCGCGGCTGGCCGCCGGCGCGCCGCTCGAGGTGAAGCCGTGGATCGAGCGCGGGCTCGCCCTCGCCGACTCGGCCGTGGCCCACGATGCCGCCGACCCGGACGCGCTCGAGATCCGCGGCACCCTGCGCTACTGGGGGTACATCCAGCGGATCGCCCCCGACGACGCGACCGCGGCCCGGGACCTGGAGCGCGCCCGGAACGACCTCGAGCAGGCCACGAAGCTCTCGCCGACGCAGGCCGGTGCCTGGGCGACGCTGAGCCACCTCTACTACCAGGTCGAGGACGGCCGCACCACCGACGCGCTCATCGCCGCCCAGCGGGCCTACGAGGCCGACACCTACCTCGCCACCGCGAACCTGGTGCTGGAGCGACTGTTCAACGCCTCCTACGACCTCGGCCAGTTGACCGACGCCCAGCGCTGGTGCGCGGAAGGGGGCCGGCGGTTCCCGGCCGATCCGCGGTTCCAGGTCTGCCGGCTCTGGCTCATGACCATGAAGGGCGCGAAGCCGGATGTCGCCGAAGGGTGGCGGATCGTGGACTCCGGCAACGTGGTGGTGCCCGGACGCGGCAGCGAGGAGCTCCAGGTGCGGCGCGCACGCCTCGCCTTGGCCACCGGCATCGCCCGCGCCGGGCTCGCCGACAGCGCCAGGTCGGTCGCGCGGAGCGCCGCGCGAGCCGACGCCGACGTGGATCCCGCCCGCGAGCTTGCCCTCAACCTCGCCTTCGCCCTCGCCACTGCGGGCGACAGGCCCGGCGCCGTCGAGGCGCTCAAGGTGTACTTCGCCGCCAACCCCTCCGCGCGGCGCGGCCTGGCGGAGGATTCCGGCTGGTGGTTCCGCGACATGGAGGGCGACCCGGCGTTTCGCTCGCTATTTGCAGCACGATAGGACACCATGCCGGCGCAGCCGCCGTCGCGCAACTCGTTGCGCGCTCCGGAGGTGCGGGCAGGGTGCCGGAACCCAGGTCCAGTCACCTTGTCCCATCTCCGCGCGCCGCCGCATCCCCTCGGTGGCACGACCTGTCCCCCAAGGGGCCCGACCTCGCGTCGGGGAGGCAATCCCGTGCACACCAATCGAGGCCTGGCGGCCGCCCTGGTCGTCACCGTGCTCGCCGCGTGCGGCGGCGGCGACACCCTTCCCACGTCACCGGGGGCGTCCCCACCGACCGTGGGCGCGCCCGCGACCCAGCCCTTCGCGACGGGCTGCCCCGCGATCGACGTCGATCGGCTCCTGCTGGACGCCCTGCCCACGGGCCTCGAGACCGCGGCGACGGCGCAGTTCACCACGATCGACCGGTTCTACGAGGTCAAGATCTCGAAGGCGCAGGACAAGGCGCTCGGACTGATCGGCTGGTTGCAGCAGCGGTATGACAACGGCCAATTCGTGCTCGGGAAGACCGAGGCGGCGCGCCTTCAGCTGCTGCAGCTCAAGACGGGGATCCTCTGCCTCGTCGGCCTCCCCTATCCGACGAGCATCGAGGAGGGCACGACGACCGTCGGCATCGTCTATCCGAACGTGCCCACCACGATCGTCCGCGCCGACCGGCTGGCCGGCACCACCGTGCCGGCGAACGCCGTGAGCGAGCCCACCGTGGTGCGCATCACGCCGATCGACACGCCGCTCCCGACCGACCTCACGCAGTATCCGCTCTTCTTCAAGTTCGAGACGGGCACGCCGACGACCTTCCAGCAGCCGGTGCTCGTCGCCATCTGCCTGCAGGGGAACCCGGCGCTCACGGCGGGCCTCGACCTGCGCCTCGCGCGCGGCACTGGCGGCGGGAACGTCGGCGACATCGAGATCCTGCCGTTCGTGCCCGATGGGCCCGACCTCGACTTCCTCGACTGCGCCGGGTTCCAGGACGTGTTGCTCAGCCCGGTGAACATCGGGCATCCATCCCAGACGGTGATCGGGTCCCTCGGCGCGTCGCTGCGGCAGTTCGCCCGCCGCGTGACGCCCGCCATGGCCAACCTGCTCCTTCCGGAGCAGTTGCAGGCGGCGAACGTCGCCCTCCTCGGGTGCTGCCGCCTGGGCGGCCAGACCGGGAGCTTCAGCCCCTTCGGCGCGGTGGACATCAACTCCGCGAGGATCGAGGCCGTGGGGCCGACGTCGTTCTCCGGCGCCCCGGGCACGACGGCGACCCCGACGGTGAAGCTGACCAACCGCACCAGCGGCTGGGGGCTCCGTGGCGAGACCGTGAAGTTCCTCGTGACGAGCGGTGGCGGCAGCGTGGCCCCCCTGACGGTGCAGACCGCGCAGTCGGGCGACGGGCAGGCGCAGGCCACCTGGACCCTCGGCGCCGCGAACGGCACGCTCACCGCGACCGGCCTGCTCGGCCGCGAGCGCGCGGCGCCGCCGCTGGCGATCGCGCAGGTGCCGATCCCGGCAGCGTACGGCAACCCGGTGACGTTCACGTCCACCGTGGCCGATCCGCTGGGCTACGGCGCCGGCGGGTGGAAGCACGGCGTGTTCACGTCGGAGGCAGCGGCGCTTGCGGCCGCCGGGAACCCGGCGACCTTGCCGAACACCGGGAGCGCGCCGTTCGGGTCGGAGAATGCAGGCTGCACCCTGAACAGCGCGGGCATCGCGACACAGTGGGCGCCGAACACCTGGCTCACGGCGAGCCGTACCTTCACGATCGCCGCGGGAAGCAATGCGGCGTACCTCTACGTCGCGATCGACAACGACGTCCGCGTGTGGGTCAACGGGGCCGACGTGACAGCCACGGCACAGCGCCTCGTCGGGTCACCCCTGACCCTCGGCAGCGGGTTCGTGATCCACGAGGGGTGCCCGAACCAGGACACCTTCAAGTTCACCGCGACCGGCCTCAACGGGACCGTGCACACGATCACCATCGTGGGCCGTGACCGCGGGGTGAGCAGCTACTTCGATGCAAGGGCCGTCGGCGCAGTGGTCCCAGTGATCGACTGACATCGGAGGAGTCCTGGCAGCGAACCGGCCGGCTTCCATTCGGGAGCCGGCCGGTTCCGTTTCAGCCCATCATTGCGAGGGACCGCCTCAGCGCACCACGCGGATCGAGGCGATCGCGTCACCCTCCATCACCCCGTCCACGACCTCGATCCCCTCCACGACCTCGCCGAAGACGGTGTAGTCCGTCCGGAGCCGCGCGTTGTCGCGCAGGTTCACGAACCACTGCGCGTCGCCCGTGTCGTGGCCGCGGGTGCTCATCCCCACCGTGCCGCGCGGGTGCGCGAGCGTGCCCAGCTCGTCGCGCAGGTACTCCTTCCACCCCACGTACTCGTTCGCGCCGGGGCTCCCGCCCTGGATCACGAAGTCGTGCTCGACGCGGTGCCAGGTGAGCCCGTCGTAGTAGCGGCGGCGGACGAGCTCGAGGATGCGCGCGGCCATGATCGGCGCCACGTCGCCCCGCAGCCGCACGACGAAGCTCCCGCCGCCGCCGCTGGCCCGGTCCATGGTGACCCGGAGCCGCACGTCGGCGCCCAGCGCGAGCGCCACGGCGTCGCGCGGGAGCGCGGAGCGCGCCGCGGGGGGCTCGTCGTCGCTCGCGGGCCGGCCGGCGGCCTTCAGGAGCGCCACGCGCACGTCGCGCTCCGAGGCATTGCCGCGCCTCACCCAGCGGCGGAAGGCCGCCATCGCCCGGGGCGCCACGTCCGGGCGCGGCGACCCCGCGAGCGCCTCGGCCGCGGCGCGCACGGGCGGCACCCGGTCGCCCTCGATGGCGCGCAGGTACAGCTCGTCGCTCGCGTGGCCCGTGAGCGTCGCCAGCGCGGCGATCGCCTCCTCCTGCACGTTCGGGTCGCGGTCCGCCGCCAGCGCGCGGAGCCGCGCCGTGTCGGCAAGCACGAGCGCCGCGCGCGCGACCGCGCGCCGCAGCTGCCACCGCGGCTTCACGGCGAGGCCGGGCAGCGCGTCGCGCATGCGCGCGGGGTCGAGCCGGGCGAGCGCGACGAGCGCGTGCGCCGCCGCGTGCCAGGTCACGCCTCCCGGCTCGCGCACCGGCGCGTCCACCGGCGCGCGGTCGAGCCAGCCGCGCAGCAGGCCGATCGCCGCGCTGTCGCCCGCGCAGCGCTGCCCCGCGAGGTCGGCGGCGCGGAGCCGCACCGGCCAGGCGGAGTCGGCCAGCGCGCGCCGCAGGGTGCCGCAGTCGGTGCCGCGCCCGAGGGCGCGGAGGCGCAGCCGCCACGCCGGCTCGGGCCACACGGGCGCCGCCGCCACGGGCGGCAGCGAGTCGCGGAGGGCGAACGTCGGGTCGCGCAGGCGGCCCAGCGCCCGGGTGGCGACGAGCCGCACGCGCGGATCGCCGTGGCGCGTCGCCCGGGCGAGCGCCGCGTCCGTCGTGTCGCCGCGGTCCTCGGCGGCAAGCACGCGATAGAGGAGCGCGGAGTCGGCGGCGGCGAGCGGCGGCGCCTGCGCGGAGAGCGCCGCCGGGAGGCAGAGCGCGGCGAGGGCGCCGGCGAGGCGGCTCACCCGCGCCGCCCGGCCGCCGGGAGGACGCCGCGGAGCTGCCGCAGCACCCGCCGCTGCGCCGCCGCGTCGCGGACCGCGAGGAAGATCGTGTCGTCGCCGGCGATCGTGCCCGCGACGTCGGCCCACGCGAGCCGGTCGAGCGCCACGCCGATGCGCTGCTGTCGCCGGGTGGCGTGTGCAGCACGAGCAGCACCTCGCCGCAGGGGTCCACCTGCAGGATCCCCTCGGCCACGCGGCGCAGGTCGGGATCGGGGACCGGCGCCATCGGCGGCGGGCGGCGGTAGGCGCCGTCCACCTTCACCAGCCCGAGCGCCGCGATGTCGCGGCTCACCGACGACTGCGTCACCTCCCACCCCTCGGCGGCGAGCGCCTCGGCGAGCTCCTCCTGCGTGTGGAGCGCGCGCGTGGCGACCAGCTCGAGGATCTTGAGGTGGCGCTTGCGCCGGTCGGCGGTCACCGCTGCGCCCTCCGGCCGGCGAGCCGGGCCATGGCGCCGTCGAAGCGCCGCCGCTCGCGCGCGACCCACATCGCCACCGCCCGCGCGCGCTGGCGCACGAGACCCAGGCCCAGGTTGCCGAGCCCGCCGGTGGAGCGGCGGCGGCGGAACAGCTCGGCCAGCGACGGCTCGGGGAACTGCTCGCCCCGCTTCACCGCCGCGGCCACCGCGCGGTACGCGGCGCGGAAC
>Ga0073932_1003801_pt1 | contig 19305 bp, 12 predicted proteins | sample DewCreD2012metaG_FD_76967 | JGI IMG/M metagenome (GOLD analysis project Ga0073932, IMG submission 76967) | Hot spring sediment bacterial and archeal communities from British Columbia, Canada, to study Microbial Dark Matter (Phase II) - Dewar... ...
CGCGATTGTCGGCGTGGGGCTGATCGGCGGCTCGATCGGCTTGGCGCTGAAGAAGCGGAAGCTGGCGGAACAGGTGGTGGGCGTCGGCCGGCGGCAGGCCAGTTTGCGGATCGCCCGTCGCGTCGGCGCTGTGGATGCGACGACGACCAATCTGGCCAAAGGGGTCGGCCACGCGGAGCTGATCGTCATTTGCACGCCGGTCGATCTTGTCGCGGACTACGCGCGGCAGGCGGCCGAGCACTGCCCCGAGGGAACGCTGATCACCGACGCGGGCAGCACGAAGGCGCGGATTGTCGAGGCGCTTGACGGCCGCTTGGCCCGCGGGTGCCGTTTTTTGGGGAGTCATCCGCTGGCCGGAAGCGAGAAAAGCGGTCCGGCGCATGCGTCGGCCGATTTGTTCGAGGGGCGGATTGCGCTGGTGACTCCGACGAAGAACACCCGCGCCGAAGACTACGATGCGATCGAGCGCTTTTGGCAATCGCTCGGTTCGGTGGTGGTGCAGATGGCGCCCGACGAACACGATCGCGCGTTGGCGCTGACCAGTCATTTGCCGCATTTGACGGCGGCGGCGTTGATGCACACGCTGCCCGATTCGCTTTTTCGGCTGACCGGCAGCGGCTGGCTCGATACGACGCGGATCGCCGGCGGCGACGCACAACTTTGGACTCAGATATTCCTGCACAATCGCGAGCATCTGCTTTCGGCACTCGATCGGCTGGGGCATCAGCTGGCGGCCTTCCGCGAGGCGCTGCGCGCGGCCGACGCCGCCGAGATCGAAAAGCTGCTCGCTTTTGCCGAGAAGAATCGCAATGCTTTGGGAAGTTGACGTTTATCCCGCTGACGGACAGCCCGACTTGATCGCCCGCGACGTGCTTTCGGCGGCCGCCGATTTGCATTGGCCGGCGACGTTGCGGGTGTCGGCGGCTCGGGGGTTTTTGCTTCAGGGGGATTTTTCGGCCGACGAGGTCGAGCGCTGGGCCCGCCGCTTGCTGTGCGATCCGGTGGTTGAACGGGCGATGGCGGCACCGTTGGGCGATCCGCGGCTAACCCGTGCGCCGGCCGACCGTCCGCTGCTCGTCCATGTGTTGCCCAAGCCGGGCGTGATGGACCCGGTGGCCCAAAGTGCGATGCAGGCGATCAACGACCTGATGGGCGAGGCCAACGGGCGCAGCGGCGCGGGCGCGGCGGACGACCGCGGCGCTGCTGCCGGGAGCGATTGCGCCGGGCCGCGCGTCGAGGCCGTGCGCACGCTGAAGAAATATTGGATCGGAGGGCTGGCCGAGGCCGATGCCCGGCAGTTGGCCGCCAAGGTGCTGGCCAACGACGCCATCGAGCAGGTGATTGTCGGTCCGCTGCCGTTCAAGCGGATCGAGGTCGGTTCGGCCTACCGTTTCGAATTGAAAACCGTGCCGCTCTGCGCAATGAACGACGAGCAACTGATGACGCTCAGCCGTCAGGGGCAGTTGTATCTTTCGCTGCCCGAGATGCAGACGATCCAGGCCCATTTTCGCCGGTTGGGCCGCGACCCGACCGACATCGAACTGGAAACCTTGGCTCAAACCTGGAGCGAGCATTGCAGCCATAAGACGCTGGCCGGGCGAATCCGCTATCGCGACGAACGCGGCGAGCAGTTTTTCGAGAACATGCTTCGAGAGACGATCTTTGCCGCGACCGAAGAGATTCGCCGCCGGCTCGGCGACGACGATTGGTGCGTCAGCGTCTTCCGCGACAATGCCGGCGTGATCCGCTTCGACGAGCAGTACAACGTGTGCTTCAAGGTGGAGACGCACAATCACCCGTCGGCCTTGGAGCCGTATGGCGGAGCGAACACGGGCATCGGCGGAGTGATCCGCGATCCGCTGGGCACCGGCATGGGTGCGAAACCCCTATGCAATACCGACGTGTTTTGCTTCGCCCCGCCCGACACCCCGCCGGAAACGCTGCCGCCCGGCGTGCTGCATCCGCGGCGGGTGATGCGCGGCGTGGTGGCCGGAGTGCGCGATTACGGCAACCGCATGGGCATCCCCACGGTCAACGGGGCGGTCTATTTCGATCCGCGCTATTTGGGCAATCCGTTGGTCTATTGCGGAACCGTGGGACTGATTCCCGCCGAAAAGTCGTTCAAACATCCGCTGCCCGGCGATCTGATCGTGGCCGTCGGCGGGCGCACCGGGCGCGACGGCATTCACGGGGCCACCTTCAGCTCGGCCGAGTTGACCAGCGAAAGCGAAGAGATTTCGGGCGGGGCGGTGCAAATCGGCAACGCCATCACCGAAAAGATGCTGCTCGACGTGATTCTCGAAGCCCGCGACCGCGGCCTGTATCACGCCATCACCGATTGCGGGGCGGGCGGGTTCTCCTCGGCCGTGGGCGAAATGGGCGAGAAGATCGGCGCCGAGGTCTGGCTGGAAAAGGCTCCGCTGAAGTACGAAGGCCTATCGTACACCGAAATCTGGATCTCCGAGGCCCAGGAACGGATGGTGCTGGCCGTCGGCGAAGACCAGTGGCCCGAGCTTTCGCGGCTGTGCGCCTCGGAAGGCGTCGAGGCGACGGTGATCGGGCGGTTCGTTCCCACCGGAAGGCTGAAGCTGACGTATCAGGGCCATGTGGTCGGCGACTTGGCGATGGAGTTCTTGCACGACGGCCGTCCGCCGGTGGTCCGCGAGGCGGTGTATCAGCCGCCGGTTGTTTCGCCGTCGGTCGTGGCGGGCGCGTCGTCGCGGCGCGAGTTGGCCCTCGATCCGGCCGAGTGCCTGCACCGCATCCTCGGTTCGCTCAACGTGTGCAGCAAGCATTGGGTGATTCGCCAATACGACCACGAAGTGCAGGGCGGCAGCGTCGTCAAGCCGCTGGTGGGCGCGTGCGACGACGGCCCGGGCGACGCCGCCGTGATTCGGCCCGTGCTCGGGTCGCAGCGCGGGCTGGCGATTGCCTGCGGCATGAACCCGCGACTGGGCGACCTCGACCCGTATTGGATGGCGGCCGCGGCCATCGACGAAGCGGTGCGCAACTGCGTGGCCGTGGGGGCCGACCCGGCGCGAATCGCCATCTTGGACAACTTCTGCTGGGGCGCGACCGATCGTCCCGAAACGCTCGGGTCGCTGGTGCGCGCCGCGTTGGGATGCCGCGATACGGCCGTGGCGTTGGGCACGCCCTTTATCAGCGGCAAAGACAGCCTGAACAACGAATTTCGCCCGGCCGGCGGCGCGCCGATTTCGATTCCGCCCTCGCTGCTGATCAGCGCCGTCGGTATCGTGCCCGATGTTGCCCGTGCCGTGACGATGGATTTCAAGGCGGCGGGCGATGCGATCTACCTTGTCGGAATTACGGCCGACGAAATGGGCGGCTCGCACCTGCATCTGGTTGCTAGGCTCGATGGCGATGTGTCCGCGGCCGTTCCCAAGCATGATGCCCAAGCGGCCAAAGCGACGTTCGTCGCCGTGCATCGCGCGATCGTCCGCGGGCTGGTTCGCGCGTGCCACGATTTGAGCGAGGGCGGGCTGGCCGCGGCCTTGGCCGAGTCGGCTTTCAGCGGCATGTTCGGCGCGGCGGTCGATTTGCAGGCCGTGCCCCGCAGCCCGGGCCTCGACGACCCGCTCGTGGTACTCTTCAGCGAGTCGAACAGCCGCATGCTCTGCGAAGTGGCGCCGGCCGACGAGGCGGCCTTTGCAGCCGAGTTGTCGGCCGCCGGCGTGCCGCACGCGCGCATCGGCACCGTGACCGCCGAGAAGGAACTGACATGCTCGTGGGCGGGGCGAACCGTGTTGCGGGCCGACGTGGCGGCGCTAAAGCAATCGTGGCAGCGGCCGCTGAGTTGGTGAGTTCGACGCCCTCGGGCGACCTGGTCCCTCAACCGCCGACCGCAATGACGAAGTCGCCGGCCCGCGAGTCGGCCGGCCCCGCGTCTGAGAACGTAGCCAGGTTGAATTCTTGAATTGACGACAAGAACCGACGTGCCTCCGATGACCAAACCCCATGCGTTGATCCTGCGTGCCCCGGGCACGAATTGCGATGTGGAAACCGCCTTCGCCTTCGAACAAGCCGGCGCAACGGCCGAGCGGTTGCACGTCAATCGGCTGCTGGAAAATCCGCGGCTCTTCGAGAAGTTCCAAATCCTCTGCATCCCCGGCGGGTTCAGCTATGGCGACGACCTGGGGGCGGGCCGCATCCTCGGGCTGCAAGTGCAGGTTCGCTTGGGCGAGCATCTCGATCGGTTCAAAGCGGCGGGCAAGCTGATCCTCGGCATCTGCAACGGGTTTCAGGTGCTGTTGAAAACGCATGTGCTTGTTGCGGCCGACGAGAACGATGTGCCCGAGGCCACGCTCACGCAGAACGATTCCGGCCGCTACGAAGACCGCTGGGTGCGCCTTGCCGTGGCCGAATCGCCGTGCGTGTTCTTGCGCGGGCTGACGGAGTTGGAGCTTCCAGTGGCCCATGCCGAAGGGAAGTTCGTCGCCCGCGATACCGCCGCGCTGGCCCAAATGGCGGCTGAGCGGCTGCTGGTTCTGCGATATCGACCGCGACACTGCGGCAGCGCCCAAGCGGTTGGAGTCGCCGACATCGCTGCGGGCGACGATCCGGCGGCCGAGCCGGCCGTGCCGTATCCCGACAACCCCAACGGCGCGCAGGCCAACGTGGCCGGCATTTGCGACGCCACGGGCCGAGTCCTCGGCCTGATGCCTCATCCCGAGCGGTACATCGCCCAAACGCAACATCCGCGCTGGACTCGAGGCGAAGGCCGCGAGCCGGGCGACGGATTGGCCCTGTTCCGCAACGCGGTCGAGTACTTTCGCGGGTGAAGGCCGCAGCGGCGATCGTCGCGTTTGTTGAACCGAACGCCGGCGGCGATTGGCCCATCGAGCCGATAGAGCGAGGCGAGCCGATTTTTGCGACGTGTTTGGCAGTTTGAAAAAATCGAACGAGCCGCATATCCGCACCGAATTCCTCTGAAAAACGCTGCGCGCGGTTTTGGCAAGACCGACTTGCTCAATGGGCGTTTAGACTTCGCGCGCGATGAAATGATCGCTTTTCTCCTTCACGAAAACAAGAAAAGTCGTTTCGCGCCGTGCGAGATACCGCCGTTTCAGCGGGGCGGGGCTTTGCCTTGTTGGCGGCAAGGGAAAAAGACTATGCGAAAAACTTGACTACCGCCGGTGGGTTGTGTAGGCTGAGTTCGGTTGGGGCTTCGCCAATGCGCGGAGGGGGCGAGCAACGGCGAAGTAGTTTCGTCGCCGATAATCGAAGGCGACTACGCATGGTCGTCGCTGGTCCGTTGCCGCCCGGATTTGTGTGGCGGCCGAAACGACCGTCACAACACTGCCGGGTGGGTCGCACATGCACACGACGCCGAAACCAGCGTCGGCCCTCGGGCGGGCCGAGCGCGAAGAAGATCGTATCCGCCAGGTCTTCAAACTGCCTGCTCACGCCCCGATTCCCCGCGTCGGCAAGGAAACGCTGCAACAGTACCACGAATACCTTGCCGAGAAACTCTCTTTTCCCTTCAAGGCGCTCTACGCCGAAACGAAACCGCCGGTGCGGCAGTTGGTTCGCTATGTGACCGTGCTCGGCATGAGCGACGATGTTCGCCGACGGCAGTTCGGGCTATTCTGCAAAGTGCGGCTCGACGACGATCAAGAGACCGAGTTGCCCTTGGCCGATCTGGGCATTCAGGCCGACGACCCCAACCGCGAGTTGATCGACGACTACCTCTACTGGCTCTGGAATGCCAACTGAGCGTCGCCGAGGGACTAGCTCGATCTTCGTGTCAGCGACGCGAAACGTCGTACAAAGATGGGATTGCCCGCCTTGCGCAACACCCAATTTCGCGCAATCCCGCCAATCGCCCGCTTGGTCCACTTTCTCTTTTCCGCAGTTTTACTAATGCCCTGCGCGGCCGGCGATGGATTCTTACTTGGAGAGAGGGCGTTTCGACCTTGTTGATCTTTGCAAATCGTTTCGCCGTAAGTCCGCCGGATCTTTGGGGCAACCGTGGCGACTGGGGCGGCGAAGTCCCATCGAGCACAGAGCGGCGCTTGCAGACCGTACAACCAGGCGCAGCAGCGGGCTGACGACAAGCGTTTTTTCGGGGGGGGGGAGCAGCGAATTGCTGGACCGGCCGAAGAATGCTGGGCATAATGACTTGAGAGGCCGTCAATCCGGGCAAACCGGAAAAACTGTGCGTTATGAACAAGGCATTGACGACGGCAACGACGTGGGGCCGATTACTCGATTTGGGCATCGAGTCGCTCATCGTTTGGGTGGCCGTGCTGGCGGTGATGGTGTGCATTGCCTTCTACGTAGTGCAGAAGGTTCGGTCTCAGGCGATACAAAAGGAACCGATCGCCGGCGAGTTGCTCTCGAATTTTCGAGAATTGCATAGCCAAGGTGTGCTGGACGACGCGGAATACCGAACAATAAAAACTGCACTGACCGCGCGGCTTTCGAAGGAATTAAAGGATAACGATCAAAAGGGTTAGGTTATTCGAGCCGATCCGCCGAATCGCTTTGCAGCGCGGAGGAATGTTCGGCCGAAACACCGTTGAGCCGCGTATAGAGTAGTGTGGCAACGATGAGCGTGCAGCGGAACTCGAAGAGGTAATCAGATGCCGTTGGGTCGAGATTTCAACTCGGGGCGACGCGGAACGGGCACCACCAAGAAGAATGCCTTCTGTTCGTTCTGCCGAAAGAGCTATCGCGACGTCGGGCCGCTTGTCGAGGGGCCGGGCGATGTGTACATCTGCGGCGAATGTATTGATTTGTGCCAGTCGATTCTCGACCAAGAGCGCCGCCGACGGGGCACCAGCAAGCCGCTGTTCAACCGGGTGCCCACCCCGCGGGAAATCGTCGCCCATCTCGATCAGTACGTCATCGGGCAAGAGCATGCCAAGCGCGTCTTGGCCGTGGCCGTCAACAGCCACTACAAGCGGCTGATGCACGGGGCGGGCGGGGCCGATGTCGAGATCGACAAATCGAACATTTTGCTGATCGGACCGACCGGTTCGGGCAAGACGCTTCTGGCCCAAACCCTGGCCCGAATGCTCGACGTACCCTTCGCCATCGGCGACGCCACGACGTTGACCGAGGCCGGCTACGTGGGCGAAGACGTGGAGAACCTGCTGCTCAAGCTGCTTCACGCCGCCGATTTCGACATCGAGGCCGCCCAACGCGGCATCATTTATATCGATGAAATCGACAAGATCGGCAAAACTTCCCAAAACATCTCCATCACCCGCGATGTCTCCGGCGAAGGCGTGCAACAAGCCCTGCTGAAAATGCTCGAGGGAACGATCGCCAACGTGCCGCCCCAGGGCGGACGGAAGCACCCGGAGCAGCAGTATATCCAAATGGACACGACGAACATTCTGTTCATTTGCGGCGGGACATTCGTCGGGCTCGACAACATCATCGGCCGCCGTTTGGGCAAGCGAACCATCGGGTTCGGGCAGGAAGGCCAAGTGCGCCGCGAAATGGAGCTCGGCGAACTGCTCGCCCAAGTGACGAGCGACGACCTGCTGCACTTCGGCATGATTCCCGAATTGATCGGCCGGTTGCCGGTGATCTCGTCGCTCCGTCCTTTGGACGAGGCCGCGCTGATCCGAGTCCTTTCAGAACCGAAGAACTCCCTGGTCAAGCAGTATCAAGCGCTTTTCGCCATGGAGAACGCCGAATTGACCTTCACCGAGGGCGCGCTGAGGGCCATCGCCCATCGCGCCATCCAGAAGGAAACCGGGGCGCGGGCGCTGCGTTCGATCGTCGAAGAAGTGATGCTCGATTTGATGTTCGATTTGCCCGATCAGCCGCGCGGCAGCCGCTATGTGGTTACCGAAGCGGTCGTCGAAGGCCGCGAAAAGGTGGTGCCGATCGTCCCGGCCGATTCTAAGCAGCTTAGCGCGTAGCCCGCGACCGGCATCGTTCGCTTGCTTCGATGCGCGGCAGCAACACCCGACCCGACCGGCCGCGGCAACCGTTGCCGCCGAGCGTTGCTTGCCGTTGCGCACCTTCCCCTCCGGTCGCCCTCGCCTCGTCCTTCGTCATGCCGTCGGCGGCGAATCGTCGCGCGGTTCATCGGAGACCGCGGAAAGTGATTCGCCGACTGCTGCCGCGACGCCCTTTTCGGGGCTGGGCGGCGAGGCGGGATCGGGCGGAAGCACTGCGCTTGCATCCGGCTCGGCCGGGAGCCGTTCGGCGGCGGCACGTGCCGTTGTCGGCGCTGCTGCGTCGTCGGGCGATCCGTTCGAATCGAGCGGAGCAGCAGAGGCCGGCGCCGCTTCGGCCGCAGTGCCCGACGGGGGCTGTGGGTCGGCCGCCGCAGGCTCTTCCGACTGTTGGGCCGCCTGCTGCTTCAATTGGTAGAACTGAAGCAGATCGCCGAAGGTCCGCAAGGGTTCCTTGCCCTTCTTCATGCCTTCGGTGAGGGGAACCAGCGGCTTCTGCGACGCCCGCGATGTATCGTATTGCCGCGGGCCGCCGCGCTCGCGACGATCGCGAGAGAAACGCCGGCCCAAGTCGCGTTCGCCGCGCCGACCGCCCTCGTCGCCTCGCCCGGTGTGTTCCGGGCGGCCGCCTTGCGCCGGTGCGGCGGGCTGTTGGCTGGTGCGGGCGTCGCTGCGCGGCGGTTGACCGTCGGGGCGCCGTCGGCCGGTTCGCGGCGCGGCGTCGCGCGCATCGCGTCGCGGGGGGCGGGGGCCGGCGTCGGGCGACTGATCTCGGCGGGGAGCAGCCCCCTCGGCGGGTTTTTCGTCGCGGGCTGGTCGGCGCATTCGTTCGGTGCCCGGCGGCAGCATGGTCAGCGACACGCGGCGCCGCTGTTTATCGACATCGAGCACCCACACGCGGACCGCATCGCCCACGGCCACCACGTCGTGCGGGTCGCGGACGAAATGTTCGGACATATGGCTGACGTGAACCAGGCCGCTGTCGCGCATGCCGATATCGACGAACGCGCCGAAGTCCACGACGTTGAGCACGGTGCCGGTCAGTTCCATGCCCGCCTCGAGATCCTCGAACTTGAGCACGCCTTTTTTGAAGACGGGCGGCGGCAGGTCTTCGCGCGGATCGCGGCCGACGCGGGTGAGCTGGGCGAGAATGTCGTTGAACGTGAGCAAGCCCGCGCCCAACTCTTTGGCCAAGGCCGCCCGGTCGATCGAGGCGATGCGTTGGTCCAATTCGGCCGTCTTCTGTTTGTCGTTCAGATCGCTTGGGGTGAATCCCAGCTTCTCCAGCAGTGCGCGGGCAACGGCATAGCTTTCGGGATGAATCCAAGTGGCGTCCAACGGGTCGTCGCCGCCGCTGATCTTGAGAAAACCGGCGGCCTGAACGAAGGCGGCCTCGCCGAAGCCGTTGACTTCCAATAATTGCCGCCGCGTTTTGAACGGCCCGAACTTGCAGCGGTGCTCGTACACGCGCCGGGCGGTCAGTTGATTCAGCCCCGACACATAGCGGAGCAGCGCCGGGCTGGCCGTGTTCAACTCGACCCCGACGTAATTCACGCACGATTCGACGACCTCGTCGAGCGATGCCTGCAAGTGGCGGGCTTTCAGGTCGTGTTGATAAAGCCCCACGCCCAGATTGGCCGGTTCGATCTTCACCAGTTCGCTCAACGGGTCGAGCAATCGCCGCCCAATGGAAATCGCCCCGCGGAGCGTGGCGTCGTATTGGGGCAGTTCCTCGCGCCCGATCGGACTCGTGGAATAAACGCTGGCGCCGGCCTCGTTGACGATCACGTAGGCTGCACCGCTCTCCTTCAGTTCGTTGGCCAACAACTCGGCGACGAATTCCTCGGTCTGCCGGCAGCCCGTTCCGTTGCCGATGGCGATGACGGTGAGTTGATGCCGCGTGATCAGATCGACCACTTTTTGCTTGGCCTCGTCGCGGCGGTCGGGCTTGCCCACCAAAAAGATGACGCCGTGTTCCAGCAGCGAACCGAACTGGTCGAGGGCCGCCAGCTTGCAGCCGCTGCGCAGTCCGGGATCGATCGCCAGCACGCGGCGATCGCGCACGGGAGGCTGTAACAACAGCTTGCGAAGATTCTTGGCGAACACCTCGACCGCATGCGCTTCGGCCTTGTCGGTCAGCTCGCGGCGAAGCTCGCGCTCGAGACTGGGCAAGATCAACCGCGATAGGGCGTCGCGGGCGCAGCCGCGCAGATAGTCGGCGTGCGGATGCTCCGGCGGAATCAGCATTTCGTCGAGCACGGCGTGCATCGCCTCGATGTCGCCCTCGATCCGCACGCGGAGCATCTTCGCGCGCTCGCCGCGATTCAGGGCCAACACGCGATGCGGCGGAATCTTTCGCACTTCTTCGCTGAAGTCGAAATAATCGCGATACGCCTTCAGACGGATCTCTTCCAGCTTCTTGCGGCGTTCTTCGCGTTCGGCGGCCTTGCGTTCCGCTTTGCGGGCCTTGGCGGCCGCCCGTTTCTCCGCCGCCGTGCTTCGGGCGGGAACTTGAACAACGGCCGGCGCCGCTGCCGCCGGTGCTGCCGCCGCCGCTGCCGCTGTTGCTGCTGTCGTCTGTGCTTCTGCTGTTATTGCCGCCGGCCCTGGTGCCGTTGCTTCCGGCACTGCTGCTTCTGTCGCCGCCGCTTCTGCTGGCGGTGCTTCCGGAGCTGCAATTGCAGGGGAATGGGCCGGCGACGGTACTGCCGCAGGCGGCGCAGCCGCTTCAGCCGCTGTTGTTGTCGGCGAGGCTGCCGACGGTTCGGCGGCCGCAGGCGGCAGGGCCGACTCGGGCAGCGGTGGACCCGAATCGACCAGCGTTTCGATCGCTTCGCCGGCCGTTTCCGTCGCAGCCGCGTCTGATTCGACCGGGGCTGCCGACGTTTGGCGATTCACTGCCGTCGCCGGAGCCGATGCGGGGGCGGCGGCAGGCGGCACAGCGGCCTTGCTCGACTCGGCGGTTGCCGCCCTCGTGCTGAAGATCTTGCCGGTGCGTTGGAGGATGTCGCGCAGTCGCTGCCGCAGTTCGGCCATTTCGCTGAAGTGTTCGGCCAAGATGTGGCCGGCGCCGAGCAGGGCATCGGCGGCCGTCGGCACTTTTTTATCCGGGTTGACGAAGTCTTTCGCCCGTCCGTCCAAGTCGGCGCAGGCCGGATCGGCAGCGAGGATTTCGCGGGCCAGGGGTTCGAGACCGCGTTCGCGGGCGGCGGTTGCCAGCGTTTGCTTCCGCGGCTTGAAGGGAAGATACAGGTCTTCGAGCCGCTTGGTCGTATTGGCCGAAAGGATCGCCTGTGCCAATGCGTCGGTGAGCTTTCCCTGCGATTCGATCGAACGCAAGATCGTTTGCTTGCGATCGGCCAACTGGCGAAGCTTGGTCAGCCGGCTTTGAATCTGGCGAATCTGCTCTTCATCCAGCCCGCCCGTCTGATCCTTCCGGTATCGGGTGATGAACGGCACGGTGTTGCCGTCGTCGAGCAGTTCGACAACGGCTTGCACTTGGGAGAGCGAAAGTCCCAGGCCTCGGGCGACATGACGCAGGTCGATGGCGATCGTCGTTGACATAAAGGGGTCGTCTCTTGTTCGGGCCGAAAAAGGCGATGCAACAACTCCCTTCGACACCGCACGGGCCGACGCTGCCGGCGGAAACGGCCTCGCGCCTTGGCGCCGCATCGAAGTCGTTGGGCCTTTCAACACGAAGGCCCGACGCCGTCAACGCGAAGGCCATGCGGCTCGGACGAAATCGGGGAATCTGTTGCGGAGTACCTCGGTTCGGCTCTGGGGATAACTGCCGGCGAATCGATTCCGCCGGTTTGCCCGCCGTTGTGTTGTTGGAACTCAATCAAGCCGCGAAAAAACGGAAAACGATCGAAACGGGGACATCACCCGGTCGGCCGCTTCGCCGCGCCGACGACCGCCTTCCTGACTACCAATTGCGCGGACCGATTCAGAATCCTCGAAAACGCAGGGCTGACCACCGCTGCCGCAACGGCTGCAAACTGCCGGCGTTCCATCGGTCGGTTTCGTGCAGGTTCTTCGGCAGCACAACACGGCATTGTCGGCAGCGGGCAGCTCGCGGGGCCATCGAGCCGGATCGGCGCGCGGCGCCGTTGCGCCGCGCGGAAAACGCCAATGGCAGTTTGTTTCGGAAGCCGCCCGCGGCAATCGCGAGCGGCTTTTCCGAGAACGACCCGTTCGTCCCGGCGGCGTTGCCGCGTTGGGCGGCCCATCCGGGATCCCGCAAACAACCGTTATGCCGATTCCAAGCCGTACCAAGCATATCCTCGGCTCAGCATGCACGGCAGGCAGAATCGCTATTTTCATTGAAAAAGATCAAACCCGCAATACGCCTCCGGCCGATATCTATGGCGCAGAACAGTGAAGACGCATGCGCCCTGCAATCGGCTGCGACGATTTCGGGATGCCGCACCGTGGGACGGCCTGCCTTCTTTCCCCCTTCTGGTAAGGATGCCTGCACGATGAAGCCCTGCCACCTTCGCGTTTACTACGGTCCGCAGGAAGAAACCGCCGCTGTTCAGCGTCAGAATCACCGTCACACCGTCAATGTCCCATTGATGGAAATCCTTCCCCTGCTGGCCGATGCGGTCAATTCCGATCGGGCTTGGCTCCGGGATTTCAGCGACGATGAAGTGACGATCTCGATGGACCTCTACGAAGTGCTGCTGGCCTACGAGCACTACCGTCGTCCGGTCGCCTGATCCGCAGTCGCTCGGCCAAGGGCGCATCAGCGAAAAGCCGCTTGCCAGCCGTTTGCGCCTCGATCGCACGAACTGCTTCCGCGCGCGGCGGCCTCACCAACGAATCGGCGCCCTTGCGTCTTTCGTGCGAATCGCTTGATTTGCCCAGCTTTTGCAGTCCTGCGCGGCGACCAATCCTCTCTGTTTCGCCCGAACGACCCCTGCTTCGGCTCAACGACCTCGAATTCGCCCAAACACCCTCGAATGAGCACGGCAACGAGGCCGATCTGCTGCACTTTTGCGGGCCGGTTGACGCACGGGAATGAAGTCCGGTGCGTTGCCGATGATGCAGTGGTCATTGCTCCGCTTCGATCGGCGTAATGCAGTCGGGCCGATCGTGCCGCGCGCTGTTCACCGCCAGGCCGACGCGGTAGTACTCATATTCTCCGCCGTCTATCGGTCGCAGCAGCGCGCGGAGTGATTGAGGGTCGGCCTGCGGGCTGAGCCAGGCGGCATAGTCCGTCGGTTGAAGGATCACCGGCATTCGATGATGCAGCGGCTGCATCCAGTCGGGCGCCTCGGTGGTGAGAATCGTACAGGTCGGCTCGTCCGGGGCGTCGGGCGGGGAGTCCTCTTCCCACAGGCCGGCGAAAACGAACAGCCCGTCGTCGCGTCGCCGAACAAAGTAGGGCAACGACTGCCGCCCGTCTCTCCGCCACTCGAAAAAGCCGTCGGCCGGAATAAGGCAGCGCCGATGACGAAACGGCCCGCGAAATGCCGGCTTTTCGCAAACGGTTTCCGCTCGTGCGTTGATCAATGGGTTGCGCTTCAACGGTTCACTCGCCCAACGAGGGCGCAGCCCCCATCGGGCGAAAAAGATTTCCGCCAGTTGTTCGCGGTCGGGTTGTTGCCGGCCTTGGGCGAGCCGGCGGACGGCAAGCACCCGCTGGGTCGGGGCGATGTTGTAGCGCGGGGCGAGCATCGGCCCGGCCTGCGCGGTTGCGGCAAAAAGCGGCCCAAACGAATCGGCCGCCATCGGCCAATCTGATGTCGTCCCGTCGGGCAACGTGGCCAAGGGCAGAACCCGGCCGAGATGCTCGGCAATCGCTTCGATCGATGCCCGCAGTGTAAAACGTCCGCACATGATCGCACTCTTGTCGGCCCGGCACGGCGGCGATCCGGCAGTTCGGCCGGTCCGGCGGCTTGAGAGCGCAACCCGGCCGCGGTTTCGCCTTTACCCCGGGAACAGCCCTTTGGCGTCAGTATATCGCGCCGTCGCGGACGAAGGAGAACTGGGGTCTCAGGACCGTTCTGCGGCTCGCCGGTGTCGAACCCTTCTATACCTCGCGCGGCGTGAAATGGATTCTTTCTCGTCGGAGAAAATCGCTCATTTCGGCACGCGAGCAGGATCTTCATAGGCCGATCGGGCGACGGGAATATCCAAGAGGCCAACTTGTGCGAGCGATCGCGGCAATGGGAGGTGTTTTGGGTGGCTGGCGGGTACGAAGAATTCAGCGACTGCGGGCAATGTGGCGGCTTCAGGCAAACTGGCAAGAACAGAAGAAGTAACAAGGGCAAGGGAAACGCTAACGCGCATTTGACGAAAGACCGATAGAATCGCAACGTCGTTCCTTGCCGACCGTGCCGATAATGAGGGCGGGGGCTGAATTCGGCCGGCGACGCGAAGGATGATCCGCTGGGCGGTACGGTTGAGATCGTCGCATCGAGGGCGGCCTGGGCCGAAGGTCGAGGTTTGTTCTCTCGGGCGAGGCCGGGCTGTGCCTATACTTAACGGGGATAGCGCGGATGAAAGTGGGCCGGCTTATTGCCGCATCGTTTTGGCGGGTCGCCCGGTCGCCGTGATCCGTAGGTGGGAGGGAGAAGGATGACCTACAGTGCCGTCTTCCCGCATCATCGTTATTGCGACGCGCCGCCGGCCTCCCCGTTCATGTCGGTTCGGGCGGAGGCCGGACCCGAGGTAGGTTCCCCGGCATTCTATGCGGCGATGGCGCCGCTGGGCGACCAGTTGCGTCGGGCGGGAGTTTCCGCCGTGTATTTGGTTCACGGCACATTCGTCGGCATGGACGTGCTGGGCATCTTGGGGGAATTGGCGCGCGTGATGCCGCGGGCGGGCAACGCCATGCGGCGTTTGGTCGCGCAGGTGGTCACTCAAATCACCGGCGACGCCGGAAATTACAGCGCGGCTTATGCGCGGATCATGCACGAGGCGCTCAATCCGCCGGGCAGCAGCCCGCTGCCGGTTCGGCTGTTCCATTGGTCCGGCGAGAACCATCATCTGGGTCGGGCCGACGGCGCCATCCGCTTGCTCGCCGAATTGGCCGACCATTGGCATTCCGACGGCAGTCGCGTCTTGCTGTGGGGGCATAGCCACGGCGGCAACATTTTCGCATTGATTTCCAATCTGCTGGCCGGGCCGCGCGAAGCGCTCGATCGCTTTTTCCGCGCAACCGAGGTCTATTGGCGCTGGCCGGTGCTCAAGTGCGTCGATATTCCCGTGTGGAATCAGGTTCGCCAAATGCTGATGGGCGAAACCCATTGCCCGATCGATGCGCAGCGATTGGATTTCGTGACCTTCGGCACTCCGGTGCGCTATGGGTGGAATCCGGCCGGATTCGGCCGGCTGTTGCATTTCGTTCATCATCGGCCGACGCCGGGACTGCCCGCATACCGCGCCCCCTTTCCGCCGAAATGGCATCGCGTGGTCGCCGGCGCCGACGGCGACTACGTGCAGCAGTTGGGCATTGCCGGCACCGACTTCATGCCTAGTGTGCTCTTTGTCCGCGAATGGCTGGCCGATCATCGCCTCCGTTCCATCTTGTGCGACGAGAACATCGACGCCGGCGGCATGCTCCAGCGATTTCGCGCCGGGCGGATCGTGCCCGATGCCGGCACCACGCTGCTGGTCGATTACGGCCCGCCGCAGGGCGGACCGATCCGGCACTTGGCGGGCCACGCCGTCTATACCCGGAAGAAATGGATGCTCTTCCATCTTGCGGAAAGCGTGCGCCGTCTCTACCAACAGCCCGAATCCGCCGACAGCGGCCAACCGGCTGCATCCGCCGAGAGCTGCACAGGGCGGTAGGCCAGCCTTTCTTTTGCCGTACTCGCCTTCCCTTTGCTCGGTATCGCGTTGGCGGTTCTCGCCAGAGCGGCTCGATTGGCGATCGCGCTTTTGACGTCTTTGGCGATTGCGATGTCGATCGCGTTGTTGATTGCCGCCTTGATCGCGCAGTTGATCGCGCTGTCGATCGCACAGCCGGGCGTGTCGTCGATAGCACTGTCGATCATGCGGTCGGCAGAGACAATGCTCGGTCGATGCGCCGCAGCGCGCTTTCGCGGCCGAGGATCGCCAGCGTGTCGAACAGCCCCAGCCCGACCGACTTGCCCGTCAGCGCCGCGCGGAGCGGATGCACGACTTGGCCCAATTTGACTCCTTCGCCGTCCGCGAATTGGTGGATGCACTGTTCGAGCGTTTCGGCAGCGAACGGCGTGCAGGCGGCCAAGGCGTCGCGGGCCTTGGCCAGCAGCGACCGGGCCTCGGGCGAGCCGAGGGCCCTGGCCAGCACGGCGGGATCGTAGGGAAGTTGATCGTCGGGCGTAAAGAAGTCGGCGAAATCGAGGATGTCGCCCGCCACCTTCAGCCGGTCGCCGGCCGCCGCGACGACCTGTTCGATGCGCGTTTGGGCGGCCGCATCGGCCGTGTCGGCAACCAGTCCGGCCCGCTGCAAGTAGGGCGAAACCATCTTCGCCTTTTGTGCGGCGGGCAATCGCTGCATGTGCCGCTCTTGCACGGCGCGGAGCTTCTTCGGATCGAACGAAGCCGGGGCCTTGTTCACCCGATCGAGCGAGAACAGTTCGATCAGCTCGTCGCGCGAAAACTCTTCGCGCGAATCGCTCAGCGACCAGCCCAGCAGAGCCAAGTAGTTGATGATCGCCTCGGGCAAATAACCGACCAGTTCGTAGAAATCGACCATCACGGGGTTGAGAACTTCCTTCGGTCGGTCGAAACCCACGGCCCGAAGAATCCGTGCCCCGTGTTCCATCAGCTCGGCGAAGTCTTTTTGTTTGAGGTACTTGTCGAGCTTGCGTTTGCTCAGTTTGTTGCGGCTCCCCGGCTCGGCCACGAAGGGCAGGTGGGCGTACTGCGGCAGCGGATAGCCGAGCGATTGGGCGATAAAAACCTGCCGCGGAGTGTTCGACAGATGCTCTTCCGCCCGAATCACGTGAGTGATTCGGAATTCGTGATCATCGACGGCGCTGGCCAGATGATAGAGGCACGAGCCGTCCGCCCGCTGAATCACGTGGTCTTGTTCATCGGCCCAGGCGAACTCGACCCGGCCGCGAACCAAGTCGTCGATGACCAGCGTGCCTTCGCGGGGCATCAGCAGCCGAACCACGCCGGTTCGGCCCTGGGCCTCGAAGCGGGCGGCTTCTTCGGGCGTGCGGGCCATGAAGCGGCGGCTGTACACGAACGTCCGCTTTTCGCGCTCGGCCTGCTGCCGCTCTTGCTGTAGCTCCTCGGGCGTTGCGTAGTCGCGGTAAGCGCAGCCGCGGCGCAGCAATTCCTCGACGGCCTGACGATGGCGGTCGGCCCGCTGCGATTGAAAGTAGGGCGCGAACGGCCCGCCGACTTCCGGTCCTTCGTCCCAATCGATGCCCAGCCAGCGCAATCCTTCGAGGATGGGGCGGAGGGCCTCTTCCACGTTGCGCTGCTGATCGGTGTCGTCGATCCGTAGGATGAACTGGCCGCCGTGCTTTCGCGCAAACAGCCAACAGAACAGCGCCGTGCGCACCCCGCCAATGTGCAAATAGCCGGTCGGACTCGGTGCGAAACGCGTACGGACCATGCCGGTCACTCCCAAACGATTCTCATCTTGCATAACCTTGTCGAACAATCGGTTTTGTCGGCCCAGATGTTGTGCCGACTTCTCGTGGGCTATCACAAGATGCGGCATGACGACACGGGTGTTCGACAAGGCCCCTTGCGGCACGGCTCTCCGTCAGCGCCAGTTCGCCTGCTGCTGCTGTTGCCGGGCGATGCGTTCTCTCATCAACTGTTGTTTCAGGGCCTTCCGCTCTGCTTTGCTCAACTTGCTTTCCGTTGGTTCGCCCGATCGTTGGGCCGAAGAGGATGCTGCCCGAGCGGGCCGCTCTTCCGAACGGTTTTCGGTTGGTTCGGCATCGTGCGGCAGAAGCGGTTCCCGTGTGCGACGCGAGGCGTCTGCGGCCGATTCGCCCGGCTCGTTCGATTCCGACACAGGCTTCTGGCGGTTCCGGCCGAACATTCCCGTCAGTCGCCGCCAAAGCGAGCGTCGCGACTCGGGCGGGTCTGCGCCGCCCGCATCGCCGGCATCGTTTTCCGCCCGCTCGGCCGGCGAAGTCCCGACGGCCGGATCGATGCGCACGATATTCCGCGGCTGATTGTCGGCGGAAGGGACGGACTTGTCCACCCGGGGCGACGGTTCCGGTTCTTCGGCCGTGTCGTAACGGCCCTCGGCGTCGAGCAGGCAATATCGGGCAAATAGGCCCAAGGTGAACAATGCGAAGACGTAGCCCGCCAAGTCCGCGCCTTTGCAGGCCATTGCATGCTGCTCTGCGGCAGCCCATTGCCAGGGGATTGCTCGAAACACCACGGCGGCGGTCAACGCCAAAGCCGAGGCGATTGCAAGGGCCAGTGCCGTGGGACATTCGCGCAGCTCCCACAACGGCCGAAAACAGAGCAGCAGACCCATCAACGCCAACCCGCCAACCAACGCCGGCCAATGGGCGCGGAGCCAGTCGCTGCCCGAAAGATACTCCACCGCCGTGAGCACCGCGGGGAAGAGGCCTGCCGCTTCGTCGGCCGCCAGTACGGCGAAAGCGAACGCGACAAACAGCCAGCGCCGGTAGCGGCCGCGGTAGTCGTCGGTCCGATGGCGACGGACGGCGTAGATCAATACCGCCATGGCCGCACCGGCCAATAAGACCAACGAACCGGTCCATCGCGCCAGGCTGCCCGGCGCAAGCAGGTCGAATGTGCCGGTGGAACGCACTAATTCGGGCGGCAGTTTTGCGTAGGCCAACTCGAGCAGCACGATAATGGCCAACCCGAGTGCCGCCATCAGCACCCAGGCCCCCCAGCCGCGCGGCACCAGGTCGATCACCCGTCGTGCGGTGCCGAGAAATTCGGCATCGCCGTAATGCCGCGAGCGGCGCACGGTCGGGCTGCGGACGCTGACGACCGGTGCGGTTGGTACAGTGGCGTCGCCCGCCAAGCCTTCTTCGACGAGCAAACGTCGGCGACGATCATCCCGCTGACCGCTGCGCCGGAATTGTCCGGACGGGTCAAAGCTCACACCTTCCCTCCCTGGAATCGCGTGAACGAACGACCGACCCAACGCCGCCGACAACAAACCAATCAGTGCGCCGAGTCGCCCGACGAAACGGAAGACGCCGACGCCCGTGCAGCTCTATCATCAACCGGGCGGCAGGGCCGCCGGCCAATCGGTGCTGCCGCACCCACGCCTATTCGGCTTTGCGACACCAAACGACGCGGATACCGCGAAACTAGTCGGCCCCGCGTCCCTCGGGTTTGCGAAGATCAATAGAACCCGCTCCCGTTGGTCGCTGGACTTTTTGCCGAGAGAACAAGCATTCCTCGGTTAGTGATCCAA
>Ga0073932_1003803_pt1 | contig 19300 bp, 13 predicted proteins | sample DewCreD2012metaG_FD_76967 | JGI IMG/M metagenome (GOLD analysis project Ga0073932, IMG submission 76967) | Hot spring sediment bacterial and archeal communities from British Columbia, Canada, to study Microbial Dark Matter (Phase II) - Dewar... ...
ACGCCGGGCTCGCCCCACGATCGCCCGGCCGGTTCCTGATGTGCCGGGCGGCGCGAGCCCCGGGGCCGCCTCTGGGCGTCGCCCGCTGCCCGCCGCCGGCTCCGCTTACGTCTGAATTGCAGCAGCGCGCTCGCCGCGCGGTTGAATCCCGGCGAGGCGATCAGTAGATTGAAACCGATGCCGCTGACCGGAACGGTTTCCTTTCGGCCACGGGACGACGGGGAGTTGTGCGGCGTGAAGGGTCCAGCCCGCGCCGCCGTTGTCGGCCGGGGAGGCAAAGCGATGGCGACCGAACAGGGCAACAATCCTTCCTGGGGCGACCAAAGGCCCTTAGGCCCCCCGCACACGTCGTGTCCGAGCTGCCGCCGCGTCTTCGTGCCCACGTCGCGCGAGCAACAGGAGCTGGAGCGCGAGGGAGAGATTCGCCGGGCGTGCAAGAGTTGCCGCAAGCTGCTGGTGATCGTGTTGAGGCCGGACGGCCGCTTGGACGTGGCGTTGGACTACACGAAGGCCGCCGAGGGCCCGGCGGCCCAAGACGCGGCCGCGGCGGGGGCGCGACGTTCTGGCGGGCTGGCGGATGCGCCGAGCCCGCGGCCGTCGCGCGACGCTTCGCCCCGCCCCGAGAAGATCAACATGCCGAGGTCCCTGGCGCGGTTGAGTCAGGCGGTGCGGACGGCGGATGAAAAGCTCGGCACGGCGATCACGGCGATCGGCGGGATGCACGAGTGCCTGGAGGAGATTCAGGCCGCCCAGGGAAAGGTGTTCCGGGCCCAATTGTCGGAGCGATCCCTCAAGGCCATGGAGGAAACCGTCGCGGCCTGCCGCCGCCTCGAACAGTTGTCGAAAAAGCTGGAGGAAGCCTCGTCGCGGATCTTCGAGGAGGTGCGCTCCCGGCTTCTCGCGCCGGACGGCCTCCGCGCCAGCCTGGACGTCTATCACGACTGGCTCTTGGAACGCTGCGGCGACGAGGAACAGCGGCTGAAGATCATCGAGCGTCTTCCCCATCTGTTCGACCTGGTGGAGGCGGAATGGCAAGCCAGCCGCGCGGCGGAGAACGCGCCGTCGGACCAGGGCGAGGCGGCGAGGATCGAGAGGTTGTACCAGCGAGTCCGGGCATGGCAAGAGAGCGTCGGCCTGGTCCGATTCCCCCGGCCCGGCGAGACGTTCGACCCCGCCGCCCACGACGCGGTCGGCGCGGTCGAGACCGACGACGCCGCCAAAGTGGACACGGTCAAGGAGGTGGTCCGCAGCGGATATCGTTGCGGAAGCGACGGACCCGTCATGCGGCGGGCCGCCGTGGTCCGCTGGGTCCGGCGCCAAGCAGAGGGGGACCCCTCGGAGATCCCCTCGCCTTAGGCCAGCGTCACCAGCTTGCCGGTCCGCGACGACTCCTCGGCCGCGGCCATCACGCGGACCGCCTCGCGCGATTCTTCCGGCGTGATTCGTTCGGGCGGGCGGCCGGCCAGCACGCAATCGGCGAAGTACCGCAGTTCCGCGGGCAACACGCCGAACCGATCGCCAAACACGACCGGCCAGTACATGGTGTCCGGCATGCGCACGCCCTTCGCGTCGTGGATCGCCAACCCCGCCTCCCCGCAGTTGATGTACAACGCGCCCTCGGTGCCGATGACCTCCATCTGGGCATCGATTTGGTAGGGCGTGGTTTCCGGCAGATACCACACCGATTCCACGACCGCCACGGCGCCGTTGTCCAGGCGCATCATCGCCCAACCGCCCTCGGGATACCTGGCTGGACCGGGATGGACCTCCTGGGCGTAGACGGTCACGACGCGCGCGCCGCTGAACCAAAGCATCAGGTCCGTGTCGTGGATGCCGTCGCCCATCAAGGCCGAGATGCTGTTGCACACGACGTTGCCGATCGCCTTCGAGAGATTGCGGCGGGCGTGCATGGAGAGGATGCGTCCGATCCGGCCCTCGTCGATCGCCTGCTTGGCCAGCGCCGCGCGGGGATCGAAGCGGCAGATGTGTCCGACCATGAACAGGCCCTGGCTTGAGCGGGCGGCGTCGAGGATGACATCGCAGTCGGCGGCCGTCGGCGCCATTGGTTTTTCGAGCAAGACGTGCTTCCCCGCCCGCAAGGCGTCCCTCGCGATGTCGCGATGGTCCTGGATGTGCGTGGTGATGCTCACCACCTCGACCGCCGGATCGGCCAGCAGATCGCGGTAGTCGGTGTAGCGCCGTTCGACATGGTAACGGTCGGCCACCTCGGCCAAGCGTTGCGGCCGCCGGGTGCACAGCGCCGCCAGTTCGATGCCGGGCATTTGGGCCAGCGCGTCGGCATGGATTTCACCGAACCACCCCAGCCCGATCACCCCCCAACGCAGATTCCCGCCGTTGCGTTTTCCCGTGCCGCTGCTCGCCATGGCTGGTTGCTCCATAGTTCAAGGGTTGCCCGTTACCATAGCCTTCGCCGGAAGCAGGTTCAAGCCCCAACGCCCGTCCCGGCCGCTTGGACGATCCGCGAACGCACGGCAACCAGAGCGCCCCCAAAGCCCGAAGCACGGTTCGGCGAGCGCGGCGGGCAAAAAAGCGGCGATCGGGCGATGGTCCGGGCGTAGCCGCACCATTCCGCGGAAAGACGGCCCGATCAGGAAGAGCGGCCAGGGGCCCGGGTGGAAAAGGTGGGAATCCTGGCCGACATCCCCGCAGCGGCGGCCCGGCCCGGCGTCGCGACGCCAAGGCGGTTCACGTCAGGGCGAAACCCACGCGCGTTGCACGCCCCGGGGACGCAGGCCGTGGGCGTCGCGGGACATCGGGTCTCGACCGCCGGGCAGCTTGTCTCGATCATCAGGCACAACGTCTCGCTGCTTGGGCAGAGCGTGTCCACGGTCGGACAAAACGTCGGCAGCAAGGGACAGGCCGTCTCGACTTCCTCGGTGCAAACCGTCGCCGTGGCCGGACATTCCGTCTGCACGGCGGGGCACAACGTCATTACCGGGGGACACAGGGTCGGCGCCCCGGCGCAGGCCGTCACCGGCGCAGAGCACGCGCTCGCATTCGCCGGACACTGCGTCACCACGCCAGGACAAAGCGTGGGCGACGCCGGACAAGCCGTCTCCGTCACCGGGCACGCCGTCGACGCCGGCGGGCACCGGGTTATTTCGCCCGGGCACAACGTCTCCACGCCCGGACACTGCGTGGCGACCTGCGGACAGTGCGTGCTGCCGCCAGGGCAGGTGGTCGGAATCGTGGGACATTGCGTGGCCGCCTCGGGACACGTCGTGTTGGCCATCGGACACTCCGTGTCTAGGGTCGGGCACTGGGTGAGGGCCACGGGGCATTGCGTGCCGACCGCCGGACACGACGTCTCCACCGTGGGGCAACTCGTGGCGGCCATTGGGCACTGGGTCGACACCGGCGGACAGAGCGTCTCGCCCTCGGGACAGATCGTGGCTTCCGGCGGACAAGCGGTCGCCTGGACCGGGCATTGCGTCTGGGCGGCCGGACAGGCGGTCTCCGCGGCCGGACAGATCGTGCTCTCGGCCGGACACTTCGTCCGGCTCGACGGACACTGCGTGTCCACCGACGGGCAGGTGGTTTGAACCGTCGGGCACTTCGTCTGGCTCGTCGGGCACTGCGTGTCGGTTGCCGGACACCGAGTCCGAATCACGGGGCACCGGGTCTGGCTGGTTGGGCAGAACGTGTCGCCCGTCGGACACTGCGTCGTGACGGCCGGGCACCTCGTGGCGGTTTTCGGGCAGGACGTCTCGCTCGTCGGGCACTGCGTCGACGCCCGGGGGCATTGCGTGGTCTGAGCCGGACACTTCGTCGCCACGGCCGGGCACTTGGTTTGCGCCGCCGGACAGACCGTCTCCGTTACCCGGCAGCTCGTCGCCGGCGCCGGACACTCGGTCTGCACCGCCGGGCACTTCGTCTCCTGGACCGGACAAAACGTCTCGCCCGTCGGGCACTGGGTCTGGATCAACGGACAACGGGAAGCCGTGGGAGGACACGACGTCGATTTGGCCGGACATCGCGTGTCCACCACCGGGCAGCGCGTGTTGGACACCGGGCAGAGCGTGTTCCTCGGCGGACAACGCGTCTCGGCTGCCGGACAACGCGTGGGGACCGCCGGACAATAGGTGGGGCCGGACGGACATCGCGTCGGCGACGGCGGGCATTGCGTGGAAACACGAGGACAACGCGTCGCCACCGGGGGACAAAGCGTCACGACGACCGGACACTCCGTTTGCACGGCGGGACACAAAGTGGCCTGACCCGGACTCGCAGTCGCCAAAGCCACCGCCGCCGGACGGGCAGCGGTCGCCTCGCCAACCCGCCGGGCAGGAGCGTCACCGGGCAGCGCGTCCGCGGCAAGCGCAGGGGCGCAGACCGCCACGGCCAGCCCGGCCCACAAAATCGCGCCCCAGATCCTGCTCACGCGTACACCTCCACCCCTCGGCCCAAGCCCATCTCCGTTCGAGCAGTTCCCCACCGTGCAACTTATACGGGAACTGCAAGGTTGGCAAGCAAAACGGACGCAGGCCGCCTTGCGGCCAGCCCGGGATACCATGTATTGACGAGCACAAGACCACCCGAAAGTGCCATTTCCTGATCGAATGCGTCATTCCATCATGCCATGCCGAGGACGTGATCCATGCCATACAATCCCGGGGGTTTTCCGACCACGAATTTGGCCGCGCTCAGTGCACCGAGGGCGTAGCAATCCCGGTTGGTTGCCCGAACCGTCAACTCCACCATCTCGCCGAGCAGGGCGAAGACGATCGTGTGTTCGCCCGGATTGTCGCCCACCCGAATCGCGTGGTAACCGATTTCGTCGCGGGGCCGAGCGCCGGGCCGTCCTTGACGGCCGTGGCAGTGCCGGGTTTGGCCCATCACCCCCGAGATGATCTGGCCGAACTTGAGTGCGGTGCCGCTCGGCGCGTCTTCCTTGAAACGATGGTGTCGCTCCAGGATTTCCACGTCGGCATTCTTGTCGCGGAGGGCCCGGGCCGCCATTTCGGCCAGCTTCATCGTGAGATTCACGGCGAGGCTCATATTGGGCGACCACACCAGCGGAATCTGTTGGGCGGCGGCGGCTAGCCGGGCCGTCTGCGAGGGGTCCAGGCCGGTGGTGGCCATCACCAACGGAATGCGTTGCCCAACGCACCGCGAGACGATCGGTTCCACGGCCTGAGGCACGGAAAAATCGATCACCGCGTCCACGGGCGTTTCCAGCGCCGCGCCGAGCCGGACGCCGATGGGACCGACGCCCGCCACCACGCCCGCGTCTTCGCCCAATCGCGGATGGGACGGCGCGTCGATCGCCGCGACCACCGACAACTGCGGGTCCGCCTGGGCCAGCGCCACCAGCCGCTGGCCCATCCGGCCCGCGGCGCCGTGAATTGCAATGCGGATTTGACTCATTCTTGATTTGAATCCTCCAGGACTTCCTCGCGACGATCCACCCCGGGGCTCTTCGATCGCGGACGCCCGCCGCGTTCGACCGTGCCGCGAACCCTCAGGGTAGCCGAAAAACGCCGCCCGTTCAACGCGCATCGGCCTCCGCTCGACAAACCGACCGCCCGCGCGCAAGAATACGCGTTCCATCCCATGGCGAAATGGCAATCGTCCCCAGGCCGGGGACTGTCGGATGGTTCGTAATCGTTCACGGGGACTGTCGCGCTTGTCGCCGCGGAGGTCCGCGAAATAGCGACTGTCCCCCTGCTCGGTACGGGGACGGGCGCATTTTGTCGGCTTGAAACGGCCCGAAAAACGAGCCACCCCCGGCCTGGGAACGGTTACGGTTGCTCGGGCCGTTTCGGACCGGCAAGGGGTGCGGTCCTCGTGAACGACTGCGTGCAATGCAAAGGAGGGAGTTTGCCGATGACGCGCGTCGCCCCGGTCTGGTTGGTGGTCCGATTCTCGTCGAAACTGGCCTTGGTGTTCGCGTGGAGTCTGGGCGTTGCGAGCGTCGCAACCCCGGCTCCCGAGGCGGGCGCGGCCCCAAGCGCCTATCCACGCATCGACCTGAAGGAAGATTGCGGGGCCAAGGGCGACGGGATGAGCAACGACACCGCGGCCTTTCAGCGGGCCGCGCAAATGATCCAGGCGGCCGGCGGGGGCACGCTGGTCATTCCCAAGGCCGTGTACGTCGTCGGACGGCAGACCCACGAGCCCGGAAGAACCCCCTACTACCGTCGCGAACCCATCTTCTCGGTGAAGAGTGTCAATCGCCTCGTGATCGAGGGCAACGGCGCGACCCTCCGCCTCGCGCCGGGACTCCGCTTCGGCTCGTTCGACAAGCAGACCGGAGGGCCTTATCAACCTCCGGCGATGCCGTTCACCAATCCCGACTACGCGGCGGCCGTGGGCAGCATGATCCATGTGGAGGGGAGCCGAAACATCGAAATCCGCGACCTCGAACTGGACGGCAATCTCGCCCAGCTCGTGATCGGCGGCCCGTTTGGGGACACGGGACGGCAGCTCAACGCCTGCGGTCTGCAACTGTACAACAACGCCGACGTGCGGCTTCATCGGATCCACAGCCACCACCACGCCCTGGATGGCGTGATGATTGGGTGGCGCGGCCTCAAGGAAAACGATCCTGCCACGCCTCACGAACTCGCCGATTGCGTGTTCGAATACAACGGGCGCCAGGGGCTGTCCTGGGTCGGAGGGCGCGGCCTGAAGGCCTATCGCTCCAAGTTCAACCACACGATGCGCGGCCTCAACGGCGGAAAGCCGTTCGGTTCGGCGCCCGGGGCCGGAGTCGACATCGAGGCCGAGGAATCGATCTGCCGCGACGGCTATTTCGAGGATTGCGAGTTCGTCGACAACGGCGGCTGCGGAGTGGTCGCCGATTCCGGCGACGGGGGATACACGAAGTTCGTTCGGTGCACGTTCTGGGGTACGACCAACTGGAGCGCCTGGTCCGCCAAGCCCGGCCTGGTTTACGAGGACTGCGTGTTCCACGGCAGCGTGGTGCACGCGGTGGGCTCGCCCTCGCCCGAGCTGGCAACCCGCTGGATTCGTTGCACGTTCGAGGACAAGCCGTGGGAGGGCAAGGGGCCCTACGGCGCCTTCCTGGCCGAACTGAATGGGAACCTTCAGAACGTCCGGTTCGACGCGTGCGCCTTCACGGCCAACTCCCGCAAGAGCATCTGGTGCGACGGCAAGGGCGCGGTCTTTCTCAACTGCGTCATCACGCACAAGGCTTCGACCGTCCCCACGGGCGACTTCCAATGCCTGATCCGCGGCGTCCGCCTAGCTGGTTGCCGTTTCCGGGAGCAATTCCCGGCGGAAACGAACGCCGCCTGGTACATCGTCGCCGACGGCGCGCGCGTCCTCGGCGGAAAGCCCACCACGGTCGACGGACCGCGCGTCCGCTGGGCCCGCCCCAACGGGCCGACCGGCCCGATCCCGTCCGACGAGAGGCAGTGAACGACGGAGGCAACAGAGGGCCCTTTCCTTTTCCATGATCGTCGCCCTTTGTCGCCGCACCGAGCCTTCCCTTCGCCGTAACCGTTCACAGGTACTGGCCAGGGGGACTGTCCCATTTTCGCGGACTTCGCCGCGAAAATCGGGACAGTCCCCGTGAACGGTTGCCTTTCGCCAAGACCGGAACGCCCCCTTGTGAGCTTATTGCGTTTCGAGCGCCCCGAGGGCGTGGGGCGTGAAGTGGATCAACTGCGCCAGGCTCTTGCCGTCGCCGGAGCCCGTCTTCCGCAGCATCTCGCGCAGGCCTTCGCGGAGAATCCGCAGGTGCTCCTGGTTGCCGGTGAGCCGGGCTTCGTAGGCCATTCCCTCGGCGGCCAGGCAGACGCTGATGTACGTCCGCGGCGTGCTCAAGGGGCAGGCCGTGTAGCGGAACGCCTTGTCCTCCTCAACCCAGCACTCGCGGATCATCTGGTCGATGCCCACGGTAATCGCCCGAAGGACCTCCGGATCGTGCGTGATGCGGTGGTATCGGGCCAGGCCGCTGACGAGCAGGCCTTCCATGAACGGCACGTTGCCGTAGCAGGTCTGCTCGGGGTGGACGCAGTGTCCCTTGGCCAGACGCACCACCCAGCCCTTTTGCCAGTCGATGTGCTTCTTGAGGACCTGCCAGCAGGCGGTGGCCGCGTCGAGATATTTCTTGTCGCCGGTGGCGTCGTAGGCGTTGAGCACGAGGATGATCGGCCAGCCCAGGCCGCGGATGTGGTCGCTGTAGGCCGTGGGGCAGTGGCGGACCATGGCGTCGGCCATCTGAATCGCCACGTCCCGCGCCCGGCGGTCGCCGGTGAGATAGTAATACTCGAAATCGCCGCCGACCCAAACGTGGCCGAAGTTGGTGCTGTGGCCCATCTGGTAGGTCCGCTCGACGGGCAGCGGGGCGTTTTCGTAATATCCCCCGGTGTGGTTGAGGCAATGGAGCCAGATCTCGCCGACCTGCGGCGGCGGCCCCCAGGGATTCTTCAAATGCGGATTGACGGCGTGGATCACGTCGACGTCGATATGATGCCGCGCCGCCTGCTCGCCGCGAAGGAAATATCGGCGATTTCCGGTCCGCAGATACTGAACAAACATCCCGTGCGCCAGATCGTACTCCAGGTTGCCCCAGTTCACTTTCCGCTCGCCGTACCAGTCGCCGTAGTTCAGCATGCCATACTCGCGGTCCTTTTCGCGTCGCTTCAGATGCACATCCATCGCCCGATCGAGCCAGGCATCGTAGCCGGCATATCTTTGCGGATCAGCCGGCGGGAACTCCCCGAGGGCCTTGGTTGCGCTCACGTAAGCCGGATCGGCCACGGCCAACAGCGGCTCCTCGACGGCCTGAAAGAACTCGGCGAGCTGCTTCGGGTCGGGCTTGCCGGAGAAATAGCGGACCCAAATCTCGTGCGTCTTGGCCACGCCCACCTTGAACGTGTGTTGGCCGCCGCGGAGGGCGTAATACAACTTGTTTTCTTCCTCCAGCGGCTTGCCGTCGTAGAGGGAGCGGGGGAGCGTCGGGCAGAGTTCCAAGACGATCCCTTGGGGCGAGCATTGGATGGCTTTGGGCCAGTGTTGCCAGAACTCCCGCAATCCGACCGCCAGTCCGGCGCCGCCGTCGGCGCCCACGGCGGCCCAACCCTGGGCGCGTCTCCCGGCCGGCCGGTCGCCGTGCAGACATTGGTTTTCGTCCACCTGGAAGACGCGGCCTCCCGGGCCCAGCGCCCCGTCCAAAGCGCACGCCGCGCCCGCGGCGCCCTGGGCAGGCCCTTCGAAGCCCAACGAGAGCGAGGCGATTCTGGCCATCAAGGCGTCCTGGTGGTCGTTGACAAAGGTGTACATCACGCGGAAATACGGTTGGCCTCGCCATGCGTGGATTCGCGCGACATAACGAAACATCCTCTTGCCGGGTTCCCGGTCCGACCCGTGCCAACCTGAAAAACGAACGCAAGCGCGCACCGGTCCCGACTGTTCCGTGGCCGCCTCGCCTTTGGCGTTGGCGGCCGAGAACGCCTCGCCGTCGCCGGCGACGATCACGGCGCCGCGGTTGTCCTCGCCCGGGTTGACCGGCCGCGGGCTGGCCGGCCCGTCCGGGCCGGGAAGCAGCCACGCCTTCCCTTGCGGGGTGAAGCGTCCGCAATCGTATTCCAGGCGAACCGGTCCCGTCTCGATGGTCACCCTGCCGCCGGGAAGACGGACCACGCGGACCGGATTTTCCACCGCCGCGCGGCGCGCTGGTTCGCCGAAGCGAAGCGTGAATGTCTTCTTCTGCTTCGCCGCCAGATCGATTTGAAAATCCAAGAGCAGCCAACGGATCGAGCCGTCCGACCAGCGCGCGAGGGGTTCGGTTTGGAGTGGGACTTCGTGGCCCGCCTCGTCGAAAAGGGCCGCGGCCCGGTCGTCACGCAGCCCGCCCTCGGCCAGCGGAATTCCCGCCGTCACCGGCCATTGACGTCGCGGCACGCCGGCCGGTTCCTCGACCGTCAACCGCGTCTCGCCCGCAACCCCGCTCGCCGCCGCAAGAAAAAGCACGAGCCCCGCCAGTGTCTTTCCCATCGTCTTCATTGCCCGGCTCCCCTCTTCGAGGTTTCCCATTTGCGCACGGAAGCTGTTTTACAGCAAAATCGCGACCAACGCACGCCTCCGAGGCGCGCTGGCAGGCAAGACGCGGCGCAACCGTTCACGGGGACTGTCCCGATTTTCGCGGCGAAGCCCGCGAAAATGGGACTGTCCCCCTTGGCCGGTCAGGCGGCAGACGCATTTTCCGGTGCGAAACGGCCCGAAAAACGAGCCATTCTGCGGCCTGTGAACGGTTACGACGCGCCGACTGGCCGAGCGGAGGCGGGATGCCCAGCAGGGGCAAGAATCGCCTTCCCGCAGAAGGGCTTTCACGCAACGGCGCGCTTGAAAAAACCCCGGCATCCCGGCCAGGAGGCCGAGACGCCGGGGTCCAACGACCTCAGGGAAAGGTCGGACTACTTCGTCGAGCAGCAACTCGACGGACCGCAGCACGCGCCGCCCGACGCCGCCGTCTCGCCGCAGCAGGTGCAACCCTCGCACTGGCAAGCCGGCCCGCATGCGCAAGCTTCGCCGCACGCGCAGCCGCAACCCTCGCCGAGACAGACTCCGCCGCAGCAGAATCCATCGCAGGCCGAATCACCGCAGCAAGCGCAAACGTCGCACGCGCAAGCCGGGCCGCACACGCAGGCTTCCCCGCACGGACAGGCGCCCGCATCCGCCACGCCAGCCGGCAAGAACATCGTCATCGCCATCCAAATCACAGCGTACATGGAACATCTCCCAGAGAAACAATGCTTGACCAAGAGAATTCGTCGGGACGGTCGGCTCCCACGTTGACACGATGGGGCGAGCCGCCCAACGCAACGAACACCATCCCATCGAGCAACGCCTGGCGATCAATTCCGCCAAACGCAATACAGGCACTGAAGCCGAGGCCTGGGGATGTCGCGGAAGGCGAGCCGCGCCACACACGCGCCGAACAGGCACGCCTCGCTCGACGCTGACGCGACCGCCGCCACCGCGTTCTCTGAGACTTGTTTGAAGGTGGCCGGGCGGACCAGACCAACGGACTGCTCGTCTCGCGGCAGGATCGTGCAGCGGCACGGCGCGGAGGAAGAACCTCCGCTACACTTCTCCTGGCATGTCGTCGGCCGAGGCGCCGGCGGGCAACAGGGGCAACTCGAAGCCGCGTCGGTCGAACGGTCCTGCGCGTGCGCAGGACACTGCCGACCCAATGCCGCACACCGGCACAGCAACAGGGGCCGGATCGCCGCTTGCCCCAACAGGCTCGCCGCGACGACCAGACTGACCACAATGTGCAGCGCGGAACTCATCATCGTGCCGCCGCAATTGACGGAGTCCTCTATCGTTTGATCTTAGCGGACCTCGCGAGTTAGTCAAGAGTAAAAACCGCGAGGCTCCGAGGCTCGCCAGGTGGCATCGGGCCAGCGGGATTCGTTGCGCGAGACGACGTTCGGACCGCCATTCGGTTGGCGATCTCGACTCCACGTCGCGAATCGAGGCGATCCTCAACCAGGATGGTCCTTGAACACCGAAGGAGGGGCGCGACACTGAAGGCGAAAATCGGCTCCAGTCAATCCCGACCCCGTTGCCAATCAATGCCGACCGGCGGCGCTGAGCCGTCAACAATCGCTGTTGCCGATCCCGAAACCCGCCGCGCAGGCATCTCATGGCGCACAAGTCGTTTGGATACCGCCAAGCGACCGGCACCCCCCCTTCCGTTATGCGCGCCCCCATGAATGGGTGCATGGCAGCCGGTTCGGTCTGGTACTCCTTGGAGCGGATGCCCGCTTGTGGCATCATGGAAGCAAGCGGACGCCCGCTGCGTAGCTTCCCATGCGTTCGGCCCCTCGGGTCCCTCGCCGCCATGCGAATCGCGGAGATTTTCAAGTCCCTCCAAGGAGAAGGTTTTCTCACCGGCACGCCCAGCGTGTTTGTGCGCGTCAGCGGGTGCAATCTTCGCTGTCGGTTCTGCGACACGCCGTTCGCCTCGTGGTGGCCGGAGGGGGAGCACTTGACGGTCGAACAGGTCGTCGCTCGAGTCGTGGAATTGGGCGAGAAGCACGTGATCCTGACCGGCGGGGAACCGATGATTTTTCCTGAATCGGTGGAACTCACCGAACGACTGAGGGCGCTGGGGCGACACATCACCATCGAGACGGCCGGGACAAGGTATCTGCCCGTCGCGGCGGATCTGATCTCCGTCAGCCCCAAGCTCTCCAATAGCGTTCCCGATTCTGGTTCGGACGCGGCTTGGACGCAGCGCCATGAGGCTCGGCGGCGAGCCCCCGAGGTCCTGCGCCGCCTGGTTGCGGAATATCCGTACCAGGTGAAGTTCGTGGTCGAATCCCCCGCCGATTGCCGCGAGGTCGAGCATTACCTGGCCGACTTCCCGGAAATCGACCGCGACCGAGTGCTGTTGATGCCCATGGGCACCGAGGCCGCACGACTGGCCGAGACGGCGGTCTGGCTCGAACCCTATTGCGCCCAGCACGGCCTGCGGTATTGTCCCCGGCGGCAGGTCGAATGGTTCGGCGGCGTCTTGCGCGGGACGTAGGAGGAGGGGAGCAACCAACCGCCGCTGGTCGCTGAAGCCGCCGTCGCTTGCCATCCGCCCCCGAACTCGGCCCGAACGTTTGCCCTCGAAAGACGACGATCCACCCTTCTCTGGCTCCAAGACTTGCATGATCGCCATCATCGACTACGGAATGGGCAATCTCCGCAGCGTTCAAAAGGCCTTCGAGCGCGTTGGGCGCGAGGCGATCGTGACCGACGATCCAGCCGTGGTGCGGCGCGCCAGCAAGGTCGTGCTTCCCGGCGTGGGCGCGTTTGAGGATGCCCTGTCCGAGCTGCGCCGCCGAAATCTGGTGAAACCGACCCTGGAGGCGATCGAGTCCGGCAAGCCGTTCTTGGGCATCTGTCTGGGGCTTCAATTGCTTTTCGAGGTGGGCTACGAAAACGGGCGTCACGCGGGACTGGGCGTATTTCGCGGCGAGGTGGTCCGATTCCAACTTCCCCCCGAGTACTCCGTTCCCCACATGGGCTGGAATCAGATCAGCATCCAGCGGCGGGCGCCGATCCTTGATGGGATTGCCGACGGGACGTACTTCTACTTCGTCCACTCGTACTACGTCGTGCCCGGCGACCCGGGGATCATCGCCGCCGTGACCGACTACGATCAGCCGTTTTGCTCGATGATTTGGCGAGACCAGGTCTTCGCCACCCAGTTCCACCCCGAGAAAAGCCAGGCGGACGGCCTGCGGATGCTGAAAAACTTTGGCGATCTGGCATAACCGGACTCGCCGAGGCGGCCAGCTCTTTCCCATGCCCTGGTCGAAGGGTCGCCGGCGAGCCAGCCGCTGGCGGGAACGGCCCCCCTTCGCGCGACGCAGTCGGCGAAAATGGGAGCTCCCCTTTGCCGGGAATCGGACGGGCGCGTTTCGCTCCGAAACGGCCCGAAAAATGACCAGTCCCTGGCCTGGGAACGGTTCCAACAACCCCAGGGGCCGTTTCGGGGCGATTCACGTCGACGCTCCTCGCGCGACATTGCCGTGGCCACGCCGCCGGATGAGAAACCGTGGTTTTTCGCAACTGAAGAATCGAACAATAGCCCTCTTTCAGATCATCCGCTGACACCCGTAATGGCGGAAAAATGCCTTGGACCCTTGTCAACGCGGTGTTCTCCGGATAGGCTCGTAGTTTCGAGAACGTTGACCCAGTCTTCGCCATGATCGCACCTCATCCAGACTGCCAGCGGATTGTCATCACGGGCGTGGGCCTGACCGCGCCCAACGGCAATAGTCTTAAGGAGTTGCGCGAGAGTCTCCTGGCCGGGCGCAGCGGCGTGACGCGGTTCGAGACGCGGTATTTCGGGGAGACGGTGGCGGGCGTCTGCCAATTCGACGAACTCCGCTATCAAACCCGAAAGGTGCTTCGCCGCGGCACGCGCGCCGGCAGCGTGGGCATCTATTGCGCGAACGAGGCGATCCGCGACGCCGGCCTGGATTGGGAAAATGTGGACAAATCCGCCGTCGGCATTTACGTCGGGGTGACCGAGCACGGCAACGTGGAGACGGAACAGGAGATCCACCAGCTCAAGCAATACGGCTACGACATCCAGTTCTGGTCGCACCACCACAATCCCCGAACGGTGGCCAACAATCCGGCGGGCGAGATTTCGCTCAATCTCGGCATCACCGGGCCCCACTACACCCTGGGAGCGGCCTGCGCGGCGGGCAACGCGGGGATCATTCAGGGCGCGCAGATGCTCCGGCTGGGCGAGTGCGACCTGGCGATTTGCGGCGGCGTCTCGGAAAGCATCCATACCTTCGGCATTTTCGCGAGTTTCCACAGCCAGGGAGCCCTCGCCCGGCACGAAGACCCCACCAAGGCCTCGCGGCCGTTCGACGCCGACCGCAACGGGATCGTGGTGGCCGAGGGCGGGTGCCTGTTCATTCTCGAACGCCTCAGCGATGCCCGAAGCCGGGGGGCCAGGATCTACGGCGAAGTCGTCGGCTACGCGATGAACAGCGACGCCTACGACTACGTCTTGCCGCATCCCGAACGCCAGGCCGAGTGCATCGAAACCGCTTTGCGGCGGGCCGGCCTGGAGCCTGCCGACATCGACATCGTCAGCACGCACGCGACGGGAACCACGTCGGGCGACGTCCAGGAATGCCTCGCCTTGCGCCGCGTGTTTGGCGACGACGGCCGCACCCTGTTCAACAACACGAAAAGCTTCATCGGGCACGCTATGGGCGCGGCCGGCGCCTTGGAACTGGCCGGAAACCTGCCATCCTTCGACGACCGCGTGTGCCACGCGACCATCAACCTCGACCGCCCCGATCCCGAGTGCTCCTTGAAGGGCCTGGTCGCCAACCAGCCCAGGGAATTGCCCAAGGTCGATACCATCCTGAACAACTCGTTCGGCATGTTGGGCATCAACTCGGTGGTCATCGTGAGGAGGGTCTGAGCGGAAGCCAGCCGTATTTTGGGAGAGACGTAGATGACGACCGCCGAGATTCAAAAGGCGATTCTCGATATCCTCGCTTCGATCGCGCCCGACGAAGACCTCAGCAAGCTCGATCCCCAGGTGCCGTTCCGCGACCAGATGGAACTGGACAGCATGGATTTCCTCGACATCGTCATGGAACTCCGCAAGCGCTATCGCGTGCAGATTCCCGAGGAGGATTACCCGGCCCTGGCCAGCATGAACAGTTCGGTCGAGTACCTCCTGCCGCGCATGAAGGACATCTCCGCGTGACGGAGGCGAGAGGTTTCCCTCGCGGCGGGCGAGGGAAGGGGATCTCGAGGGCAACCTGCCTCGGCCCGCCCCGAGTCCCCCGCCGCCAAGAGCCCAAGGCCCCTGCCCCAGTTTTCGATCCATGGCCGGCGCGAACCATGCCACGTATGACGCGGTGATTATCGGCGCGGGGATGTCGGGGTTGGCGGCGGGGATTCGCCTGGCCCATTTCGGACTCCGCGTGTGCATCGTCGAGCGCCACGCCTCGATCGGCGGCCTGAACTCGTTTTATCGTTTGGACGGGCGGGACTTCGACGTCGGGCTGCATGCCTTGACCAACTTCCGCCCCAGCCATTGCCGCCGCGGCCCCCTCGCCCTGCTCTGCCGCCAATTGAGGATCGCGCGCGAAGAACTTGCCTTGGCCCCGCAGATCGGATCGGCCATCGTTTTCCCCGGCGCGAGGCTGGAATTCACCAACGACTTCGAGCATTTCCGCGCCGAGGTCCACCGCCAGTTTCCCGCCCAGAAGGACAACTTCCAGCGGCTGGTCGACGACCTGGCCGAGTACACCGAGCTGGGCGCGCCGCACACGCTCCGATCCGCGCGCCAGATCGTGGCCGAGCGAATCGACGATCCCTTGCTGGTCGAAATGCTCTTCTGCCCGATCCTTTTCTACGGCGGTCCGCGGCCGCACGACCTGGACTTCGGCCAGTTCTCGATCCTCTTCCGTTCCATCTTCCTGGAAGGGCTGGCGCGGCCGCCAGGCGGCGTTCGGCCGTTGCTGAAAACCCTGGTGCGGAAGTTCAAATCGTCGGGTGGGCAGTTGCGCGTGAGGGCGGGAGTGCGCGAAATCGTCTGCGCCGGGCAGCGGGCCGCCGCCGTCGTGCTCGACAACGGCGAAGCCTTGCCCGCACGCTTCATATTGTCCTCCGCTGGATTGCGTGAAACGATGGAGCTTTGCCGCGCGGCGCCCTTGCCCCCCGCCGGAGAAATCTCCTTCTTTGAATCGATCTCCATTCTTGACGTCCAGCCAACCAGCCTGGGCTTGGACCGAACGGCCGTTTTCTTCAACGACTCGCTGCGGTTCGCCTATGCCCGGCCCGAGGATCTGATCGATTGTCGAAGCGGCGTGGTCTGCGTGCCGAACCATTTCGCCTACGACGAGCCGATGGCCGCCGGATGCGTGCGGCTGACCGCGCTGGCCAATTACGATCGCTGGGCCCGTCTCCCGCCCGACGCCTACCGCGAAGCCAAGCTCCAATGCTATCGCCGCCTGATCGATTCGGCGGCCCGATTCGTCCCCGATTTTCGCGCCCGCGTGGTCGCCACCGACCTGTTCACGCCGACCACCATCCAGCGGTTCACGGGCCACCCCAACGGCGCGGTCTACGGCTCGCCGGAAAAACGCTACGATGGCCGCACCCACCTGGAAAACCTGTTTCTCTGCGGCGCCGACCAGGGCCTTGTCGGCATCGTCGGCGCACTCTTGAGCGGCATCTCCATGGCCAATCGCCACGTGCTCCAGGAGAAGGGCGTTTGATTTCGGGGGATCCCGGGGACACAAGACCTAATCCACCACGGCCCGGCGCGTGATCGACCCGTTTCGCGTCCGCCCAGCGGCGCGCCGACGCCGCCAGCGTTCCGCTCAAGTCATGGTCGCCGAACTCACACGCTTTGAATGCCGGCGGTTTCAACTGCCCGGGCCATCGGCCATGGATCACGGCCGCCGACTTGCCGCCGCCGGGAACTTTGAGGAAAATGGAGGGTCCACCTGCGGAAAGCAGGCTGCACCGTGCGCATCTTGCTCGTTTCCCCCACGCAAATTGGAGAAATCAGCATGGCTCGCCGCGACGGCTTCACCCTCGTGGAACTCCTTGTGGTCATTGCGGTCATCGGCATCCTGATCGCGCTGTTGTTCCCCGCAGTCCAGGCGGCCAGGGAGGCGGCGCGGCGCATCGAATGCGGCAACCGCATGAAGCAGATAGGTTTGGCCCTGCACCTCTACCACGACAGGCTGCGCGTCTTTCCGCCCGGTGTCATAACCAACAAGCCGGCTTTATGCCCTGCCTTCGACTACACAGGCATTGGCAAGGCCCCGTGGACCGTAATGATTCTGCCGCATCTCGAAGATCAAGCCCGATACGATGAATTTGACATGGTGCGCGGAACCTTCTTCGGGCGGTTTCCCATCAACTTGAACCAATGGCCTTCGTTTTGCCAGAGTCTGCCTTACAACGCTCATGGAAGCTGCACGGAGTACGCGAAACAACTCGTTCGCAACCAGAAATATGAATGCCCTTCGGATCCGAATTCCAACTCGGAAAACGCCAACTGCAACTACCTCGGGGTGATGGGGGGCGGGGAAACGCCAGCCTGTTGCTACCCCGATCCAAATTACCTCGCATTCGACAACGGCATCTTCTACAACAACTCCGCCGTCAGCCTTGCGGCGATCACGGATGGCAGCAGCAACGTCTTCATGATTGGAGAATCGCGTTACCTTCAACTCCGTGGAGGCGCCAGCGGACACTCCGCGTCATGGGCTTCGGGCTTCTATTGGGGGCGATGGCCGTTACACGTAACGTGCAGCGCCGCTCAACTGCCCATCAATTCGAGTCCCCTGGATCCGGCGAAAGACGATACGTATGCGGTCAGCCACCGCACCTTTGGCAGCCGCCATCCCGGCGGCTGTCAGTTCGTGATGGCAGACGGTTCGGTCCATTTTGTCAGCGAAACGATCGACCTGGCGACCTATCGTCAACAGGGAGCGCGCGCCGACGGATTCCCCCTTGGCGCATGGAGGTAGCTGCCACTATGCGACCGAGCCTCTGGCCTCGGCAGTGCTGGTCGCGATGCGCATGAGGCTCTAGCGTTGGTGCAGCGGAGGAAGGTTCCCTGGTTTCCCCGAGGGGAACCAGGCCCGGTCGCTCGGAACCGTTCTTGCGAGAAACGCCACCGTTCACGGGGACTTCCCCAATTTTCCCGGCGAAGTCCGCGAAAATGGGTCTGCCTCCTGGCCGGTAAGGGGAGAGGCACATTTTTCGGCGCGAAACGGCCCGAAAAACGAGCTACTTCCCGGCCCGTGAACGGTGACCGAGAAACACACACGTCGTTGTCTCGAGATCGGCGACGCAGAAGACGGCCATGAGTCGCTCCTTTCCTCCCAGCCGCGTCCGGCGCGTCCCGTGGCGCTTCGTCGCGCCGATGCTGGTGCTTTGCGGCATCGTCGCGGCCCTCCTCTGTCCACGACGAAGGCTCCCGCAATTGGGCTTTCGAGGCTCTATCACACGGCTTCGGCACTGGCTGTCTACGCTTCGCAGGCCGGGTCAGGCCGACACCACGCAAGACTCGCTTCCGGCTGCTGGCCAGGCTCTTCCGGACGGGCTTGGTTTACCCGCAGGGTTCCGTCGAAAGGTCTCACGATGTATCCTACACGCGATCCTCCTTACGGGTGGTGGGCTTTTGACGATGCCGAACCGCGATACACAATTGGGCTGACCTGCGTTGAAAAGGCAGTGCGAACGTCCCGGGAAGCGTGGCCGTCCCGGGAAGCGCAAACGTCTCGCGGAGCGCGGGCGTCCCGCCCGCATGATTCCTTACGAGGTGCGATGATGTCGGATCAAGACAAGCAAGAGGCGGGCGAGACGCCCGCGCTCCAGGGTCGCACGCCGCGCGGATGGCACTACCGCGGCTACTTGCCGCACTTCGACGCCGGCGAGATTTGGCAGACCGTGACCCTTCGCCTCGCCGACTCGTTTCCAACCGAGCGACTCGAAGCGTGGAAATGGGAACTACGCCTGCTGTCCAAGGAACAGGCCGCCCGGGAACTCCATCGCCGCATCGAGGATGACTTGGACCAAGGCCACGGCGCCTGCCACCTCCGCCGGCCGGATGTGGGCGCAATGGTCGAAACCACGCTGCTCTTCTTGGATGGCCGACGGTACCGACTCGATGCCTGGGTGGTCATGCCGAACCACGTCCATGCGTTATTTCTTCCCTTGCCCTCGTGGAGCTTGACGACCATCGTGCATTCCTGGAAGTCGTACTCGGCGAAGCAGGCCAATCGCATGTTGGGACGCAGGGGGC
>Ga0073932_1003804_pt1 | contig 19288 bp, 20 predicted proteins | sample DewCreD2012metaG_FD_76967 | JGI IMG/M metagenome (GOLD analysis project Ga0073932, IMG submission 76967) | Hot spring sediment bacterial and archeal communities from British Columbia, Canada, to study Microbial Dark Matter (Phase II) - Dewar... ...
GAATTAACTGTTGTCATAAATACCTCCGAGAAATTATTTATTAAAAAATACTTAATCTTCTCTTAGGTATCATATGATACTAACTATAAGTAAAATTTTATCAAAGGATAGAACAATGAAAACGATAATATTTCTATTCACTATTTTATTTATTCTACTCTTGACTTTTGACTCATTTGGTCAGTGGGGTTCAGATGTCCGTTTAACAAATAATTCCGGAGCATCTCTTCCAGTTTTAAATAATTCATCAAAAATTGCAACAAATGGTTCAACTGTACACGTTGTTTGGTTTGATGAGAGCGATGGAAACCGAGAGATATACTATAAACGTTCAACCGACAATGGATTAAATTGGGGAGCAGATATCAGACTAACAAATAACAATGCAGAATCAAGTTATCCTTCAATAGCAGTATCTGGCTCATTTGTATACGTTGTTTGGCAGGATTATCGTCATGGAAATGGAGATCCTCGTATTTTTTATAAAAGGTCAACCGACGGCGGTGTTAGCTAGGGAGGAGATATACTGCTAACAGATATAACTTTCGGTTTACAAACTGTACCATCAATTGCAGTTTCTGGTTCTGTTGTACACATAACTTGGATGGATAGTCGTGATGGTGCTTTTAATATATTTTATAAAAAGTCAACCGACGGAGGTATTAGTTGGAGTGCAGATATCCAACTAACAAATTATTATGCTGCTTTTAGAGATTTTCCCTCAATTGCTGTATTTGACTCTGTTGTTTATATTGTATGGCACGAGGATACACTACCACCAAATAACTACGAAATTTTTTATAAGAAATCAACAGACTTTGGTGTAACTTGGGGTGCAGTAACACGACTGACAAATAATGATGCTATTTCTCAATATCCCTCAATTGCAGTATCTGGTTCTGTAGTGCACGTTGTATGGCATGATAACCGAGATGGAAATTGGGAAATATACTACAAACGTTCTACTAATGGAGGTGTTAGCTGGGAAGCAGATTATCGTTTGATAAATAACATCCAAGACTCATTCTCTCCTTCAATTGCAGTATCTGGTTCTATTATACACGTTGTTTGGCAAGATAAGCGAGACGGAAATATGGGTATTTACTATAAACAGTCAAGTGATGGAGGCTTAACATGGGGTTTAGATACACGCCTACCTGATAGTAATTCTATTTCAGAATATCCTTCAGTTGCAATATCTGGCTCTACGGTGCACGTTGTTTGGAGAGACTTGCGTGATTCAAATTGGGAGATTTACTACAAACGCAATCCGACGGGAAATCCAACTGGGATTGAAAACTTAGATAATGATATTCCCTTAGAATATAGATTATTACAAAATTATCCCAATCCTTTCTCAGCCACAGGCAGATCCGCCTCTGGCGGAAACCCAAGCACTACTATCAGTTGGCAGTCGGCAGTAGGCAGTTGGCAAACTATTAAACTCTATAATGCACTTGGTGAAGAAATAGATACAATAGTTGAAGGTTATTTCGAGGCTGGGAAACATTCTAAATTCTACATTCTAAATTCTACATTACCAAGTGGAGTTTATTTTTATCAGCTGCGAGCCGGAGACTTTGTTCAAACGAAGAAGATGATATTGATGAGATAAAACCATTTGATAGAAACTTTGTAAATAGAAATATATTTAATTAACTGAAAGGAAAACTGATTTTAATAACTTAAAGTGTTAAAGTCAGTTTTCTATTAAATTTTATTTAATGAGAAAAAATCATCTTTTCTTAACATAACTTTTTAGTAAAAGTTTATTCAATTTATTAAATTTGATAAAAATAATTTAATCAATGCCTATAAAAAAGAAAAACTCTCAAAACAAAAAACCAAAAACCTTCATACTCGATACCAATGTAATCCTTCACGATGCCGATTCAATCCATATGTTTCAGGAAAATGATGTTGTTATTCCTTTAACAGTGATTGAAGAGTTAGATCACTTTAAAAGAGGAAGTCAAGTAATTAATCTTAATGCACGTGAATTTGCTCGAACATTGGATTCTCTCACCGGTTCAGCCATTTTTAATGGCGGCGTATCAATGGGTAAAAACAGAGGTAAATTAAGGATTGCCATTTCAAGAGGATTAAGTCAGGAAATACGAGAAATCTTCAAAGATGATACCCCTGATCATAGAGTGCTTGGTGTTGCTCTTGAATGGAAAGCAAAACTAAATGGAAAGTCAAAAGTAATTCTTGTATCTAAAGATGTAAATCTTCGGATGAAGGCTAAAGCATTGGGCATTCCTGCTGAAGACTATACTACTGATAGGGTTAAAAGTATTGAAGAGCTTTATTCCGGAAAAGCAATAATTGAAAATTTTGATGATAATATCTTAATTAACTTTTTCAAACCACCATTTGAAGTTCCTGCCATTGATTTTTTGAAAAAATATACGGATGAAATTTATCCTAATAAATATTTTGTTCTTAGAAATCAATATCGCTCTGTTCTTGCACAAATTGATATGAATAAAGAAATTCTTAGAAAGGTTGATAAAAATTCTGTTTTTGGCATTTCACCCAGAAACGCAGAACAATCTTTTGCAGTTGATGCTTTAATAAACCCCAATATTCAGCTTGTTTCATTGACCGGTAAAGCTGGAACTGGTAAAACTCTTTTAGCTTTAGCTTCAGCACTTTCCGTTAGAAAAATGTATCGCCAAATTTTTATTGCCCGCCCGATTGTACCTCTAAGCAATAAAGATATCGGTTTTTTACCAGGAGACGTTGAAAGTAAATTAGCTCCTTATATGCAGCCTTTATGGGATAATCTAAAAGTAATTCAAGATCAGTTCCCCGAAACAGATAAAAACCATCAGCTAATTAATTCTTTAGTTAAAGAACAAAAGCTTGTTATAGAGCCTTTGTCTTACATCAGAGGAAGAAGCCTTCAACGAATATTTTTCATTGTTGATGAGGCTCAAAATCTTACTCCTCACGAAATTAAAACTATAATCACTCGCGCTGGTGAGGGTTCTAAAATTGTCTTTACAGGGGATGTTTATCAAATAGATCATCCTTATCTTGATGGACAATCAAATGGTTTATCTTATTTAATTGACAGATTCAAAGGGCAAAGACTTTATGCTCACATAAATCTTGAAAAAGGAGAAAGATCTGAATTGGCAGAAATAGCAAGCAATATCCTTTAAAAAAACTCATTATTTCTTTAAATTTGAATGAAATTTTTATTAAAAAAGGAGTAAATATGAGAAATCTAATAATTATGTTTTCATTCGTTTTTTCTTTGTCGCTTTTTGCACAAGTTGAAAAATTTGGCAAAGAAATCTCTTTAAGTGAAAAAACAAAGATTTCAGACATACTTGCTGATCCCGAAGCATTTGTTGGAAAAACAGTATTGGTTGAGGGTGAAGTTTTAGATGTTTGTCAAAACGCTGGCTGTTGGATGGAACTAAAAAGCGATGGTGATGGAAAAATAAAAATAAAGGTCAAAGATGGTGATATCGTATTTCCGGTATCAGCAAAAGGAGCTAAAGCTGTCGCTGAAGGTACTGTTTATAAAATAGAACTAACTCAGGAAGAAGCAATCAAATATTACGAACATATTGCAGAGGAAAGTGGTAAAGAATTTGACCCTTCAACAGTTACAGGTCCTGTAACTATTTATCAAATAAAGGGAATTGGTGCCGAAATTGAATTAACAAAACAAGAAAAATCTACTGAATAAAAATATCAGAAAAGTTTTGCAGAAACCCTGATTTACATCAGGGTTTTTTGCTTTAAAGACTAACTTGGCTCCCAGTCATTTCCTTCACAAGGTATATAGTTTTCGGTAGGATGTTTATCATATTTCATACAAAGCACTGCAGAAGGGTCAAAGTGTTTGCAAGATGCACATAACGATTGCTCTACAACGTTTTTATTCTTTTCAATAAATTTTTTGTACCAAAGAATTGCCGGATAAACTACAAAAAACAAAATGGATAGAAATCCAATTAAAGCAAAATACCTTTCGCCCCAATAATCATAAGTCAGCCATAATAAAACTATAATTAATCCAAATCTTAGGATTGAATACCAAATAATTTCTCCCAAAGAATACCTCTTTTTCTTAATAATTAAAATCTAAACAAAATTAAAAAAAATTCGATAATTAGGTAATTGATAATACAAATTAGTAGGGCTAAAGAAATTTTCAGAGAATAAAAAAAAGGAGAAAATATGAAAATCATATCAATAATTCTTATAATCTTTTCAATTTCATTCATAAAAGCGCAGTCCAATGATGGTTCTGATGATGGATATTTAGCTTTTGCAGAGGTAATGCCTGAGCCAGTAAATGGAATGGCTGAACTAATTAAACAGGTTAAATATCCTGAAATTGCAAAAAAAGCAGGTTTAGAAGGTAAAGTTTATGCAATGGCTTTTGTAGATGAAAACGGAACAGTTACGGATGTTAAAATAATTAAAGGCATTGGTGGTGGCTGTGAAGAAGAAGTTATTTCTGTTTTGAAGAAAGCAAAGTTTAAACCTGGTCAAAACAAAGGAAGTAATGTTAAGGTTAAAACCTCTATCCCGTTTCAATTTAAATTGAAGTAAATATTAAGAAAATAAGTGGAGTTAAAATGAAATTATTAAATCGTATTAGATTTAAGAACTTGAATTTTAGTAATAAAATTCAACTTTCCGTTTTTTTGATAGCTTCAGTTGCGACTATTGCTATAATTTTTAGTTTGATAAATCTTATAAAAGTTTCAAACCTGAATAAAGACCTTAACGATAAATACTTTATCCCTTCGGAAAAGTTAAATAATTTGTATGAAGCATTTTTGACTCAGCAAAATGCTCTTATGAAATTTTCTATTCCAGAGTTTCAGGATCAGTTTAATGAAAATGCAAATGTTGTTATTGAAAACCGAAAAAATTTTGATGACGAACTAAAAAATTTCCTGCAATTTTTCGATGGTGAAGAATTAAAAGATGAATTGAAAAATTTACAGAACACTGTTAAAGAGTATAATACTTTAGTAGTTGATGGTACTCTTAGTGCGGCAGCAATTAAAGATTTTGAAATGGCTTCTGTAATAGCATCAACATCAGGAGAAGAAGTAGGTGGAAAGTTAAATAAACAAATAGAATCTTTAAAAAATTATCTTGATAATAGAAAAACAGCAATATACAGCAGCAGTGAAAGCATACTGGACAATACAATTATTATAGTAATAACCTTTATGGTTTTGGGTACTCTTGCTTTCTTATTTACTTTCTTCAAAATAATTCCAACTTTAATAAAACCCGTTTCAAAAGTGCTTAAACAAATAGAAAAATTTTCATTAGGTGATTTTGAAGAAAACCTCGAATTAAGTTCAAATGATGAAATTGGTCAGATTGCAAAAGCTTTAAGTCGCCTGCAAGAATCAATCAAAGAAAAAATTATTATTGCAGATAGAATAAGTCAGGGCGACTTAAATTTAACTGTAAATAAATTATCTGATAATGATAAACTTTCACAAAGTTTCGAAAAAATTATTTTTAATCTCAATAATCTAATTGAGGAAAGTAGTAAACTAAATAAGTATCTCGAGGAAGGAAGATTAAATCAAAGAGCTAATACTAATTTAGTGTCAGGTGCCTATAAAGATGTTTTAGTTGGGTTCAACAGAAGTATTGATGAAATTTATCTACCGATTGCAGATTCAATGAAAATTCTTGATAAACTTGCAAAAGGGGATTTGACAGAAAAAATAACTAATACTTATAATGGTGATCATCAAAAATTAACTAATTCTATAAATAAGGTAATAGATTCTCTAAGAAGTATTACACTTCAGACAAGCAACTCAGTCAATTCAACATCAATGGTAGCAAATCAAATATTATCAAGCACCGAACAAATGGCAACAGGAGTTCAAGCTGTATCATCACAAATAAATGAGGTTTCTGCAGCCGTAGAGGAAATGACAAGAACAATATTGGAAACTACCAAGAACACAATTACAGCAGCCGAAGCTTCTAATAAAGCCGGATTAGTAGCTAAAGAAGGCGGCTCAATTGTAGTTGATACTATTGAGGGTATCAATCGAATTGCTGAGATTGTTTCCTCTGGAGCTGATACAGTGGAAAAACTTGGTCAAAGCAGCAGCCAAATTGGTGAAATTATTCAAGTAATTAATGATATTGCTGATCAGACTAATCTGCTCGCTCTCAATGCAGCAATTGAAGCTGCCCGTGCTGGAGAACAGGGGAGAGGTTTTGCAGTTGTTGCAGATGAAGTAAGAAAACTTGCCGAAAGAACTTCTAAAGCTACCAAAGAAATAGCAGCAATGATTAAATTAATTCAAACCGAGACCGAAAAAGCAGTAAGTGAAATGCATTCAGGCAAACAGGAGGCAATAAAAGGAAAACAAAAAGCTGAAGTTGCTGGTAAATCTCTAAAAAATATAATTAATGAAACAGAGATTGTATCTCAATTAATTTCTCAAGTTGCTGCTACAAGTGAACAACAATCTGCTACTGCGGAGGAAATTAGTAAAAATATTGATACAATCCTAAATGTAACAAATGAAAGCGCTCAAGGAATAAAACATATTGTAAAAGCCGCAGAAGACTTAAATAAATTGACTGAAGATCTAAAAAATGTTGTGGCTGCTTATAAAATTGATTTTCAAGGGACAAGAGATAATTTAGTCTTTAATAATGGAAATAACGGTTATCATAACTAAGTGAACAATATTGAGCAGGTGAATATAATTGGTCAATCATCAATAAAAATTTAGTTAAATGATCGCTTCTCTCCAGTTTTTTGTGGCATTTAGTTTGTCTTTATAAAAAAAAAGTGATGAAAAATGGAAGTAAATAACCCTGAATTAAAAAAAATATTAAAAGAACAAGATACCGACCAACTCGGAACTTTTCTTGAAAATTTAAATGTAGAATCGGTTGATTCAGCATTGATTTCTGAACTTTGCACAATTATGCAAATTGATAACAAAAGTTTTAGAAATCTAATTACACAATTCTTACTTAGCAATAGATTTGAATCCTTACCATTCTGCATAGTCAATTACATATCTTCAAAAGACATAACTCTTAGAAATCTTGCAGGAGAAATTTTAACTCAATATGAAAAATTATCTGTTGATGCGCTAATAAAATTCATTGAAAAAAGTGATAATGATTTTGACATAAAATTTGCTGCTGATATACTGGCAATGATAGTGGATGAGAGAGTTGTTGAAGCTTTGTTTAATCTCTTAAAACGAACTAAAAATGATAATGTTATAATATCCTGTATTGAGGGATTTGGCAACAATAGAACAGAAAAAGCTATTGATGATTTGAAGAAGCTTTACAACCAAAAAGAGATATTTAAACCTTATGTAATCGAGGCGATGGGGAAAATAGGTACTAAAGAATCTTTTCAATTTGTTACTGATTGTTATAACGATAGCGATATGCTGGTCAAATACAATGTCTTGGAAAGTTTAGGCAATATCGGCAATGAAGAATCATTCTTTTTCTTAATTGGGGAATTGCAAAAAGCAGATGAATCATTTGTTCAACCGATTCTTGAGTCAATCTATAAATTACAGCTAAAATATGGTTTTGATTTACCTTATGATGAAAAAATAAAAAGAGCATTACTGATATTATTAAATCAAAGAGAAATTGAACACGTAAAAATTGCAATCAAGTTTCTCTCACCTTATAATGATCAGGAATTGATTTATGAAATGTTAAGGCATTTTGGAATTGATGAGGAAGTTGATGAGATAATATTTAATAAAGTTCTGCAAAATATTGATGATATGATTGAAATTATGCCAAACATCATTTTATCCAATCCGGCAAATCTTGCACACCTTTTATTTCTCTTAAATAAATTATTGGAAGTTAACCCGGAATCTTTTAATGAAGTGAACAAATTTTTAATGCATAAGTTAATTGATGCTGTATCCAGATGTTTAACGCACAGTGAAGAGATGGTGCGTCTTTATTCTGTTGAACTTTTATTTAAGCTGGATATTGAAACTGCTTTGATAATGTTAGATGAAGAATTTCTTAATGCAAATTTTTGGATAAAATTAAGATTAATAGAAATACTCGAAACAATAAATCATAAATCTGCTATTGATTTCCTTGTTAAAATGACTGAAGATGAAAATGAAATGATAAGACAAAAGGCAGCAGAAATACTTAACATAAAAAATTTCAGCTTTAATTAGTCGTGGTAAATATGGATTTTAATTACTCAGTAAATCAGTATCGCTTAGTTCAACCTCCCAATGTTAACAAGCTTCCCGAAATGTCCCAAATGCAGTTTGAACAATGGCGAAAATTTATTTATGATAAAACAGGTATTTATTTTCAGGATAACAAGAAATATTTATTAGAAAGCAGATTATTAAAAAGAATTGTCCATCTTAAAATTTCTTCATACGACGAATATTTAAAACTTCTCTCCAATAGTTTAAGCAACAAAAGCGAGATGAGATATTTTTACGACACTATTACCATTAATGAGACTTTCTTCTTCAGAAATACAGGTCAGCTTGATGCAATGGTTCAAAAAATTGTTCCTGAAATTCTTCAAAACAGAGAAAAAACCGGAAAACAAAAAATCAGAATCTGGAGTGCAGCCTGCTCTTCAGGAGAAGAGGCTTATTCTATTGCAATAATGCTTAATGAATTTATCAAACCGAAATTTCCGGAAATAACCTTCGAAATAGTTGGTACTGATATAAATCAAACAGTATTGGAAACTGCAGTTAGAGGAATATATGGAGATTATGCAATTAGAAATATGCCAATTCAGTATTTAAAAAAGTATTTCAAGCAGATTGATGGAATGTATGAACTGAATTTAGATATTAAAACTATGGCAACATTTAAGAATGCAAATCTCTTTGATAGTAATGATATGCTCTATATGAATAACTTTGACATAATTTTCTGCGCTAATGTTCTTATATATTTTGATACTAACTCAAAAATCAAAGTTGTAAATCAGTTATACAAATCCTTAAACAAAGGAGGCTATTTATTTATTGGTTTTTCAGAAACCTTGCATGGCATTAGTAAAGCATTTTCTGTTGTAAGTTTTCCTAAAACAGTTGGTTATAAAAAGGAGTAAACTTGTGAAACCTAAAATATTAGTTGTGGATGACTCTCCAACAATAAGAAAGTTTATTAGTATTGCGCTTAAAATAAAAGGATATGAAATTATCTCAGCCAATGATGGTATGGAGGCTCTGGAATTATTGCCAAATGATAAAATTGACCTTGTAATAACAGACTTAAATATGCCTAATATAGACGGTTTCAACTTAATTGCAAGAATAAGATCAAATGAAAGCTATGCAAGTACTCCCATAATTGTTATGTCCAATCTGTCAGATTCTGAAGATATTGAAAGAGCAATGCAATTGGGTGCTAATTCATATATTATTAAACCATTCGATCAAAACAATATTACTAAAGAAGTTGCAAAATATTTAGCTTAAAAGGAGAAACAACAATGAATCTAAAATTCTTAGTTGTGGATGATTCAGTAACAATGAGAAGAATAGTCATTAATTCGTTATCAAATCTAAATTTCAAGAATTATGTTGAGGCAAGTGATGGCAATGAAGCTTTAATTAAACTTGAAGAAAATCCGGATATAAATTTTGTCATTACAGATTGGAATATGCCCGGTATGACAGGGCTTGAACTTGTAAAAGCGATAAGGGCAAGTGAAAAGTTTAACCATCTTGCAATTCTGATGGTTACAACAAGGGGATTAAAAGAAGATATAATTGAAGCACTTAAGAGTGGAGTTAATAATTATGTTCTTAAACCATTTACCCCTCAAGTATTAAAAGAAAAAATTGATCAAATATTAAACTCAAAAAATTAGGAGCGTCCTATGAAAAACGATGCATCAGTAATGAATAAGTTATTTGAAAAATTAGATGATTTGAAAACAATTTTTCTCTATTCAGAAAAATTGATTCCAATAATTCAAAAACTTATTGATTTTATGAGGAATACAATTCCACTTTTAGAAAATATTAATCAGTCAATTACTGAAACTACTAACAAAATTCCAACTGCTACAAATCAAATTGATAGTGTAACCAGTGCAACCGAAATGGCTACCACAGAAATACTTGATACAGTTGATAAAATTTTATCAGAAATAAATTCTGCTCGTACTAATGTTGATAATCTAATTAATTCTCAAAATGGTTTTCTAAATGAGGAGATTAAGGAAAAATTAAGTTTAGTTCTTGTCTCTTTGGACAACATAAATCAGCATGCTAATAATGTAACTTTATCTCTACAAGTTCAGGATATAACTTCACAACAGTTAGCAGCAGTAAATTATCTTATCCAATCTGTACAAGCAAGGTTAAGCTCATTATTCCAGGACCTTGAAGATACAAATATTAGTCAGATGAATAAGTTAACTGATAAAAATGTTTTTAATGAAAATGCAAGATATCAGGATACATCACAGCAACAGAAAGAAATTGATCAAATAGTAACTGCAAATAATTCAGCAGCTTCACAAGATGAAATAGACAAATTATTTTTGAAAAAATGAATACAGAAGAATTAACCGCGATGCTCAACGATCCGGAAATGAAAGAGATCGTTGATAGTTTTATAGTAGAAACGAAAGAGATTATAGATTCATTAGATGTAGATCTAATTGAACTTGAGCAAAATCCTGAAGCAGAGGAACTAATAAACAAGGTTTTCCGCTCCTTTCATACAATAAAAGGTACCTCAAGTTTTCTTAATCTCACTAAATTAACAACCCTAACTCATAGATGTGAAGACATCTTAAATAAAATCAGGAAAAAAGAAACAAAATTGAACCCTCAGATTATGGATTACATACTTCAGGGATTCGATAAAATAAAGGAACTGGTTGTTAAAATAGAAAATGAAAAGAATGAAGAAGTGGATACAGATGAGATAGTTCAAAAATTGACAGAGCTTTATAAATCACTTGGTCAAACTGAAAAGGCAGAATCATCTGTTGAACCTATCCGTCAATCCGAAGAAAATATCCAAACAGCTGAACTAACTTCAGATGAAAGTAAAAAATCAGAAATAAAAATCGAATCAACATCTTCTTCAGAGAACGAAGAAAAAAAAGAATTAGTCATTAGACAAACTGAAACTAAAAAATCAGATAACACTATTAGAGTTGATGTTGAAAGGTTGGATGATTTGTTAAACAATGTTTCCGAATTAGTTTTGGGAAGAAACCGCTTGGCTCAAATTAATATGGATGTATCAGTTGAATATGAAGGTACTAAGTTAGCTCGGGAACTTGCCGAAACTACTAAGCTAATTGATATGATGACCAATGAATTGCAACAGCTTGTAATGAAGACAAGAATGGTTAAGATTGGTAAAGTTTTTAATAAATATCCAAGATTAGTAAGAGACTTGTCAAAAATTGCTGATAAAAAGATTAATCTTGTAATTGAAGGTGAAGAAACAGAATTAGATAAAACTCTTATTGAAGAAATAAATGATCCTCTTGTTCATTTAATAAGAAATAGTGTTGACCATGGTATAGAGAAGGAAAATGTTAGAATTGAAAATGGAAAAGAACCTGCAGGGACAATAAAATTATCTGCTCAACAAGAAGGAAACACAATAATAATTACCATTGAAGACGATGGAAAAGGAATTGACCCTGAGGTAATAAAAAACAAAGCTGTTAATAAAGGTTTAATTTCAAGAGAAAAAGCTGAAGAACTTACAAAGCAGGAGATTTATAATTTAATCTTCCTTCCGGGCTTTTCCACAGCTGAAGTTGTAACCAATATCTCCGGGCGCGGAGTTGGGATGGATGTAGTTAAAACTAATGTTACTAAACTAAGAGGCACAATTGAAATTGATTCTGTTCCACAAAAAGGCACTAAGATTACAATAAGATTGCCATTAACTCTTGCAATTATTAGCGGATTGGTTGTTAAAGTACAAAATGAACAATTCGTAATTCCATTAAGTCTGGTCATTGAAGTAATTAGAGTTCATAAAGACAATATCTATTATATAAATCAGAAACCAAACATCAAATTAAGAGATAAAGTCATCCCAGTAGTTTCCTTGAGAGAAAAAGTATTGAAAGTAAATGGCAAGAAGAATACAGACTACCAATACGTTGTAATAGTAGGATTAGCGGAAAAACAAATCGGTTTAGAAGTAGATGGATTAATTGGTCAAAAAGAAATAGTAATCAAATCTCTTGGAAATTTAATTGGGAAAATTCCCGGAATAGCTGGCTCGTCTATTTTAGGCGATGGTTCAATAATTTTAATTTTGGACGTTGCAGAAATAATTAACCTATCTTAATATGAGTAAGAAGATTAGAGTCTTGGTAGTTGACGATTCGGCTTTTATGAGAAAGTCGATATCTTACATTCTTGAAAGCAGCGGCGAGATAGAGATCGTTGGTACTGCCAAAAATGGTCTTGAAGGTTTTGAAGCTGTAATGAAGTTCAAGCCTGATTTAGTAACTCTTGATGTTGAAATGCCGGTAATGAATGGATTGGAAACACTAAAGAAAATTATGGATGAGTGTCCCACTCCGGTTATAATGCTAAGCTCTCTAACTGCAGAAGGAACTGAAACAACCTTAAAAGCTCTTTCACTTGGTGCAGTTGACTTTCTGACAAAAGATGTTGTTAATCTTAATTCTGGTTTGATAAATATACAAAAAGAACTAATTGCTAAAATTAAAAGTATTCATAATCAGCGGTCACTTACTTTTCGCTTAAGCAGAATTAATAATCGTCTATCAGAGCCAAGTGAAAGAAAAGCAGTTCAACCTACAAGTAACTTTGTAAGACCTGCTTTTGAAATTAAAGCTATTTTAATTGGTATATCAACAGGTGGACCTTTATCGCTTCAAAAAGTTATTCCCGAATTAAATAAAAATATTCCAGTGCCTATTTTTATAGTACAACATATGCCTCCAATGTTTACAAAATCTCTTGCAGAAAGACTTAATAAAATGAGTCCGATTGCTGTAAAAGAAGCCGAAGACAGAGAACATATTGTTCCTTCTCAAGTATATATTGGTCAAGGCGGAAAACATATGATAGCTGAAAAAAATTCCGGTTTATATCACATAAAAATTTCAGACCATCCTGCTGATTCACTTTATAAGCCTTGCGTAGATGTTACACTGAATTCATTGATTGATTATTACGGTAAACACGTTTTTGCAATAATAATGACAGGAATGGGAAAAGATGGTTTTGAAGCAGTTAAAAGATTAAAAAAAATTGGTGGTTACTCAGTTGCTCAAGATGAAGATAGCTGTGTTGTGTTTGGGATGCCTAAAGCTTTGGTTGATAATAAATTAGCTGATGCAATTTTACCTTTGGATTCAATAGCAACTCAAATTAACAAATTATTTTAGAGGTTTTTATGGATGAGATGAAATTTGAAATACTGAATACAAATAATTTGAGCAGCAAAAAAAAAGTAATCAAGGGTGATCAGATTAAAGTTGTAGGAAAGGTTCAGGTTTCTTTTGAGGAAGATTCACTGGATAATGTAAAAATTATTCTAAACAAAGACGAGAACAATAATATCAGAGAAATTAAATTCATTTGTAATTGTGGGCACACTAAATCTCTAATCCTTGATTATGAAGACTAACATTTGAATTGCAATTGCTCTTCTAAAAGCACTTAATTATATACAACTAATATTAGCCAATCTATTATCATTTTTTATGATAAATACCAATCTGTAAATTTGAACTAAAATTTATGGAGTTTTTGTGAGTATCATTAATCAAGCTATTGTTAAAACAGTAACCTTAATGCCAAAATCTGTAGTTGGTATTTTTTCAAGGAAATATATTGCAGGCGATACTCTTGAAGATGGAATAAGAACAGTTAAACAACTTAACTTAAAACGTATATATGCTACTCTTGATGTTTTGGGAGAATCAATTCAAACACGTGAGGAAGCAATAAAATATAAATTGGAAGCAATAGATGTTCTTAACTCTATTCATAAAAATAAATTATTGGCAAATCTCTCCATAAAACCAACGCAGATGGGCTTAAACATTGATACAGATTTTGCTTATGAACAAATTAGAGAAATTGTTGCAAAAGCTGAAGAAATAGAAAGTTTTGTCCGCATTGATATGGAGGATTCTTCAACTACTGATAAAACATTCGATGTTTATAAGCGAGTTTTTCAAGAATTTAAGAATGTTGGTGTAGTCATTCAGGCTTATCTTAAAAGATCTCTTGATGATGTAATCATTCTTAATAAGTTAGGCACTAACTATCGTTTGTGTAAAGGAATTTATGTTGAGCCGCCTTCCATTGCGATAAAAGACAGACAAGCAATTCGTGATAATTTTATGAAAATTCTAAAACAAATGTTTTTAGATGGAAATTATGTTGGAATTGCGACTCACGATAAATATCTTATTGATGAATCATATAAACTGATTAAAGAATTAAACATTCCCAAAGAAAAATTTGAATTTCAGATGTTACTTGGAGTTCGTGAGGACCTTCGTGATAAAATAAATAAAGATGGATATAAAATCAGAATCTATGTCCCTTTTGGAAAAGAGTGGTACGCATACTCATTAAGAAGATTAAAAGAAAATCCAAGCATAGCTCGTCACATAGTTAAAAGTTTCCTTACTTTTGGGAAAAGATAATATTTTATGATAACCTTAGGGATTGAAACTTCGTGTGATGAGACTTCAGTAGCTATTATTAAGAATGGAGAACTATCAGCCAATCTTGTTTCCTCTCAGGATTTTCACAAAAAATATGGAGGAGTTGTACCTGAACTATCAAGCAGAGCTCATCTTCAAATAATTAATCCTTTATTAAAAGACGCTTTAAAAATTTCACAAATTAGTCTTGACGAAATAGATTTGATTAGTGCAACTGCCGGTCCTGGTTTAATAGGAGCTTTATTAGTCGGGCTCACATATTCGAAAGGTCTTGCTCTAAGTTTAAAGAAAGATTTTATTGCAGTTAATCATATCGAAGGACATATTTTTTCTGGTTTCCTTATGCCAGAAAAACCTGAATTTCCTTTTCTTTGTTTAGTAGTTTCAGGAGGACATACAATTTTAGTTCTTGTTAAAAGCTCCACTGAACTTTTCAAATTAGGTTCAACTATAGATGATGCATCTGGGGAAGCATTTGATAAAGTTTCAAAGTTGCTCGGACTGGGATATCCAGGTGGTCCTAAAATTCAAAACGCAGCCCAAAATGGTGATGACTGTAGAATTAAGTTTCCTGTTTCAGATTTAAAGAATTCTTTTAATTTTTCATTTAGTGGTTTGAAAACTTCAGTTTTAAGATACGTTCAAAGTCAAGGTGGGCTCAAAAATCTTGACCAAAAACACGTATTTGATATTGCAGCATCTTTTCAAAAATCAGTTGTTAAAGCCTTGATTATTAAACTTGAGGCAGCTTTGAAACAATTTGAGGTTAAATCAATTTCAATAGTTGGTGGAGTTGCGGCAAATAGTTTATTGCAAGATGAAGCTATCAAGCTTGCTGAAACTTATAATAAAAAAATAATAATTCCTTCTTTGCAGTTTTGTGGTGATAACGCAGCAATGATAGCATACAGAGCAGAAATGCTATATAAAAATGGTATCAGACATAAACTTAATTTTAAACCATTTCCATCATTAGATGAGAATTCATTTTTAACTTTGAGCTTTTGAGAAAATGGGAAAAGATTTTAATAAACTTGAAGACGAGCTGAATATGATAAGGTCAAAGATTGATTCAGTAGATGAGCGATTAAAATCTCTCTTAAATGAAAGATTTCAGCTTATCGAAAAAATTATTGAAATTAAAAAAGAACTTAAAGCTGATTATTTTGATTCTAAACGTGAGTATAATATTTATAAAATGATAGAACAAGATTTGCCCGCTGATAAAATAAAGCCTATTCAAAATATCTTTGAAAGGATTCTTGATGAGTCCAGAGCTTTCCAAAGAAAAATTTTAAATCAGAAATCTTCTGCTGATGCTAAAAACAAATAATAAATTACTTTCAAAAAAGCAGTGGTTAATTGTTATAAGCTCGTTCTTAATATTTCTTGGGATTGGATATTATATTCTTTTTTTACCAATAAGCTATTCAGTTAATGAACCGCTTATTTTTGAAATTAAAAAAGGGGAATCATTTAGCACTGTTTCTGAAAAATTATATAAGCTTGGAATTGTAAAGAATAAATTCATTTTCAGAATTGCTGCAATAATCTACGGAGCTGATAACAGAATTAAAGCCGCCAGATTTAAAATAAATAATAATTTAAGCTACCTAGATTTAATTGATTTATTTACAAACGGACCAGCTGATTACCTCAAAACTATAAAAATTTACAATGGCTCTTCTCTAAAAAATGTTGTTTTAACTTTGCAGCAAGAATTAAAAATTGACTTAAGCAGAATTAACAAACTGGCTTACGATAGTAATTTTTTAGAGTCTTTAGCGATAAATTCAAATTCACTTGAAGGATATTTATTACCAGGAATATATGATATTTATGAAAACTCAGATGCAGAAGAGGTGATTAAAATATTTATTGACTCATTAAAAAATTTTTGGACTGATTCACTTCAGAATCAAAGTAAAATACTTAATTTAAGTAAGCATCAAATATTAACTCTTGCCTCGATTATTGAAGGTGAAACGAATTACAAAGAAGAGATGCCAATAATTTCTGCGGTTTACCACAACCGCTTAAAAAAAGGTATGAAACTTCAGGCAGACCCTACCATACAGTATGCTTTAGACGGTGGTTGGAGAAGATTAAAATATTCAGATTTGTCAGTTGATTCTCCTTACAATACTTACAAATACTTTGGGCTGCCACCTAGTCCAATTAATAATCCTGGTAAAGATGCTATAATTGCTGCTTTATATCCTGCGGAGGTTGATTATTTATTTTTTGTTGCTGATGGAACAGGTAAACATAAATTTGCAAAAACATACAATGAACATTTGAAAAATGTCAGAGATTATAGAAAATGGTTAAATTCAAAAAAATCAGAATAATAATTTTAACAATTATATTTTTTTCTGGTTGTGCACTTCAACTACCACCTGAAGGTGGTGCAATTGATTTAATTCCACCTAAAATTTTATCAACTTTCCCGGAAAGCGGTACAGTTAACTACAATAAAAATTATTTCGAAATAGAGTTTTCTGAATATGTTGATAAAAGAAGTTTTAGGGAAGCTCTATTTATATCCCCAACAATCGAAGGTGATATGATTATTGATTGGTCAGGTAAAAGTGTTGAAGTTAGTTTTACTCAAGGATTTAAGGAAAATACAACTTATATAATTACTATAGGAACAGACCTCATTGATTTAAATAATAAAAACAGAATGGCAAATGCTTATAATCTATCTTTTTCAACTGGTGATAAAATTGATGATAAGGTAATTTCCGGGAAAGTTTATGACAAACAAGTTGATGGGACAATGATATTTGCTTATAGTTATAAATCAGATACTTCAAACTACCTTTTGACAAAAGCTGATTATATATCTCAATGCGGCAAAGATGGACAATTTTCTATTCAGGGTTTGCCGAAAGGGAATTTTAGAGTTTTTGCCGTTAAAGATCAATTCAGAGATTTGATTTTTCAGGCAGAACAGGATTTGATTGGAATACCATATCTTGATATTGTATTGTCTGAAAAAGATTCTGCCTATTCTGAATTAAATTTTTATTTATCTAAAATTGATACTATTCCACCCCATATATTGGAAGCGAGAATGATTGATGAAAAGCATATTCTATTAAAATTTTCCGAAGAGCTCGATTTAAATTCTTTAAATAAAGAATCATTTAAAGTTATAGATACTATTCAGCAGGTAGTATCAAATGTCAGTTACTTTTTCAACACATTAACCAAGTTAAATGAATTGATTATCATCCCTGAAAATATTCCCATGAATTCTTTAGATTTGTTTTTAGAGGTGAGAGAATTTAGAGATGTTAATAATAATTTGCAGAAAAATGAAAAAGTAAGTTTTATTTATACAGACAAAAAGGATACTAATGCATTAAAAATTCTAAAAACAGAGCCATCAGATTTGAAAATAGATTTTCTTAAACCGTCAATAAGGATTTATTTCGACGATGCTTTTCAAAAAGAAAAAATAGATAGTGCATTTGAGTTTATGGATGCAACAAATAATAAGGTTAATTTTAATTTAGATTACATCAATGATGCTGCAATAAAAATTTCTCCACAACAAAAATTAAAACCCGATTCAAAATATCAGTTAAAAATCAATATGAAATTAATCCCTGATGCTTCTGACAATTTTTCTGATACTACAATAGTCCTGAATTTTTCAACACGCACCGAATTTGAATTTAGTGGACTTAGTGGTAAGGTAAATACTGATAAAAAAAATCTTGTTCTTGTTTTAGAATCGGAATCAGATTCTGAACAAAAGGAATTTATAAAATTAAATGATAAAAAATCATTTGATTTTAATAGAATTCTGCCAGGTAAGTACAAACTTTGGGCTTTTGAGGATTTGAATAATAATGATAAATATGATTATGGCTCATTATTCCCGTTTGAATTTGCAGAAAGATTTTATTACTACCCTGAAGTAATTGAAATCAAAGCTCGTTGGAGTGTTGCAGATTTAATAATTAATATAAACTAATAATCAAACACTCTCTAAAAAGATTATTCTTATAAAGTATCTTTAGCTAATCTTTTTTATTTGTGTTTATCTGTGCTATCTGTGGTTAATTTTTTTAGCACGCAGATGACACTGATTCGACTGATTTACACTGATTATTCTTCGTGTCATTGTGTCGTTGTGGCAATAATTTCTTAATCATATAAGAATAAAAGTCACGAAGTTAGCAAGGATAATCTTTAACTAATGCAGATAGGGCACGGATGGAACTGATACAACGGATTTTAACGGATTATTCTATTTAATTCGTGTAAATTCGTGCAATTCGAGGCAAGAAATTATTAGCCAACAAGTTCGAATAAAGTAAAATTTATTTTTTAGTAAGCCACGTATTATGAATTTATCTTCTTTTATTTTGAACTAAAATCAGAGTTTATAATTAAGTTTAAGTTTATTTTGGACAGCACTAAAAAAAGTAACAAATTCAACTCAATTTACATTTCTAATGCTCTGATTACACTTTTTGATATACTCTAAAATCATTTTTTAGAAACCTCTATCTCGTAACTAAAAGGTTACAAACTCGTTACTATCTCGTTACAAACACGTTCAATATA
>Ga0073932_1003805_pt1 | contig 19285 bp, 18 predicted proteins | sample DewCreD2012metaG_FD_76967 | JGI IMG/M metagenome (GOLD analysis project Ga0073932, IMG submission 76967) | Hot spring sediment bacterial and archeal communities from British Columbia, Canada, to study Microbial Dark Matter (Phase II) - Dewar... ...
CCGTCGGCTTCCGGACGCGCGAGGACTACCTCGGCCGCTTCGAGCGGAACCTGTTCGTGCCGAGCCTCTCCACCGGCGCCGGGAGCGACGAGGCCGACCTCGTGCGGTTCGACTTCCAGCTGCGGGTCGAGAACCCGGTGTGGCTGCGCGCCCCGGGGTGGCGCCAGCGGCTCGAGGCGTACCGCGTGGAGGGCCGGTACGGCGGCCTGCTCGAAGTCGAGAAGACGGTGCGCCGCTCGCTCGCGTCGCGCACCACGTGGCGCCACGGCCTGTCGCTGCGCCTGCTCGGCATCGACGACAGCCGCTACCTCGACCCCGGCTTCTACGACCAGGCGGGCGTGGCGGAGCTCGCGCTCACGAGCGGCGTCGCCTCGCGCGCGGCGGGCTGGCAGCTCGGCGCGCGCGGCCAGCTCGCCGCCGGCGTCGCCTTCGCGAAGGCCGACCAGCCCGCGGCCGCCGCGCTCGACGACGTGTACTATCGCGGGCTCCTCTCGGCCACCGCGCGCCGCGACCTCGGCCGCCGCCTCGCGATCGGCGGCCGCGCGGCCGGGGCGTTCGCGACGGGCGCCACGGACGCGCCGGCGAAGCAGCGGCAGGTCTACTTCCAGGGCGCCGACCCGGTCGAGGCGCTGTGGAACCCGTTCCTCCGCTCGGCGGGCGCGCTGCTCGTGCGCGACGGCGTGAACTGGCAGCAGCCGGGCACCGGCGCGGGAGTCCGCGCGCTCGACGCGCGCATCTCCGCCACCGCCGCGGCGGCGCTCTCGCTGGAACTGGAGTACGTGCCGGTCGCCGCGCCGCGTCGCCGGCTGTTCAGCCGCGTCGCGCTCGCCGCCTTCGGCGACGCCGCGCACTCGTTCGGCGGGCCGGCGCAGCCGCTCACCGGCGAGCCGCTCGACCTCGTCGCCGACGCCGGCGTGGGCCTGCGCGCCACGCACCGGGTCGGCGAGACGACGGTCGTCACCCGGTTCGACGTGCCGTTCTGGCTCAACAAGCCGGCCTACGGTCGCGGCGCCGAGGCCGGCGACGCGGCCACCGAGTTCCGCTGGGTCGTCTCCCTCGCTCCCGCGTTCTGATCCCGAGGTCCCGATGCGCGCCCTCCTGTTCCCGCTGCTCCTCCTCACCGCGCCGGCCGCGGCCCAGCAGGCCGACACCGGTGCCGCGCGCGGCGGCCGCGCCTTCGTGCCGGCCGACTGGTACCGGGTCACCACCGTGAGCACCCCCGCGATCTCGCCCGACGGGCAGCGGGTGGCGTTCACGGTGACGACGGTGAACGAGAAGGAGAACAAGCGGCACAGCGAGGTCTGGCTCGCCGACGTGGCGGGCGGCGCGCCGGTGCGGCTCACCGACCCCACGAACGAGAGCAGCGCCCCGCGCTGGACCCCCGACGGCACGCGGCTGCTGTTCACCTCGAGCCGGCCCGGCAGCAAGGTGCGCACGTGGGCGCTCCGCATGGACCGGCCCGGCGGCGAGGCGTTCGAGGCCGACTCGATCCGCGAGGGCTCGTGGCCGGCCGACCGGCGGTTCGTGGCGTGGGCCGACACGGTCGAGGGGCCGGCACGCGACACGGCGGCCGCGCCGAAGGACCCCTGGGAGAAGATGCCGGCGATGGCCCGCCCGCCCCACGGCGCCATCACGCAGCCGCTCGACGCCGCGCGCTTCGACGGCCGGCACGTGATCGACTTCCCGTACAAGTCGAACGGCACCGGCTTCGTGCCCGGCCGGCGCGAGGCGCGCGCCTGGCGCGCGCGGCAGCTCTGGCGGCAGGACGCGGGCGGCGCGAGGCGGCAGCTCACCGACGGCGCGTATTCGCACTTCGACGTGACCGTCTCGCCCGACGGGAAGTGGATCGCCTTCACGGCGGACCCGGCCCTCCGGCCCGACTCGGTGGTGCAGGCCGAGCGCGACTCGCTCGGCCGGCTGCGGTTCGACGCGCGGCGCGAGGAGCGCCGCAACGAGCGCGACATCTTCCTCGTGGCCGCCGAGGGCGGCGCGCCGCGCCGCCTCACGACGCAGGACGGGAGCGAGGGCGGCCTCGCCTGGTCGCCGGACGGGCGGGAACTCGCCTTCGTGAACCGGCAGGCGCGGAGCGGGCCGGAGCGGCTCTACGTGGTCGGCACCGAGGGCGGCGCCCCGCGCGAGCTGCTCGGCGACTGGCCGTACGAGCCCGACCGCTGCGACTGGCTCGCGGGCGGCGCGATCGCCTGCGGGGTCGCGATCGGCGGGCGGACGGCGTTCGTGACGATCGACCCGCGCACGCGGCGGCGCACCGAGGTGCTCGGCGGGCGGCGGCGGCTGAGCGGCTTCAGCACGAGCCCCGACGGCCGGACGGTGGCGTACGTCGCCACCTCGCTCACGCGGCCGACGGAGCTGCACGTCGCGTCGCTGCCCGGCGGCGAGGAGCGCCAGCTCACCCGCTTCAACGACCGGCTGAACGCCGAGGTCGCGTGGGCCGACGGGGAGCGCTTCACCTACCCGAGCGTCGGCGGCCTCGAGATCGAGGCGTGGCTCATGCGCCCGCACGGGTACGTGGAGGGGCGGCGCTACCCGCTCGTCCTGTACATCCACGGCGGCCCGCACAGCGCGTACGGCGAGAACTGGTTCGACGAGTTCCAGAACCTCGCCGGCGCGGGGATGTGGGTGCTCTTCACGAACCCCCGCGGCTCGAGCGGCTACGGCGCCGCCTTCACCTACGCGACCCGCGGCCGCTGGGGCGAGGAGGACTACCAGGACCTGATGAAGGCCGTGGACCTCGCGATCCGGCGCCCCGGCGTGGACTCCACCCGGCTCGGCGTCACCGGCGGCTCGTACGGCGGGTTCATGACCGCGTGGATCACGGCGAAGACCTCGCGCTTCCGCGCCGCGCAGGCCGACCGCATGATCAGCAACTGGTGGTCGTGGTACGGCTCGTCCGACGCGCAGGGGCTCACCGAGTACGAGTTCCTGGGCAAGCCGTGGGAGAACCCGGCGCTCTACGACCGCTACGCGCCGATCCGGTTCGTGGACCGGGTGACGACGCCGACGCTCATCGTGCAGTCGGAGGAGGACCACCGCACGCCGATGACCGACGCGGAGCAGTGGTTCATGGCGCTCCGCAAGCGCGGGATCCCGGCCGAGTTCGTGCGGTACCCGCGCTCGAATCACGACCTCTCGCGCACCGGCGAGCCGTGGCTGCTGGTGGACCGCCTGGGCCGCCTGCGCCAGTGGTTCGGCCACTGGCTCGGCCGCTGAGGGCGGGACGGGCTACTTTTCGGCCATGCCGGTTCCCCCGCACCTGCCGCCGGGGTCGCGCCGCGACCTCTTCCGGTCGCTGGCGGGGGACTGGCTCAAGGATCTCGTCGAGAAGACCGAGGCGCGCGTGGTCCAGCGGCGCTACCTGCGGCCGCCGGGCGCGCTCCCCGAGATGGGGTTCCTCGCGGCCTGCACCCGCTGCGGCGACTGCGGCAAGGCATGCCCGGTGGACGCGATCGTGCCGCTGCCGCCCGAGGCGGGGCTCGCGGCCGGCACGCCGCACATCCGGCCCGAGGTGCAGCCGTGCATCGCGTGCGCCGACATGCCGTGCGCCGAGGCCTGCCCGACCGACGCGCTGACCGTCCCCGCCGGGAAGTGGGCGGGGTACCGCCTCGGGTCGCTGGAACTCGACCCGCACCGCTGCGTCACCTTCCGGGGCCGCGTCTGCCGCGAGTGCGCCACGGCGTGCCCGGTCGGCGAGGCCGCGCTCGCCATCGATGCGCAGGGCCATCCCGTCATCCGGCGCGAGGGGTGCGTCGGCTGCGGGGCCTGCGTGAAGGCCTGCATCACCACGCCGACGTCCCTCACGCTCACCCCCCTGGAGGGCTGACCGCCCCGAGGAGGACCCGCGCATGCAAGTGATCATCCCGCTCGCCGGCAAGGGCACCCGCCTCCGCCCGCACACGCACCTCGTGCCGAAGCCGCTCGTGAAGGTGGCGGGCCGGCCCGTGATGGACTGGGTGATGGACCGGCTGGAGGGACTCGACATCGAGGAGCTGATCTTCATCACCGGCCACCTGAAGGAGCAGGTCGAGACGTACGCGCGCCGCCGCTACCGGTACCCGAGCCGCTTCATCGAGCAGACGGTGCAGGACGGCACCGCCGGCGCCGTCAACCTCGCGCGGCCGCACCTCCGGGGGCCGGTGCTCATCGTCTTCGTGGACACCGTCTTCGACGCGGACCTCTCGCTCATCCACCGCACCGACGCCGACGGGATCATCTGGGCGAAGGAAGTGGAGGACTACCAGCGCTTCGGCGTGGTGGTGACTGACGTGGACGGCTACATGACGCGGATCGTCGAGAAGCCGCGGGAGCCGATCTCCAAGCTGGCGAACATCGGCCTGTACCACATCCGCGACACGAAGGCGCTGCTCGACGGGATCGACCACGTGCTGAGCACGCCCGCGCACAAGGGCGAGTGGTACCTCACCGACGCCTTCCAGTGGATGATCGACCACGGCCGGCGGATCCTCACCGCCGAGGTGGAGGGCTGGTACGACTGCGGGACCCGCGAGACCACGATCGCGACGAACGGCATCCTCCTCGCCCGGGGGGCGGCGCGGCACCCGGCCTTCGGGCCCGACGTGCGCCTGCACGAGCCGGTGTACATCGAGGACGGCGTCACGATCGAGGGGAGCGAGATCGGGCCGAACGTCTCGATCGAGGCGGGCACGCAGGTCATCGGCAGCCGGCTGCGCGACACGATCATCGGGCGCGACTGCGAGGTGAGCCACGTGAACCTCGAGCAGTCCATGCTGGGCAACAGCGTCCGGATCTCGGGGCTCACCGGCTCGGCGAGCCTGGGCGACCACTGCGAGCTCGAGGTCGGCGAGTAGCGCCCATGTCCGTCACCGACGAACTCTGCCGCTCCTACCTCGACCTGCGCTGGCACCTCGACCCGGTGGCCGGCAGCGGCGCCGGCTCGGTCGCGCACGACGACCGGCTCGGCACGTTCGACGCCGAGTCGGTGCGCCAGCACGTGGCGGCGCTCAAGGCGCTCGCGGGCGCGGCGGAGGACCTCGACGTGGAGGACGTGCACGACGAGATCGACCGCACCGCGCTGCTCGACGAGCTGCGGATCGCGGCGAGCCGGCTCGAGCACGAGCAGCCGCACGTGCGGAACCCCGCCTTCTGGCTCGGGCACCTGCTGGAGGGGGTCGAGGTGCTGCTGCTGCGCCCGGGGAGCACCCCCGGCGCGGCCGCGCCCGCGCTCCTCGCCCGGCTGCGCGCGGTGCCGGCGTTCCTCGAGGCGGCGCGGGGCACCGTGCACCGGCCGCCGCCGGTGTTCGTGGAGTCGGCGGCGGCGCTGGCGGACGCGGGGGAGTCGCTGCTGCGGCTCGCCCTGGCGGAGTGCGCCGGGGCGGCGCCGGCGCTCGCCCACGACCTCGCCACGGCGACCGAGCAGGCGATCGTCGAGGTGCTGAAGTTCGGCGAGCACCTGCGGCACGACATCGCGCCCGCGGAGGACGCGCAGGCGTTCGCGGTGGGCGAGGCGCAGTTCAACCGCCGGCTGCACCACGAGCACGCGCTGCGCGCCGGCGCCCCGGAGCTCTGGCGCTACGGGCGCCACCTGCGCGCGGAGGTCGAGGCCGAGGTGGCCGCGGCGGCGCGCGTGCTCGACCCGCGCCGCCCGTGGCGCGAGGTGGTGGAGCGGGTGCGCGAGGAGGCGATGCCGGGCACCGACGTGCTCGGCGCCTACCGGCACGTGACCGACCGCGCGCAGGCGTTCCTCGCGGCGCGGGAGCTGGTGACGGTGCCGCCGGGGGAGCTGCGCGTGATCGAGACCCCCGAGTCGCTCCGGCCGCTCGTGCCGTTCGCCGCGTACCAGTCGCCGCCGCTGCTGCAGGAGGACGCGGTGGGGACGTTCTTCGTCACCACCCCCGATCCCGGCCTGCCCGACGAGGAGCAGGCGCGCCTCGCCCGCGCCCACGCGCTCCCCTCGATCGCCGGCACGGTGGCGCACGAGGCCTGGCCCGGCCATCACCTGCAGTTCCTCGCGGCACGGTCGACGCGCTCGCTCGTGCGGCGCGCGCTCTGGTCGCCGCTCACGGTGGAGGGGTGGGCGCTCTACGCCGAGGAGCTGATGGACGAGGAGGGGTTCTACGACGAGCCCGCCGCGCGGCTCTTCCGCCTGGTGGACCTCCTCTGGCGCGCCGTGCGCGTGGACCTCGACGTGGCCCTCCACACGCGCGGCATGACCCCCGCCGAGGCGATGGACGAGCTCGAGCGGGCGGTGCCGATGGAGCGCCGGCACGTGGAGGCGGAGGTGCGGCGCTACTGCGCCTGGCCCACCTACCAGCTCTGCTACGCGGTGGGGCGCCGCGACCTGCTGCGGCTGCGCGCCGACGTGCGCCGCCAGCGCGGCGACGCCTTCTCGCTGCGCGGCTTCCACGACGAGCTGCTGCGCTTCGGCGGGCTGCCCGTCGCGCTCATCCGCTGGGGGATGGGGCTCGAGTCGTGAGCGCCGCGGTGCCGGCGGCGCCGGACCGCCTCCCGCCCACCGTCAAGGGACTCTCGCTCGTCTCGCTCGCCAACGACTTCGCGAGCGAGATGGTCTATCCGCTCCTGCCGGCCTTCGTCACCACCACGCTGGGCGGCGGCGCCGCGGCACTCGGCGCGCTCGACGGCGCCGCCGACGTCGCCTCCGCCGCGCTGAAGTGGTGGAGCGGCCGGCGCGCCGACCGCCCGGGGTGGCGCCGGCCGCTCATCCTGGGCGGGTACGCGGTGGCCGCCCTCGTGCGGCCGGTGATCGCCGTCGCGGGCGCGGCGTGGCAGGTGGTGGCGTTCCGCGTGCTCGACCGGGTCGGCAAGGGACTCCGCACCCCGGCGCGTGACGCGATTCTCGCCGACGCCACCCCGCGGGGGCTGCACGGGCGCGCGTTCGGCTTCCACCGCGCCGCCGACCACGCGGGCGCGGTCCTCGGCTCGCTCGCGGCCTGGGGGTTCCTGCACCGGGGCGCCGACGTGCGCGAGGTGATCGGCTGGAGCTGGGTGCCGGGGGTGCTCGTGATGCTCGCCCTGCTGGTGGTGCTGCGCGGGGCGCCGCGCGCCGCGCTCGGCGGCGCGGCCCGCGCGCCCGCCGCGGGGCGGGACGCGGCGCCCGGCGGGGCGGGGGCCGTGTCGGCGCCCGTGCTCCTGCTCGCGCTCTTCGCGCTCGTGCGCCTTCCCGAGGCGCTCTTCCTCCTCCGGCTGCAGGACCTCGGCGTGGCGCTGCCGGCGATCCCGCTCGTCTGGGCCGCGCTGCACGTGGTGCGGAGCGTGGGCGCCTATCCCGGCGGGATGCTCGCGGACCGGGTCGGCCCGCGGGCGCTGGTGGCGGCCGGGGGACTGCTCTTCGCGGCGGTGAGCGCGGTGTTCGCCACGGCGCTCGCCCCCGGCGTCGCGATGGCCGGGTTCCTCGTGTTCGGGCTCGTGGCCGGGTGCACCGAGCCCGCCGAGCGCGCGCTCGTGGTGCGGCTCGCGCCGGCGGGCACCGGGCGCGGGTTCGGCGCCTACCACGCGCTCACCGGCCTCGCGGCGCTGCCGGCCGGGCTGCTCTTCGGCGCGGTGTACCAGTGGCGCGGCGGGCCGGCGGCGCTCGCGCTGTCGGCGGCGCTCCTCGCCGCCGTCGTCGCCGTGTGGCTCGTCGCGAGCCCGCGGGTGCGCGCATGAGCGGCCGCCTCGGCCTCCTGCTCGCCGCGCTGGCCCTCGCCGCGGCGCCCGTGGCCGCGCAGGTGCAGCTGCGGCTCGGCGACCCGGCGCGCGTGACCTACTCCGAACTGCACGAGGCGCTGCGTCCCGGCACGCCGGCGGCCGACACCGTCACCCGCCTCCTGCGCGAGACCTCGCCCCGCGCGCTCTGGGCCGTGGCCCGCGCCGCGCTCGCCGACCGCGCGGGGTGGAACGAGGCGTTCATCGCGCTCACGCGGCTGGCCGAGCTGGCGGAGAGCGGCGCGCGCGGCGTGGCCGACACCGCGCACGCGCTGGCGGCACGGATCGGCGAGGGCGCGGTGCGGGCACCGCCGGGGCGTGATGCCGAGGACCTGCTGGAGCCGCTGCGGGCCATCGAGCTCGCGGCGCGGCGCCGGCGCGAGGGCGACGCGGCGGTGCGCGCCGACATCCTCGCCCGCGTCCCCGCGGCCGACTACGGCCTCGCCGACGCGTGGACCCTCGGGCGGATCGGGGACGGCACGGCGGACACGCTGGTGGCGCGGCTGCGCGCCGCCGACAACGAGGGACTCCGCGTCCGCTGGCTCACGCTGCTCAGCTTCAGCGCCGACCCGGCGGCGATCCCCTTCCTCGCCCGGCTCTACGCCGCGCCCGACAGCGCCGGGATCCCGCTCCAGTTCGGCGCCCGCGCCTCCGACGCGCTCCTGTGGATCGGGACCCGCGACGCGGTGCAGGCGCTCCTCGACGCGCGGGCCCGCGCGCGCGACCGCGGCGTGTACGCCGACCCGCGGCTCGGCCGCGGCGGCTACGACTTCCTGGCGAACGACAGCTCGATGGTCGTCAGCCGCACCGGGCGGTGGCTGACGGAGTGGCTGGCGCTGCTGCGCTGAGCGGCGCCGCGCTCAGGCGCGCGCGGCCTGCCATGCCAGCCGCGCGAGCAGCGCCAGCACCACGGCGAGGAACACCGGCCGCACGAGGCGCGCGCCGCGCCGCACGGCGAGCCGGCCGCCGAGCGCGGCGCCGGCGGCCTGGCACGCGGCGAGCGGGGCGGCGACCTGCCACTGCACGTGCCCGGCCGGCACGAAGTACGCGAGCGCCGCCACGTTCGTGGCGAGGTTCACGGTGCGCGCGGCGCCCGACGCGACGAGGAACCCGAAGCCGAAGAGCGCCACGAAGCCGAACGTCAGGAAGCTCCCCACGCCCGGCCCGAAGAAGCCGTCGTAGAACCCGAGCGCGCCGCCCAGCGCGACCGCGGCGGCCAGCTCGCCCCGCCGCGCCAGCCGTGGCGCGTGGTGCTCGCCGAACGCCCGGCGCCGGAAGGTGTGCGCCGCCACGAGCGCCAGGAGCACCACGACGAGCGGCTGCAGCACCGCCGGGTCGAGCCGCGCGACGGTGCGCGCGCCGGCAAACGACGCGGCCGCCGCGCAGAAGGCGGCGGGGACGGTCGCGCGCCACGGCACGTGCCCGTGCGCGGCATACCAGCGCACGGCGACGAGCGTGCCGACGAGCGACGCCGCCTTGCTGGTGCCGAGGCTGGTCGGCACCGGGGTGCCGGCGGGGGAGAGGAGGAGGAGGGCAGGGAGCTGGATCAGCCCGCCGCCGCCGGCGATCGCGTCCACGAACCCGGCCGCGAACGCCGCGAGGCAGAGGAGCGCCAGCGTCACCCGCGCGGCGCGGGGAGGGCCGCGGGCAGCTCCGTCGTGTGGCCGGTGTGCAGCGTCGCGACCCCGCCCGACACCACGAACGTCATCACGTCGGCGCTCGACGCGTCCACCGGCGTCACGCGGTCCCGGGGCACCACGAGCAGCTGGCCGGCGAAGTTGTACGACTGCGGCAGGTACACGGCGACGTGGTCTGGGAGGCCGAACTTCGCCACCGAGTCCTGGGTCAGGAAGCCGAACACCCGCGCGTCGCTCCCCTCGAAGAGGGCGACGCTCACCGGCCGGTCGAACCGCCGGTGCTCGCCCACGAAGGCGCCGAGGACGTCCTTGATGGCGGTGTAGACGAGGCGCAGGAACGGCAGCCGGCCGAGCGCCTGGTCCACCAGCGCCAGCGCGCCGCGCGTGATGAAGTTCGACGCGATGAAGCCGAAGAGCGTCACCGCGGCGATGGTGACCAGGAAGCCCACGCCCGGGACCGGGAGGCGCAGCCACCCGTCGATCCACGCGAAGAGCCGCCAGGCGATGTAGAGCGTGAGCGCCACCGGCCCGATGAGGATCAGGCCGTTCACGAACGAGCGGACGAGCTGCTGGCGCAGCGGCGTGCGGGGCGTCGTCATCAGCAGCAGCGGGTGGGGCCGTCGCCGTAGCGGGCGCGCACCCACTCGGCGAAGTAGGCGCGCTCGTCGGGCACGGGCCGCCCGGGGTGGTGCGCGCGGCAGTGCGCCACGTATGCCGCGTAGTCGGGCATGCCGAGCAGGCGGCGCGCCGCGGCGCGGAGCCGCGCGAGCCGGGTGGTGGGCGGCGGCGCGTCAGCCGGCATAGGCGGTCTCCGTGAAGGGCGTCTCCGTCACCCGCGGCGCCTTGCGGCCGCGCGCCACGAGCACCCACTCGCGCGCCGAGGCCGCCACCACGAGCACGGTCACCACGAGGAACGCCCCGGCCACGAGGGCGTCGAGGCGGTCGTTGAAGACGAGCCGGGCCCCGGTCGCCGCCGGCAGCGCGCCGCTCGCCACCTGGGCCGCCACCTGCCCGGCGTGCGCGAGGAAGCCCAGCCGGGGGTCGGCGGCGAAGATCTTCTGCCAGCCCGCGGTGAGGGTCACCGTCAGCACCCACGCCAGCGGGGCGAGCGTCACCCAGGCGTACTTCACCTTGCCCCCCTTCACGAGGAAGGTGGTGCCGACGCAGAGCGCGATCGCGGCGAGGAGCTGGTTGCTGATGCCGAAGAGCGGCCAGAGCGAGTTGATGCCGCCGAGCGGGTCGCGGACCCCCTGCACGAGGAACCACCCCCAGCCGCCGACGACCATCGCGCTCGCGAGGACGGCACCGGGATACCACGACGTGCGCCCGAGCGGGGCCCACAGGTGGCCGGCCAGCTCCTGGAACATGAACCGGCCCACGCGCGTGCCCGTGTCCACCGTCGTCAGGATGAACAGCGCCTCGAACATGATGGCGAAGTGGTACCAGAGCGCCGTCATCCCCCGGCCGAAGGCGCCGCTGAAGATCTGCGCCATCCCCACCGCGAGCGACGGCGCCCCGCCGGTGCGCGAGAGGAGCGACCCCTCGCCGACGTCGGCCGCGAGCTGGCGCATCGTGTCGGGGGTGAGGGTGAAGCCCCAGCCCCGCACCACCTCGGCGGCGCTCTCGACCGTCCCGCCGAGGATCGCGGCGGGCGCGTTGATGGCGAAGTACACCCCCGGGTCGAGCGCCGCGGCGGCGCAGAGCGCCATGATCGCCACGAACGACTCCATCAGCATCCCGCCGTAGCCGATCAGGCGCGCGTCGCCCTCGCGGCGCACCATCTTCGGCGTCGTGCCGGACGCGACCAGCGCGTGGAAGCCGCTGATGGCGCCGCACGCGATCGTGATGAACGCGAACGGGAAGAGCCGGCCGGCGAAGACGGGGCCGGAGCCGTCGGTGAACCGGGTGACCGCCGGCAGCTGGATCGCCGGCCGCACCAGCAGGATCCCGGCGGCGAGCAGGACGATCGTCCCGATCTTCATGAACGTGGAGAGGTAGTCGCGCGGGCAGAGCAGCATCCACACCGGCAGCACGCTCGCCACGAAGCCGTAGGCGATCACCGCGTACGCGAGCGTCTCGCCGTCGAGCGTGAGCGCCGGGCCCCACACCGGCGACTCGGCCACCCAGCGCCCGGCGACGAGCGCCGCGAGCAGCAGCACGACCCCGACGGCCGACGCCTCGAACGTGGCGCCGGGGCGCCAGACCTTCATCCAGAAGCCCATCAGCAGCGCGATGGGGATGGTGCACAGGAGGGTGAAGACCCCCCACGGGCTGTCGCGCAGGGCGTTCACCACCACGAGCGCCAGCACCGCGAGGAGGATCACCATGATCGCGAGGATCGCCACCATCGTGAGGAGCCCCGTCAGGGGCCCGAGCTCCTCCTTCGCCATCCGGCCGAGGGAGCGGCCGTCGCGGCGCATCGAGCCGAAGAGGATGACGAAGTCCTGCACGGCGCCGGCGAAGACGACGCCGAAGACGATCCAGAGCGTCCCAGGGAGCCAGCCGAACTGCGCGCAGAGCACCGGCCCCACGAGCGGGCCGGCGCCGGCGATCGCGGCGAAGTGGTGCCCGAAGAGGACCCACCGCGTGGTCGGCACGAAGTCGCGGCCGTTGCCGAGCCGCTCGGCGGGGGTGGCGCGCCGGTCGTCGAGCCCGAGGACGCGCGTGGCGAGGAAGCGGCCGTAGACCTGGTAGGCCACCAGGTAGGTGCCGACGGCGGCGAGCACGAGCCACGCGGCACTGATCGTCTCGCCGCGGTGCAGCGCGATCGCCCCCCAGCCGGCCGCGCCGGCGAGCGCCACGGCCACGAGGAGGAGGCGGGGCATGGCGGGCAATGTACCTGCCCGCCGGCGGCCGCCGACAGCGGCCGGCCTCCCGCCGGCCGCGCATCGGCTTGCAGGGGGTAGGGGGCCGCCCTAGTTTCGGGAATCTCCATGCCCCCGACATTCTTCGGCTTCCCCGGCCCGTCGTCCTGGTCGGGCGAGGCGCGCGAGGCCTCCGGCGCGACCGTCGAGGAGCCCCTGCCGCAGCCCGTCTCGGAGGGGATCCACGGGAAGGTCGTGATCGTGACCGGCGGGGCCACCGGCCTCGGCCGGGCGATCGTGATGGAGTTCGCGCGCCTCGGCTGCCACGTGGCGTTCTGCTACGTGGACCTGCCGGGCCGCGACGTCGGCGCGCAGGCGCTGCTCACCGAGACGTCGCTCAGCGCGATGGGGGTGAAGGTCCTCTGCCTCCCCTGCGACGTGCGGCGGGCCGACGAGGTCGCGCGCTTCGTGGCGCAGGTGCACGAGAAGTTCGGCGGCGTGCACGCCCTCGTGAACAACGCGGGGATCGCGCACGACGGCGCCCTCTGGCGGATGTCCGACGAGGCGTGGGCCGAGGTGCTCGAGACCAACGTGACCGGCGCGTTCAACTGCATCCGCGCGGTGGCGCCGATCTTCCGCCGGCAGCGCTTCGGCAAGGTGGTGAGCATCGGGGCCTTCCAGGCCGAGCGCCCCGGGTTCGGCGTGGCGAACTACGCCGCGAGCAAGGCCGCCCTCGAGGGGCTCACGCGCGCCGCCGCCGTCGAGCTCGGCGCGGTGGGCGTGAACGTGAACTGCGTCGCGCCGGGGTTCATCCGCACCGAGCGGCTCGCGATGCTCCCCCCGGAGGTGGTGGACCGCGCGCGGAAGAAGTCGGTGCTCGGGCGCCTCGCCGAGCCCGAGGACATCGCGCACGTGGTGTCGTTCCTGTGCAGCGAGGCCGCGCGCCACATCACGGGCCAGACCCTAGTCGTCGACGGCGGCATGGCGCTAGAATAGCGGCGTGCCGACCCGCCGACTCTCCCGCCATCGCCCGCGGTCCCTCCGCGCCGCCGCGGTCCTGAGCCTCCTCGTCGCCCCGGGCCTCGCCGCGCAGCGTCCCTTCACGGCCGGCGCGTACGCCGGCCAGTCCGCGCCGCTCCTCCCCCTCACGCTCGTCACCGCCGAGCCGCCGCTGCGCGACGGGGCCGCGTGGGCGCCGTACCGCGACCGCGCCGTGGCGCTGCGGTGGGCCGACTCGCTCGTCGCGGCGGTGCTCCGGGAGCGCGCGCCCGAGGTGACGTGGATCGTCCCCGACTCGCTGCGGAAGGTCGCGCGGCGCAACACGCCGATGCTGAAGCCCCCCGACGAGATCGGCCACGTTGCGCTCCGCGGCTGGAAGCAGGAGGTCGCGGAGCCGGTGCGCGCGTACCTGCGGAGCTACACCGTCTTCCTGAACTGCCGCTACGTGATGGCGCCGGTGCAGCTCGTCTTCCGCGAGGTGAAGCCGGAGCAGGAGGCGCCGGGCGACGTGGTGGAGGCGGGGCTCCTGCTCGCCTGGGTGGACAGCCGGAGCGGCACGATCCGCTGGCGCGAGACGTTCAGCGCCCGCGGCGCCTCGCCCGCCGCGGCGCTCCTCGCGGCCCTCGGCGCCGCGTTCCCGCTGCCCGGGTGACCATGGCGACCTACGACATCACGCTGATCCCGGGCGACGGCATCGGCCCCGAGATCACGGAGCAGACGGTGCGGGTCCTCGAGGCCACCGGGCTCTCGTTCCGCTGGGAGGAGGAGCTGGCGGGGATGGCCGCCGTGGACGCGACCGGCACCCCGCTGCCCGACGCCACGCTGGCGAGCATCCGCCGCACCCGCTGCGCGCTCAAGGGCCCGCTCACCACGCCCGTCGGCACCGGCTTCCGCTCGGTGAACGTGGGGCTGCGGCAGGAGTTCGAGCTCTTCGCCAACATCCGGCCCGCGCGGACGATCGTCCCGGGCGGGCGCTACAGCGACGTGGACATCGTCCTGGTGCGCGAGAACCTCGAGGGGCTCTACATCGGGGTGGAGCACTTCGTGAAGATCGGCGACGACCCGCGCGCGGTCGGCGAGTCCACCGCGGTGGTGACGCGCGTCGGGTGCGAGCGGATCATCCGCTACGCCTTCGAGTACGCGCTGCGCCACGGGCGCCGCAAGGTCACGATCGTCCACAAGGCGAACATCCTGAAGATGGTGAGCGGCCTCTTCCTCGAGGTGGGCCGGCAGCTCGCCCAGGAGTACGCCGGGCGCGTCGAGTCGAACGACATGATCGTGGACAACTGCGCGATGCAGCTCGTGATGCGGCCGGAGCAGTTCGACGTGATGGTCACGACGAACATGTTCGGCGACATCCTGAGCGACGAGGTGTCGGGGCTCGTGGGCGGGCTGGGGCTCGCGCCCGGCGCCAACATCGGCACCCGCGGCGCCATCTTCGAGGCGGTGCACGGCAGCGCCCCCGACATCGCGGGGAAGGGGGTGGCGAACCCGTCGGCGCAGATCCTCGCCGCCGCCATGATGCTCGACCACCTCGGGGAGCTGGCCGCCGCCGCGAAGGTGCGGCAGGCCGTCGAGGCCACCATCGTGCAGGCGAACATCCGCACCCGCGACCTCGGCGGGAAGGCCTCCACCAGGGAGTTCGGGCGTGCGGTGGCCGAGCGGGTCGCTGCGTGAGCCGAGGCTCGACTTCGGCGAGGTCCCCTGCGCGGAGTGCGGCCGGCGGCAGCGGGGGCTGACCTGGGGCGAGCGGTGCGCCGACTGCACCGCCCGGCGGCTCCGGCGTGCACGTCGGGTGGCCCGCGGCGTCTCCCTCCTGGCGACGGTCGCCGTCGCCCTCTGGCTCCGCTTCGGCCTGCGGCTCGGGCCCGGCGAGCAGTGGTACGCCATCGTGGCGATCGTCGCGACCTTCGCGCTGACGCGCCACGTGGCCCTCACGGTCGCCATGGAGTACCTGCCATGACCCCGCGCCTCCCCGTCGCGCGCGCCGCCGGCGCGCTCCTCCTCCTGCCCGGGCTCCTCGCCGCCCAGGGCGGCACCAGCCTCACCATCGCGGGCGACGGCCGCGTGCTCGTGCGGCGCGCCTTCCCGGTCGCCGTCCCCGCCGGCCGCTCGTCGCCGCAGGTGGACCTCGGCGCGCACGAGCCGGGCTCGCTCTTCCCGCTCGACGCCGACGTGCAGCTCCTCCGCTCGGAGGCCGACCCCGAGGTGACCGAGGGGGCGGCGCTGCGCCGCGCGATCGGCGCGCGGATCACCTTCCGGCGCGACACCGCGATCGTCGGTGCCGTGCTCCTCGGCACGGAGCCGGAGCGCTGGCTCCTCGACGACGGGACGGTGACCTTCGCGCGGCCCGGCGTCGCGCGCTTCCCGCGCGAGCTGGTGCCCGCGGCCCCGCGCGTGCGGCTCGACCTGCAGGCCGCCCGCGCGCGGCCGACGCTCGACCTGGGGTGGCTCACCGACGGGGGCGCGTGGGGCGCGAGCTACCAGCTGGTGGCGCGCGGGGCCGAGGGGCGCGTGCAGGGGCAGGCCGTGGTGCGCACCGCGCTCGACGCCGACGACGCCGAGGTCCAGCTGCTCGCCGGCAGCATCCGGCGGGCGCGGCCGCCGGTCGCGCGGCGGGAGCGCGCGCCGATGGCGATGGCGATGGAGGCGAAGGTCGCCGACGAGGCGGGCGTCGCCGCGGAGGAGGCGGTGGGCGAGGCGCACCTGTACACGCTCCCCGGCCGCCTCGCGCTGCGGCGCGGCGCGACGACGACCGTCGCGCTCTTCGAGCCGGCGACGGCCGCCGTGTCGCGCGTGTACACCGTGCGCGGCCGCCTCGCGTGGAGCGGCTACGTGGAGCCGCGCGAGGAGGAGGAGCGGGTGCCGGTGGAGGTGACGTGGGTGGTGGCGCGGCCGAAGGGAACCGCCTTCGGCGACCGGCCGCTCCCGGCGGGCGCGGTGCGCATCTTCGAGCCCGACGCGCAGCAGCGGCTGCAGCTCGTCGGCGAGGCCGCGATCGCGCACACGCCGGCGGGAGAGGAGCTGCGGCTTCCCGCCGCGGAGGCGTTCGACCTCGTGGCGCGCCGCACGCAGAAGTCGTTCGAGACGCGGCGCGAGCGCACCCCGCGCGGGGAGCGCACGATCGCCACGATCGCGCTCGAGGTGCGGCTCGCCAACACAACGGACGCGCCGCGCACCGTCGAGGTGCGCGAGGAGCGGGCCGGCGAGTGGAAGGTGGTGGCGAGCTCGCTCCCGGCGGAGCGGCCGTCGGCGACGGTCGCGCGCTGGCGGGTGCCGGTGCCGGCGCGCGGCGAGGCGGTGCTCACGTACACCGTCGATGCGTCCTGGTGACGGTCACGCTCGTCCAGGTCTCCGACATCCACTTCGGGCGCGACGTCGAGCTGGCCCAGCTCGAGGCGATCGAGCGCTTCGTCGCCACCCTGCGGCCCCACGCCGTGGTGCTCGCGGGCGACGTGACGCAGCGCGCGAGGCACGGCGAGTTCCAGGCCGCGGTGCTCTTCCGCGACGCGGTCGCGCGCCACGCCCCCGTCCTCGCCGTGCCGGGCAACCACGACGTGCAGTGGTGGGAGAGCCCCCTGCACCTGCTCGGCCGGGAGCGGATCTACCGGAAGTACCGCCGCGACTTCTGCGACGAGCTGCGCCCGGTGCTCGAGCTCGACGGCGTGGTGATCGCCGGCCTCCTGTCGGCCAACGGGGTCTCGGCCGGGTCGCTCACGTGGAGGTTCTGGCGCGACACCGCCGTGAAGGGCGACCTGCCGGCCGCCGAGACCGAGCGGGTGCGGGCGTGCTTCGCGGCGCTCCCGGCGCGCGTGGCGAAGGTGGCGGTGCTGCACCACAACGTACTGCGCGGCGCGCTCTCGCGGCGCATGGGGCTCGCCCACTGGAGGGACGCGCAGGCGCGCCTCGCCGCGCTCGGCGCCGACGTGATCCTCTGCGGGCACGACCACCAGGAGGGGGCGGCGCTGCTGCACGGGCGCGTCCCGGTGAGCACGTCGAGCACGCACACACACCGCACGCGCGGCGGGCGGCCGTCGGCCTTCAACGTGGTGCGCATCACCGACGCCGAGGTGCTGGTCCAGCACGTCCGGTGGGACGCGGCGGCGCGGGCCTTCCGGCCCGTGGAGCCGGTCACGTTCGCGCGCCCCGGCCGCTGACGCGGTGGCGCCGGCGCTGCTCCTCGCGTCGCGCCTGCGCGACCACGGGCTCCCCGCCGGCATCCCCGTCCGCACCCACCGCAACCGGCGGGTGATGGTGTCGTGGACCGCGCGCGGCGGCGTGCGCGTGCACGAGGGGTACGCCTTCGCCCCCGACCCGGTGGTGCGCGCGATCGTGCGGTTCGTGCACCCGCGGGCGCCCCGCGCAGAACGGCGCGTCGCGCGGCGGCTCATCACGGGGTTCCCGGCGGCGGCCCTCGTGCCGTCACGCCCGCGCCGCGAGGCGCCGCCGCCCGAGGAGGACCGGCCGGTCCTCGCGCGGCTCGAGGCGCTGCACGCCGAGTTCAATGCCCTCCACTTCGGCGGCGCGCTCGGCCCCCTCCCCGTCCGCCTCTCGGGCCGGATGCGCACCCGTCTGGGCGAGCTCGCCTGCGACGCCGCGACGGGGCGGCCGGTGCGCATCACCCTGAGCCGCCGCCACCTGCGCCGCGACGGGTGGGCCCGCGCGGGCGAGACGCTCCTGCACGAGATGGTGCACCAGTGGCAGGCCGAGACGGGGCGGCGGCTGGGCCACGGGGCCGAGTTCCGGGCGAAGGCGCGCGCGGTGGGGATCGCGCCGTCCGCCCGGGTCGACCTCTCGCGCCCGCGCGGGGTCCCGGTATCTTCCCCCGGCTGAACCGGATCCCGTCCCGTACCGCTTGCGAGGGGGCAGCACCCATGGCGACCGCGACCGCGACCTCCCAGTTCCAGGGGGTGGACTTCTACCGGCTCGACACGCTCCTCTCCGAGGAGGAGCGCGCCGTCCGCGACACCGTGCGAGCCTGGGTGGACGAGCACCTCATGCCGGTGATCGGCGACTGCTACATCAAGGGCGAGTTCCCGCGGCACCTGATCCCCGGGATGGCCGAGCTGGGGCTCTTCGGCGCCAACCTGCCGGAGGAGTACGGCTGCGCCGGCCTCAACAACGTCGCGTACGGGCTCATCATGCAGGAGCTCGAGCGCGGCGACAGCGGGATCCGGTCGTTCGCGTCGGTGCAGGGCGCGCTCGTGATGTACCCCATCTTCGCCTTCGGCTCCGAGGAGCAGAAGCGGACGTGGCTCCCCGCGCTCGCGGCGGGGCGCGAGATCGGCTGCTTCGGGCTCACCGAGCCCGATTTCGGCTCGAACCCGGGCGGGATGATCACCACCGCGCGCGAGACCGCCGACGGCTGGGTGCTGAACGGCGCCAAGATGTGGATCACCAACGGGTCGCAGGCGACCGTCTCGATCATCTGGGCGAAGACGGGCGACGTGGACGACGCGAAGTCGATCCGCGGCTTCATCGTCCCGACCGACACGAAGGGCTACGCCGCGCGCGACCAGAAGGGGAAGCTTTCCCTCCGGGCGAGCGACACGAGCGAGATCCACCTCGAGGACTGCCTGGTCCCGAGGGACGCGATCCTGCCGAAGTCGGGGGGGCTCAAGAGCCCGCTCATGTGCCTCACGCAGGCGCGCTACGGGATCTCGTGGGGGGCGATCGGCGCCGCGATGGCGTGCTTCGAGGAGGCGGTGAGCTACGCGAGGAACCGCGTCATGTTCGGCCGGCCGATCGGCCAGACGCAGATCCAGCAGGTGCGCCTCGCCGACATGCTGACCGAGATCACGAAGGCGCAGCTCCTGTCGCTGCAGCTCGGCCGGCTCAAGGACGCGGGGACGATGACCCCCGAGCAGGTGTCGCTGGCGAAGCGCAACAATGTGAACATGGCCTGCGAGGTGGCGCGCGAGGCGCGCCGGCTCCTCGGCGGCAACGGGATCCTGGTGGAGTACCACTCGATGCGCCACCTCGCGAACCTCGAGTCGGTGTACACCTACGAGGGGACGCACGACATCCACTCGCTCATCCTGGGCCAGGCGATCACCGGCCTCGCGGCGTACTGAGCCCGCCGCCCGGCGGCCGCGCGCCGCCGGGCCCGCCCCCGCGTGACCACCGCCTCCGCCCTCCACGTCGCCG